>Ga0335084_10003398_pt1 | contig 15494 bp, 13 predicted proteins | sample Lox_Sample_44_FD_206721 | JGI IMG/M metagenome (GOLD analysis project Ga0335084, IMG submission 206721) | Soil microbial communities from Loxahatchee National Wildlife Refuge, Florida, United States - Lox_Sample_4.4 | ecosystem: Environmental > Terrestrial > Soil > Wetlands | place: USA...
GCGACTGATCCGCTGACGTACCATCAAACGATCAAAGCTTCCGGGTGGCAGGGCAATCTCCGGCCCACTTTTCGACCCGATGCAGTGGTGAACCTTGACGCACCGGGTTGGCGGAGCAACATCGACGCGTTGAGCGCGATCAGCGGCATCGACGTGCACAACTATGCTACGTTCATTCAAGGGTTGGAAAATCGCCGCGCTTTCTTTAAGTCGTTGGGCGCTACGGCTACTGATCATGCCGCGCTGACGCCTTTCACACACGAGTTGGCGCCGCAAGAAGCCGATGCGATCTTTCAACGTGCGCTGCGTGGCGGGATCGAGGCCGATGATGCTGCACGCTTTACGGGCCATATGCTGCTGGAAATGGCGCGCATGAGCATTGACGACGGCTTGACGATGCAATTACATCCCGGCTCGCTGCGCAATCACAATCAGGTTATCTTCGAGCGCTTTGGACTCGATAAGGGCGCCGATATTCCGATCGAGGCGGAGTACACCCGCAATCTGCGCCCGCTGCTGAACAAGTATGGCAACGATCCACGCCTCACGTTGATTCTCTTCACGCTCGATGAAGCGACTTACGCGCGTGAGCTGGCGCCGTTGGCCGGACATTATCCCGTGCTGCGTCTCGGCCCGCCGTGGTGGTTCTTCGACAGCCTCAACGGCATGGCGCGTTACTTTGATCAGGTCATGGAAACGGCGGGGTTGTATAACACGTGTGGCTTTAACGACGATACGCGTGCCTTCCCGTCGATCCCGGCGCGACATGATGTCTGGCGACGCGTGAGTGCGAACTGGTTGGCCGGATTGGTCGCACGCCACTTCATCGATCTGAACGAAGCGCACGACATGATGCAGGCGCTGACTACCGGTCTCGTCAAGCAAGCCTATCATTTGTAGTTTTAGAAAGGCGGACCATGTTTCCTTTGTCGGTTGCTGAATTACAACAGCGTTTCCCCGATTTGTATTCTGCGTCAGCGATCATTGATCAGGATACTGCGTTGTTCATGCAGCGCACACCGCAGGGCAAACGGCTGGTCGTGCTCGCCCCGATCGGTCATTGCTGGCTCGATCGGTTTAGCGGCGGCACGCAAGTGTTTAATGATCAGCACATGTTGAAGATCGGCCCACTGGATGCGGCGAATGCGCACGTGCTGCGATCGGTCGTACCGAATCTCAATCCGGTGCCGCTGGGGCTTGCCACCTCGGCGGGCTGCGGCGATCGCTTGGGCTTGGCGACGCCCGGTCATGTGCGCGCCTTCAATGCCATGAAAACTCAAGCGGGCGCGCAGCCAGTGGCCGCCATCTTCATGCAGCAATCGATCCGCGAGATGACGCGCACCAATCGCACGCCGGCCGATGTGATGTGCGATGCGACGTGGGGAGCCTTTGAAGGCGGCTGGCGTGATCGGTTAGGGGCTGATGCCGATCACCTGAAGACAACAGACGATATTGATGCGTGTGCGGCCGAGGGCTTTAGCTTCTACACGATCGATCCGGGCGCTCATGTGGACAGCGAAGCCGATACTGCGCCGCTGAATCTCATCAAGCAGAAAGCACAGGCACTCCGCTGGGCTGATTTAGAAACTACCGTAGCTGAAATGATCAAACGCTATGCCGGGCGCACGTTTGACTTGGAAGATCGCCGCCTTGTGATGAGCGAAGAAGCCGCCTGGCGCGCTGCTGTGAAATACGGCAATGCCATCGCGCACGTCAGCTTGATGTATCGCTATCTTGTGAGCAAAGCCATTCGGTTTGAACTGGAGGTGTCAGTTGATGAGACCGACACGCCGACATCGCACGCGGAACATGTCTTCATCGTCAGCGAATTGAAACGCTTAGGGGTGCAGTGGGTGAGCCTGGCCCCGCGCTATGTGGGGCGCTTCGAAAAAGGTGTGGACTACATCGGCGACTTGAAAGAACTGCAAGTTGATCTGGCCGGACACGCCGCGATCGCGCGCGCGTTCGGTCCGTACAAATTGAGCTTACATTCCGGGTCGGATAAATTTGGCGTTTATCCATTGATCGTCGCTGCGACACGCGGAGTGGTGCATTTGAAAACGGCGGGCACCAGCTATCTGGAAGCGCTGCGCGCCATCGCACGCGTCAATGCGCCGTTGTTCCGCGAGTTGTTAGCACTGGCTATCGAACGGTATCCAACCGATCGCGTCTCGTATCACGTCTCAGCTGATGTGAAGCGTGTGGCTCGCCCCGACGCGCTGAGCGAGGCCGAGCTGCCCGGCATTCTCGATCAGCTCGATACACGCGAGGCGCTGCACGTCACGTTTGGCTCGGCGCTGGCGCAGTACGGCGACGACATCCGCGGCACGCTGCGCACTCACGAAGACGAACACTATGCAGCGCTGGAGGCGTACTTCATCCGGCATCTCACGCCTTTTGCCCGGCGTTAAACTCGCTGAGAAGGAATCACGATGGATCTGTCAGAACTTACAACGCTATACAACTTCAAAGATCGCACCATCGCCATTACGGGCGGCGCGGGCGTGCTGGGCGGCGAGATGGCCTGTGCGTTGGTCGGTTGCGGCGCGCATGTCGTCATCCTCGATCGTGATATGGCACTGGCCGAGCGCTTGATTCATCGTTTCGAGCCGACTGCTTGCGGCCGTGCCATCGCCGTATACGGCGATGTACTAAAGCGGGATACCCTGGAGCAGGCACGCGATATCATCACACACGAGTTCGGCCAGCTCGACGGGTTGATCAACGCGGCGGGTGGCAATCGCCCCGACGCCACCACCACGCCCGATCAATCCTTCTTTGATCTACCGGAAGAGGCGCTGCGCTTCGTGTTCGATCTGAACTTGATGGGCACGATCGTGCCTTCGCAGATCTTCGGCCAACTGATGGCGCAGCGCGGCGAAGGTGTGATCCTGAACATCTCGTCGATGAATGCGTTTCGTCCGCTGACACGCATTCCGGCTTATTCGGCTGCCAAAGCGGGCGTCAGTAACTTCACCCAGTGGCTGGCCGTACACATGGCGCAGGTGTATGCGCCACACATCCGCGTGAACGCCATTGCGCCGGGCTTTTTCCTGACCGAACAAAACCGCTATCTGCTGACCGATCAACAAACCGGCGCACTCACTTCGCGGGGCGAGGCCATCATCGCGCACACGCCGCTGCAGCGCTTTGGTGTTCCGGAAGATTTGCTTGGCGCGGTGTTGTGGCTGCTCTCGCCCGCGTCAGCCTTTGTGTCGGGTGTGGTCATCCCGATCGACGGCGGCTTCTCAGCGTACAGTGGCGTGTAAACGTCATTCTCTCGCGCAGGTACGAGATTGCTTCGTCGTATCCTTCGACTGCGCGGCACACAACGCTGCTCAGGGTGCTCCTTGCCATGACGTTAAAAAGTGAGTAAGCCATGTTAAACGAACAAGAGATCGAAAAGATTATCGCGGACAGCCTGAATAGCCTGCCATTGATGAACAAACGCGTGCTGGTGATCATCCCCGATGCCACTCGCACCATGCCGCTGCCGCTGTTCTTTCGCTTGATCGTCAGGCATCTACGGCAGCGCGTGAAGGCCGTGGATTTCCTCGTGGCGTTAGGCACGCATCCCCCGCTGAGTGAAGAAGCACTGCTGCATCTGGTCGGTCTAACGTCGCAGGAGAAAGCCGCACACTATCGCGAGGTGCAGCTGCTCAATCACGCGTGGAAAGATCCGAATGCGCTCATCACCATCGGCACGATTCCGGCCGGCGAGATCGCGCAGTTGAGCAACGGTCTATTGAAACAAGATGTGCCGGTGCGGCTCAACCGGCAGATCCTCGACTACGATCATTTGCTGATTTGCGGTCCGGTCTTTCCGCACGAAGTTGTCGGCTTCAGCGGCGGCAACAAATATTTCTTCCCTGGTATTGCGGGCGCGGACATTATCGATTTTACGCACTGGCTGGGTGCGCTGATCACGTCATACGAGATCATCGGGACGAAGGACACGCCGGTGCGCTGCGTGATCGATCGGGCCGCGAATTTCATCACGCAGCCGCGCCACGCCTTGTGCAGCGTCGTCACGCACGAAGGTGTCGAAGGTCTGTTCTGCGGTACTCCGGAAGAAGCATGGAGTGCCGCCGCCGATCTCTCAGCGCAGGTGCATGTGTGCTACGTGGATCATTTATACAAGCAAGTGTTGTCTGTGATGCCGGAGATATACGACGAGCTCTGGGTCGGCGCGAAAGGGATGTACAAGCTGGAGCCAGTGGTCGCCGCCGGCGGCGAGTTGATCATCTATGCACCGCACATCAAAGAGATCAGCGTGGTGCACGGCGCATTGATCAGGCAGGTTGGTTACCACGTGCGCGATTACTTTGTGAAGCAATGGGATCAGTTCAAACACGTCCCGTGGGGTGTGCTGGCCCACTCGACGCACTTGCGCGGTGTGGGCACTTACGAAGACGGAATTGAATATCCTCGGATTCAAGTTACGTTGGCCACCGGCATTCCAGAAGAAGAATGCCGCGCCGTCAACTTGGGTTATCGCGATCCGGCGACGATCGATCCGCAAGAGCGGCCGCAGGAAGCCGATCCCGATCGATTGGTGGTTCCGCGCGCTGGTGAATATCTTTATCGGTTACAATCATCTAAAACACAGAGGTGACTCATGGACAAAGCGAACTTTGGATTTATGGGATTGGGCGTGATGGGGCACATGCTGTCGCTCAACATGGAACGACATGGTTTTCGCGTGGCCGGTTACGACATCGACGCCAAAAAGGTCAAGGCGTTTGGCACGAAATATCCGGGGAAGAATCTCGTCGCGTGCAGCACGCTGGGAGAGTTTCTGGCCGCCCTCGAACGGCCACGGCGCATCATGATGATGGTCCCGGCGGGTAAACCAGTGGATGCTGCGATTGCCAGCATTAAACCGATCTTGGAACGCGGCGATCTGCTGATCGATGGTGGCAACACCTTCTTCACGGATACGGAACGCCGATCGGCTGAGCTGGAGGCGCAGGGCATCATCTACATCGGTACTGGCGTGAGCGGCGGCGAGTATGGCGCGCTATGGGGACCGTCGATCATGCCGGGCGGCCAACCGGAAGCGTGGGAGTTAGTGAAGCCTATCTTTGAAGCCATTGCCGCCAAGGCAGAAAACGAACCGTGCGTGGCCTACATGGGTCCGCGCGGCGCGGGGCACTACGTGAAGATGGTGCACAACGGCATTGAGTACGGCGATATGCAGTTGATCGCCGAAGCGTACGATCTGCTGCATCGCGGATTGGGTTTGGATAATACCCGCCTGCACGATGTCTTCCGCGAATGGAATCATGGAGAATTGGAATCGTATCTGATCGAGATCACGGCTGATATCTTTGCCCACCAAGATGCTGAGACAGGACAGAGTGTGCTGGATGTGATCCTCGACGAAGCGCAGCAGAAGGGCACGGGCAAATGGGCGTCGCAGAACGCGCTCGATCTGGGTGCGCCGATCCCTACGATCAATGCCGCCGTCGAATCGCGCATCATCTCGGCGTATAAGGAAGAACGTGAAAGTGCATCGCGAGTGCTGCGCGGCCCACAGCCGACGATCGAACTTGATCCGCAGATCGTGATCGATGCCGTGCGTGATGCGTTGTACGCCGCTAAGATTTGCTCGTATGCCCAGGGCTTTGGGTTGATGCGTCTCGCCAGTGAAGAGCACCAGTATCATCTGAACTTCGGCGAGATCGCTCGCATCTGGCGCGGCGGCTGCATCATCCGGGCGCGCTTCCTCAACGACATCCGCCGGGCGTTCGCCCGCCAGCCCGATCTGCCCAACCTGCTGATCGATCCGGAATTCGCACAGGCGATGAACACGCGCGAGAAATCGCTGCGGAAAGTGGTGGCCTTAGCCGCAGAGAATGGCATCCCGGCGCTGGCCTTCAGTTCAGCATTGGCTTACTACGATGCGTATCGCAGCGCACGCTTGCCTGCGAATCTGACGCAAGCTCAGCGCGATTATTTCGGCGCACACACCTATCAACGCGTGGACAAACCACGCGGTCAATACTTCCACACCAACTGGACGGGGCAGGGTGGGGATATTACTTCGAACGTGTATTAGCAGCGTCATTCCCGCGAGCAGTTGGCGGGAATCCATCGTTTTGCTGGCAAAATGCCCATCATGGATCTTGATGCTCGATACGCCCTATCCGCGCAGGGCGCAGGCACTCGGGCATGACACTGCACAGAGAAGGTGTGCATCAGAGATCAAACACGATCCGCGAATGACCATGAGCTCACGACGAGATTCGTCAATTCGTGATTATTCGTGGGATTCGTGGATCGAACCCCAATCATCAACAATTCACTTATCAAGGAGAAGCTCAATGAAGTACGGCCTGAACATCATGTCAGAAGGCGCGCTGGATTTTGTCTCGCTGGGCGCGCTGGTGCATCGCCTCGATCCGGGTATCGTGCCGTTCCGCAAAGCGACGCAGTGCCAGATTCACGTGAGCGGCGGCGAGTTCAACTGCGCGGCGAATCTGGCGGACTGCTTTGGCTTGCAGACGGGCATCGCCACGGCGATGGTCGATTATCCGATCGGCGATCTGATTGCCGAACGCGTGAAGGCGATGGGCGTGAAACCGTTTTACAAGCGCTTCAAGCACAATGGCGTCAACGGTCCTAACATGGCGACGGTCTACAGCGATCGCGGTCAGGGCGTGCGCGCTCCCGTGGTGTTCTACAACCGATCGAATGAAGCGGCGGCGCAGCTCAAACCCGGCGACTTCGATTGGAACGTGATCTTTGCGGGCGGCGTGCGCTGGTTCCACAGCGGCGGCATCTTCGCAGCCTTATCGGAAACTACGGGTGAAGTGATCATCGAAGGCATGAAAGCGGCCAAAGCGGCAGGCGCGATCACGTCGTTCGATCTGAACTATCGCGCCAAGCTGTGGAATATCTGGGGCGGCCACGAACGCGCGCTGTCGGTGGTGAAGCGCATCGTCGAGCACGTGGACGTCATCGTCGGCAATGAAGAAGACTTGCAAATGGGGTTGGGCATTCCGGGACCGGAAGTGGCCGCCAAATCCAAGCTCGATCCAAGCACGTTCTTCGGCATGATCGATCAAGTGGTGCAGCGATATCCTCAGGTCAAGATCGTCGCGACGACGTTGCGGGAGGTGCATTCGACCAATCGGCACAGCTGGGGCGCAGTGGCGTGGATCGACGGGCAGACGTATGTGTCGCCCACGTGCGAACTCGATATCTACGATCGCGTCGGCGGCGGCGATGGTTATGCTTCCGGTTTCTTCTACGGTTTGCTCGCGGGCGAAGAACCGCAAGAAGCGGTTAACCTCGGCTGGGCGCATGGCGCGCTGCTGACGACATTCCCCGGCGACACGACAATGGCGACGGTGGATCAAGTTCGCGCGTTTGCCAAGGGCGGATCAGCGCGCATTCAAAGGTGAGGTCAAGCCAACCAAACGAAGCGGCCAATCGCCAGCGGGTGGTGAGGCATGAAATTTCGCAATGGCGAGTATTTCTGATCGCACGTTGATAGGTCAGTTTAGCCCTTGATCTGTGAAAATGCCATGCGCGCTGCTTCAATCGTCGCATTGATCTCCGTCGCGCCATGCGCCAGCGACATGAAACCTGCTTCAAACTGTGATGGCGCGAGATAAACGCCTTGCTCTAACATCGCGCGGAAGAACTTACCGAACTTCTGCGTATCGCACATCTTGACGGTCGTCCAATTCGTCACCGGCTGGTCGGTGAAGAACATGGTGAACATTGTGCCCACCCGATTGAACATCGTCGCGACCCCGGCTTCTTCCGCCGCAGAGCGTAACCCGTCTTCCAATTGCGCCGATCGCGTTTCGAGTTGATGCCACGCCGATGGCTTCTGTAATTCCTGTAATGTGACCATGCCCGCCGTCATCGCCAACGGATTGCCCGATAAAGTGCCCGCCTGATACATCGGCCCGACGGGTGCGACGAGCTGCATGATGTCTCTGCGACCGCCATATGCCCCGACCGGCAGTCCACCACCGATGACTTTGCCCAGCGTCGTGAGATCGGGCTTGATGTGATACAGCGCTTGTGCGCCGCCCGGATGCACGCGGAACCCGGTCATCACTTCGTCGAAGATCAACACCGCGTTGTATGCCGTGCACAGATCGCGCAAGCCTTGTATGAACACATACGTCGGCGGCACCACGCCCATGTTGCCCGCAACCGGTTCGACAATGACCGCCGCGATTTCACCGGGAAATTGCTGGAACAGTGTGTGCACTGCTTCAATATCATTGAAGGCCGCGACGAGCGTATCGGCAACGGTCGCTGAGGGCACGCCGGGACTATCGGGTAGGCCGAGCGTTGCTACTCCCGATCCCGCTTGCACCAGCAGCAGATCGGCATGACCGTGATAGCAGCCTTCAAACTTGATGATCTTGTTGCGCTTTGTATAGGCACGCGCCAGTCGCAGAGCCGTCATCGTCGCTTCTGTGCCGGAATTGACGAAGCGCAGCATTTCAAGATTCGGCATGAACTGCTGCACCAGTTTCGCGAGTTCCACTTCCAGCGGACTCGGCGCACCGTAACTGGTGCCGCGTGATGCCGCTTCACTGATCGCTTGCACCACGCGCGGATGCGCGTGACCTAGAATCAACGGCCCCCACGATAGGACGTAATCGACGAAGCGATTGCCATCGACATCGATGAGATACGCGCCGTCGCCCCGATCGATGAACAGCGGCTGCCCGCCCACGGCGCGAAAAGCGCGCACGGGCGAATCGACGCCGCCGGGCAGCAGGGTTTGTGCTTCGGCAAAGAGTTCTTGGGAGCGCGTGATGTTCATGCAGGGACTTGCTCCGAGAGAGATTGAAGATACTTTTGTGCTGCTGTTGCCGCCGTTTCGCCCGACGCGATGCAATCGGGCAGGCCGATGCCGCGATACGCATTGCCGGCGACGTATAGACCGGGATGCTCGACCAACCGCCGATCGATCGTGGCGGCCCGATCGAGATGACCGATGGTGTACTGCGGCATGGCTTGTGGCCAGCGGAAGATGCGATGGAGTAGCGGCTCGGCGGTGATGCCAAGCACATCACGCAATTCATCACGCACCATCTGCAAGAGTTCCGTGTCAGTGCGGTTGAGGACCTCATCATCGCCGGCACGACCAATGAAGGCGCGAATCAACCCATAACCCTCTGGTGCGCGATGCGGAAACTTCGTCGATGTCCACGTGCACGCCAGAATCGATCGGGCTTCGGCGCGTGGAATGATGTAGCCGTAGGCGTTCAGCGGTTTCGGGATGTCGCTGAGTGGATAAGCGACCGACAGCGTTACTGTGGAAGCATACGGAATGCCGCGCAGGGCCGTTGCCATTTCGGGATCGAGATCACTGACGAGTTGCGCGGTGACGTAAGCGGGTGTGGCCAGAATCACAGCGTCGGTATCAAGCGTTTCTCCTGATTTGAGTTCAACCCTCATCCCCATCCCTTCTCCCTTCCCGTGTCCACGAAATGGTGGGAAGGGAGAGGGTAGGGGTGAGGGTAAGTGTTCAATCTTCTTCACCATCGTATTCAATCGCACTTCAACGCCTTGCAACTGCGCTTGCAGTGCCTCGATAATTTCTGCCAGCCCAGTTTCGGGCGTGACAAACGCTGCCCATTTTTTCTTAGGCGCAACGTTAGGGTGCGCGGCGCTCGGTTGCGGTTGTGCCGCTTTCTTCTTGGCGGCTAACATCCCCTTCACCAGTGAACCATGTTCAAGTTCCGTCTGTCGCAACTGCGGAAACGTTGCGCCGAGGCTGAGCTGTTCGCCATCGCCCGCGTAGATACCGCTCATCAACGGCTCAATCATGCGATCGTATAATTCGCGGCCCAAGCGTCGCTCCACAAACTGCGCCAGCGATTCATCGCCATTGGGTGACTTCGGCGGAATGAAATAATCCATGCCCATGCGCAGTTTGCCCCACGGCGAAATCAAACGCGTCTTTGCCATCGGCCCGAAGCGCGACGGAATCAACCCCGTTAAACCTTCCGGCAAATCGTAGAGTTTGCCTTGACGCATGACGTACGTGCGGCGCACCTTTTCGTTGGTGCCATGCAAGCGATCTTCTAATCCAAGTTCGCGGCATAGGCCGATGCCGCGCGGCTTATAAGATAAGAATGTGTCCGGCCCGCCTTCGATTACAAAGCCATCAACCCGGTCGGTGACAACTTTGCCACCCAACCGATCGGCGCTCTCGATCAACGTGATGTGCGCACCCGACGCGGCCTTCATCAAGCGATAAGCAGCGGCCAACCCGGCAATCCCACCGCCAACGACGATCACTCGCTTCATAACCAGCCCGCTTCCTGCGCAGTTTTGCACACTAACTTCGCCAGATCATTCATCACCTTTGGTGCGGTCCCCAACATCTCGATGCGTTCCAGATGCAACCCCAACTTCTGTGCCTGCTGCTGATACACCACATCGATGTCGTACAGAATCTCGACGTGCTCCACGACAAAACCGATCGGCGCGATGAGGGCATGCTTCTGGCCGTCTGCCACCAGTCGATCGAGCACCGCGCCGACATCGGGTCCCAGCCACGGTTCGTTGGAGATCGCCGCCGATTGAAAAGCAAATTCGTGAGGATGTGGGCCTAATCGTTCCATAATCGCCGCAACCGTCGCGCGCAATTCATCGGGATACGGATCATTCCAACTCAAGATGCGTTCGGGTAGGCTATGTGCGCTGAAGATGATCGGCACCATGGCGCGCACTTCTGCGGGAAATTTTTGCAGCGCATCTTTGACCCGATCGACTAACGCATCGAGATAGCCGGGCAGCAAATGCCAGCGTTCGATGCGGCCCATCGTGATGAGCGGCATCTCGATCGGTGATTGCGCCTCTTCGATCTTTTTGTAGTATGCGCCGATGCTCATGCGCGAATAATGCGGAGCCATCACCAACCCGATCGCTCTTTCGACACCCTGCGCTTGCATCTGTGCCAACGTATCTTTGATATACGGATGCCAATGGCGCATTCCGACGAAGGTCTTAAAGCGATTGTCATTCAACGCCGCTTGCAGTGCATCGGCCTGCGCTTGCGTCTGTTCCAGAATCGGCGACCGTCCGCCGATCAGCTTGTAGCGCTCACGCACTTCGTGGATGATCTCGGGCGCAGTCGGGCGATAACCGCGCACATCGAGCAGATATGGCTCTACTTCGTCCAGATTATTCGGCCCGCCATAGGCCATGACTAATACGCCGATCATAGATGAGGTGCCTTGATCCTTTTGATGATGTCCATGAACGGTGGCTGCGGTTTAGGATTTGGATTGGAGCGATACCAACCCAACTCGGCGCGCACCGCTTGCTCTTTCAATTCTGTCGACCCCCACATGAGCGATGCGCCGAATACGCCGAGCAGCGCCGAGAGCCAATCGGATGTGAAGAGCAGCGATATCACGATCAATGCGATGCCAAGTCCCATCACATAGGGCCACCACAAATAACCGAGATAATATTCGCCGCGAATGACCCACACAAACCCAAAGCCGATGATGCACAACGCGGCAATGCCTAACAACAATCCAAAGAAATTCATGCTACTTGTCCTATAGGCTTGCGTTTCAGCACATCGACAGTTGTAGCTTTACCGTCGACCAGCAATGGCGCGTGGCGCGGATTGTTGGGATTCGCGGGTGCGTGGCCTTTCTTCACACGCTTGAATTGACGGCGAAATTCCACCGCATCGAACAAGGCTGTCATACCCAGAATGCCGCACGCCCCAGAGACGTAGAGACCGCTACTGGCCAATGCGACTACTTCCAACGCCAATCCGATGATCACGGCAATGAGTACCGGTACATGCAAATCCGGTGCGCGGTATTCCACCTTGCGCACCGTCACGTGCCCAAGCCACACGCCGAAGAAAGTTGTGAGCGCGGCGACCACACCGATCCAATTGAGCGTCATCGTTGGGAAAACTCGTGTACCATTTCAACTACGGCTTTCACGTTTTCGACGGGTGTCTCTTGCAAGATGCCGTGTCCAAGGTTAAAGATATGTCCAGGTCGCTTGGCGGCTTGATCGAGAATGCGACGCACGCGCCGTTCGAGTTCATCACGCGGCGCGAACAATGCGACCGGATCGAGATTGCCCTGCACGGCGCGATCAAACCCGATCGTCTCCCACCCCCGATCGAGATCGATGCGCCAATCGAGACCGATCACATCGCCGCCCGCTTCTGTCAGCAGCGGCAGCAGCGTGGCGGTGTCCGTGCCGAAGTGGATGGCGGGCACGCCGCTGGCTTTTACGGTTTGCAAGATCACTTGCGAATGCGGCAACACAAATTCGCGGTAATCGGTGGGGCTGAGCACGCCAACCCAACTATCGAAGAGCTGCACGGCTTGCGCGCCCGCCTCGATTTGCGCGACGAGGTACGTGGCGATCACTTGTGCGAGTTTACTCATCAGCGCGTGCCACACCTGTGAATCACGATACATCAATTGTTTGGTCTTGATGAAGTTGCGTGATGATCCACCTTCGATAATGTAACTGGCGAGTGTGAACGGCGCACCCGCAAAGCCGATCAGCGGTGTCTTGCCATCGAGTTCGCGTCGCACGAGTTTCACAGCTTCCAACACATGAGCCAGTTCTTCACACGGATCGATCACGCGTAAAGTTTCGACATCGGCGCGTGAGCCGATCGGGTTGTGGATGACCGGCCCTTCGCCTTTCGCAAATTCCAAGTGAATGCCCATCGGCATGAGGGGCAGAAGAATATCGGCAAACAAGATCGCCGCATCGACACCGAGCGCATGCACGGGTTGTAACGTTACTTCCGCGGCGAGTTCGGGCTGCGCGCAAATTTCCAGCAACGTATGTTTGGCGCGAATAGCGCGATACTCGGCCATGTACCGTCCAGCCTGTCGCATGAACCACACCGGCGTGCAATCGACTTGCTCACGTCGGCACGCTTTGAGAAAACGATCGTTCAGCGCCATAGAGCTAACGTCTCTTCGGCGGGATGATAGATGGCGGTGTGCAGCGGCGTATCGCGTTGCGTGTAGCGGCGGCCATCAGTGCTGCGCAGTTCGTTGACCAGATCAGAGAAGCGTGGCAGATCGTCGGTTTCATACACGACGATGAATTCTTGATCCTGCACGCCGAACGAATACAGCAGGAGTTGCGTGATGTCCTCGTATTGCTTGCCGATGCGGATGTGTTCGTTCATAATGCCCTGCCGCGCTTCGCGTCCCAGCAAATACCATTCGGTCGTTTTCACAAAAGGATACATGACGAGATAGGGTTTGCGTTCTTCGGCAAACGGATCGATCTCCTGCGGCGAGCGTGTTTTGGTGTATTGCGACGGGCGCGTGTATCCCCACAACGACGTGCTCATGTGCAAGTACGCGCGATGCGGATTGGTCGCCCGCGCGAAGCGATCGAAATATGTAGCGGTATCGCATTTTTCCAGCAGGGGCAGGGCGCTCCACACCAAAATGTCGGAGTTGTCTTCCACAGGAAAGACCTGATAGATATCCACTTTCTGCGCCGCGCCGCGCAGGCTCGTCAACCAGAGATCATGAAACTGCGCTCGCGCTTGCGCCGGCAGCGACCAGTACGCATCCTTGAACGCGAACAACGCAAAGTGGTTGAGGGTTTTGGGTGTTTCTTCAGGCATTGAGTTTTCTCCCTGGTGGTTCATAGATGCAGGCTGGATCAGTTTCAAGGTAATCGCCAGTGATGGCATACGCGCGGCCACGTTGTCCACCGCAGACCACGCGATATTCACAAGCGCGACATCGGCCCTTGAGTTGATCGGGATCGCGCAAAGCCTTGAAAATTGGGTGATGCCGATAGACGTCGACCACATCAGCTTCGCGGACATTCGCGACGGCGAGCGGTAGAAAACCCGACGGCATGATCTCGCCTAGATGCGAGATGAACAGGAAGCCGCGCCCATCGTTAACGCCCTTCACCGGACGATGGAGGCCGTCGGCATATTGGAAGCCCGCGCCTTGAAATGTGGCGCTGAGCTCGCCGGTCTCGGCGCGCTTGCGTTCGATGGCAACGCGGCGATACATCGGCGCGGCGGTGGCCTTGATGTCGAAGTTGCCATGCAGTGAAAGATCGTAGAGCCAGTTGAAGACTGCTTCGTGCTGCGCGGGTGAAATCATGTCCGACATTTGACCGCGTCCGGTCGGCACGAGGAAGAACACGCTCCACTGCACCGCGCCGACTTCCTGCACAAACTTGATCATCTCCGGCAGCAGCTCGACGTTGTGGCGCGTGACGGTCGTGTTGATCTGCGCGCTTAACCCGATCGATTGCGCGTTGTGCAGAATCTTCATCGTGCGTTCCCACGAGCCGGGCACTTGCCGGAAGTTATCATGCACTTCGGGACGCGGCGCGTCGAGGCTCAACGCGATGCGGCGAATCCCCGCCTCTTTCGCTTTGTTTAGCCGCTCGGGTGTGGGTAAGGCCGTCGCCGTTGGAGTTAATGAACAGCGCAGGCCTTTATCACTCGCATACTTGATCAGATCGAAGAGATCAGGCCGCATCATTGGATCGCCGCCAGTGAAGATCAAAATCGGGCTACCGAAATCCTTGATGCGATCGATCAGGCGATAGGCCTCATCGGTTGTCAACTCGCGCGGATCGCGTTGATGCTGCGCATCAGCGCGGCAGTGCACGCACGCAAAAGCGCAGGCGCGTGTCACTTCCCACGCAATCGTAAACGGCGCTAGATCGAAATCGGCTTCGACCATGTGCTGATTGTGCAAGTGCCGCTCAGCGGCGGCGCGCGGTGACAGTTCCCCTCGCCCGCTTGGAGAGGGGTTAGGGGTGAGGGTCATTTGATCCATTGAGCAGCATCCTTAGCATGATAGGTAATGATGAGATCAGCGCCTGCGCGCTTAATGCTCGTCAGGATTTCCAACGTCACACGTTCTTCGTCGATCCAGCCGTTGCGGGCAGCGGCTTTGACCATGGCGTATTCGCCGCTGACGTTGTAGGCCGCCAGGGGAATCTGCGGGAATTGTTCGCGCGTCTGGCGAATGATGTCGAGGTAGGACAAGGCCGGTTTCACCATCAAAAAATCAGCGCCCTCGGCCACGTCGAGTTCGCTTTCGCGCAGCGCTTCACGCGCATTGGCCGGATCCATTTGATGTGTTTTGCGATCACCAAACTTTGGCGCGCCCTGCGCGGCTTCGCGAAACGGGCCGTAAAAACCGGAAGCGTACTTGGTGGAATACGACATGATCGGAATGTGTTCGAAACCGTTCGTATCCAAGCCCGATCGGATTGCGGCAACCATCCCATCGATCATGCCGCTGGGCGCAATGATGTCGGCTCCGGCTTCCGCGTGCGAAATGGCAACCTTCGCCAGTACGTCGAGCGTCTCATCATTCAGCACGTAGCCTTCGGGCAAATGCGGTTGATCGCCGTGATTGAGAATGCCGCAGTGGCCATGATCAGTGTACTCGCACAAACATACATCGGTGATGACGATCAATTCCGGAACGGCGCGCTTGATCTCGCGGATGGCCTGT
>Ga0335084_10003400_pt1 | contig 15492 bp, 13 predicted proteins | sample Lox_Sample_44_FD_206721 | JGI IMG/M metagenome (GOLD analysis project Ga0335084, IMG submission 206721) | Soil microbial communities from Loxahatchee National Wildlife Refuge, Florida, United States - Lox_Sample_4.4 | ecosystem: Environmental > Terrestrial > Soil > Wetlands | place: USA...
CGGAAATTCGATAACCACTAAGGACACGAAGGTTCACGAAGGAACGCCCACTAGCTTCTCTTATGGACTTATCCGTCCTCGCAGCACCGTGATTGACGCCTTCGGAAGCTGATAGAGCACGTCTGCGCCTCCCTGCACCGTCGATTTTGACGGCGGACCGTCTGGATCGGCGTGTCCACCAACTCCTTCAGCGTGCCATTGATATTCGTTAGAGCCGAAGGTGATGCGGTCGACCTGGCCAGAGAAATGCTTCGCTGATTTTCCCGCGTCAAAGGCGACTTTGACGCCATGATCGTTGGACTGGTCCCGGTTGACGAGCATCACTGACCACTGTCCGTCGGGCCGCTCGACCGCATAGGCTGTAACCATCAGGTTGCCCGCCGCATCGTTCACATCGCTTGAGGCCTTGAATTGCTTGTGCGGCGCATCAACCGGCTGGACCCATTCTTTGGTGATGATTTGCGCCGCGATGTACTGAGGCGGATAGCCAACTACTTTGTAGTCCTGATCGATCCACAGGAAGTTTCCGAAACCGCTCCGTTCTCGCGGATAGGGCATGTAGTGGAAGTAGTAGGTCCCACCCGCACCTTCGGCCATCATGCTGCCAACGTAGTCGGCCAGCCACAATCCCGCTTTGACCGTCGATGCCGGCGCTCCGCCGCCGATGTTTCCTTCGGTCATAAAGAACGGAATGTTCGACGGTACACCGTTGTCTTTCCACACTTGCACGATGTGGCGAACGTACTCAGGCTCGGGATACAGATCGGCCCATGAATAGCTGGAGCGGTCTTGATATGGATAGTGTTCGAAAGAAAAGAATGTGAAATCGTTCAGGCGATTGTGTGCTTTCAGATAATCGACAAATCTGCCGATCCATGAGACTTTTCCGTTCGCATCGGGCCACACTTCAACGTCACCGAACGTGCCTTCGAACGGCGGACCTCCGAGTTTTGCCTCGGGTACGAGTTTATGGATCGCAGTGGCGAATTGCAGATAGAGTGCGCCGTAATCTTCGGGAAGCATGTGCTGGCCATCAGCTTCTTCTCCCATTTCGATCCACGAGATTGGATAGTGCCGCTTGTACAGGTAGGCGATTTCATTCGCCGCATCTTCCGGGTTGGAGTAGAGCATGGCGATTGGAACCATGGTTGGGAGGCCACGCGTTACTCCGGAATTAAAGAAAAAGTCGAATCCGACCTGATCGCCACGGGATTGGTCCAGATCCGTAGCCGCGACCCATGGATCGACCGACGATGGCCAGGTGATCGTCTGTTCGCGACTGGGGAAGTGCGTGACGTAATCGTTGAACTCGCCGTCGGACGAAAGCGATCCGACGTAGAGTTCGTTGATCGCGTAGCCGACGCAGTTACGCTTGTCGGCCGAGCCGTGGGAGTCGCAAGTGTTGGAGGACTCGGTCATCCAGATGCGAAGGTAGCGAACAGGAATCATCCAGTTCACGAGCTTCAACGTAACTGTGCCGCCCTTGCCTTCGCTGATGGTTCCCAAGGGGAAAGTCTGCCATGTGCCCTTAGTGGTGCCGTCGTAGAAAGGCTCGAGTTCGCCGGTCCAGAACTGCACGGCGTACTTCTTGGCATAGGGATCAGCCCATGCGATGCGAATGGCGTTGACGTCGATTTTCGTGCCGAGATCGATCATCACCCACTGTGGATGCAGCGAGTCATCCTCTCCGGTGAAAGTCTTTGTGAGATAAGGATTGCTCTTCCAGTAGGAGTTCAGGTTCCCATCCGTGAGGCGCGACCAGCCATTTCCGTCGCCGCGGCTGAAACCCCGATGCGGCAGTGGGTAGGCCCAGGAGCTGTGAATCTCGTCACCTGGTTCCGCATTCCCCACAAAGTATCCCTCCTGCTTCTCCGCATTACTCCACTTTCCTGCCGGATTCCAATGCCAGGCTTCGACCATCAGCTCGGTGTTCTGGCGGTAGGTGACCGTCCCCCATCCGGCGCCGAGGATTTCTTTCAACAACGGATCTTTCAGCAAGTGGTCGGGACTTCCGGTGCGCAGTCGGTCGATGGCCGCACCCAGAGCGTGTGGCGGACTGAAGGTGTTGACGACATGGTCGGCATCGACGACGACTTTTTGGGCCCCGGCATATGGTGCCGCATTCAACAGACTGGCGAGAAAGATGACTGCTGGAGAAAATCTGCTGATCCGAAACGCCATGACGCCTCCGATGATTTCGTGCTGCTTTTAGTGAATCGATTTAAGACTGGGAAAATGCGCCAACAGAATACACCGTCGGGTGTCTGGATTGAATAGCGAGTTGAGGTCTCGGCGCCCCCGTTGACCACCCTTATGTGCCCCTGCTACCGTCATATGTTTGCCTTATTACATGTGGTCTGTTCTGCTTGGCGGCGAACGTTACCGAATTTGCCGTGTCTGGGGCTCACATCATTCGCATCGGAGACTAGCTCATGCCAGCCATCAAGTTTCGCGGCGTCGATTTCCTGCAATACGATTCCCTGCTGACTGACGAGGAGAGACTCGTCCGCGACACGACGCGCCAGTTTATTGAAGACAACCTGATTCCAATCATTGAGGAATGCAATCGGGCTGGGCGCTTTCCGCGGGAACTGGTGAAGCCGATGGCGGATCTTGGTTTCTTCGGCGCGTCGCTCAAGGGATACGGATGCGCCGGGATGGGCAACGTCGAATATGGCCTGATGACGCAGGAACTCGAGCGCGGCGATTCAGGCGTACGAAGTTTCGTCAGCGTGCAGTCTGGGTTGTGCATGTACCCGATCTATGAGTTCGGGAGCGATGAACAGAAAGAAACATGGCTGCCTGCCATGCAGAAGGGCGAGAAGCTAGGCTGTTTTGGGCTGACTGAACCGGACTTTGGATCGAATCCCGGTGGCATGCGCACGAAGGCGCGCAAGGTTGGAAACGAGTACGTGATCAATGGCGAGAAAATGTGGATCACGTCCGGGACGATCGCGGATGTGGCCATCATTTGGGCCAAGGTGGAAAACGAAAATGATCGTGTCCGCGGCTTCCTCGTCGAGACGGACCGGCCGGGCTTCAAAGCAGACGACATACATGGGAAGTGGTCGCTGCGGGCATCCGTGACGTCGGGGCTCTCGCTGCAGGATGTGCATGTGCCAGAGGGGAATCTGCTGCCGAAAACCGGCGGGCTGCGGTCTCCATTGATGTGCTTGAACCAGGCGCGGTATGGAATCGCGTGGGGAGCGGTCGGAGCGGCGATGGCGTGCTATGACTGCGCATTGCAATATTCCCTGCTTCGGAAACAGTGGCGCGACCAACCCATCGCCTCGCATCAGCTCGTACAAGACAAGCTGACGTGGATGATCAGTGAAATCACGAAAGCGCAGTTGCTGGTGCTGCAGGTGGGCAGACTTAAGGATGCAGGTAAGGTTGAGCCGCAGCATGTTTCGATGGCGAAGAGAAACAATGTCTGGATGGCGTTGGAGTGCGCGCGTTTGTCCCGGGACATTCTCGGTGCTAACGGCGTGGCAGACGACTATCCGATCATGCGGCACCTGATGAATCTGGAGTCAGTCAAGACGTACGAGGGCACTCACGACGTACACTCGTTGATTATTGGGCAGAGTGTAACGGGGATTGACGCGTTCTAGAGTTCATACATCATGTCGCCGAGAAACCTATCGGTGGTCTTGGAGTCTTGTTGCTTGGGCTTGTTCGAAATTTGTAACACGCACGACGTTTTTTCTGGCTCCATGGATTATTGATAGTTTTCCCACATGCGCCCATCCGTCCTTACGACGCTGCCCGACCATCCCAGTTTGTACTCATTGCCGGGCAGAGAATTCCTGAATTTGTAAAAAAATCCGGGTTGGTTTTCAGAATGCGCAACTCTCAGGTACGCTCGCGGGCGAATTAGTCCTCCCAGATCAATTGAATTGCCGGGCCAAACTCTTCCCCTTCGGCCTGCAACGGGGCGGTAGCAACCAAAACAGGGTCCAAGATTCACCAGCGGATGTTAGTGGCCATTTGCGCTCGTGCGCACATAGCCATCGTTGGGATCATTGAGGCCCGTCGGATTCGAATATGGCATGGCTTCGACGTAGCACTTGCATGGCACTGCTGTTGCTGGGTTCGGTTTCTCCCAGCTCAGCGGCCGATACCACACGGCTTGAAAACGCGCTGGTTGAGGCAGTTGATGCGGATTACTCGAGTGTGGCCGTGCGAGATTGCCCGAATGTGAAGCCACCCGGGAAGGTCGCCTGTTCTGGAAGCATTCTCCAATTGAAAGTGTCGGATGCGGGATTACGAGCAAAACTCAAACTCTTTCGTCCGGGGGACCACATTCGAATCGATGCCCAAAACGGCGAACTTAAAGATCTGCCGGGCGCATGGTTCATTACAGTCGATCCCCTGACTCGGGTTGTCATCTTTGCTGTTTCAGCGATGCTTTTATTTGGCATCGCCACCGCTCTAACACGTGGGAGTCCTCAGAAGCTGATTGTTGGGCAGGACAATCGCTATAGCAATTCCAAGTTCCAAATGGCGCTCTGGTTCTGGATGTTGCTATCAAGCTATCTGGCTCTCTTTGCGTTAAGAATATCGTCGGCCGGCCTGGATTTCGTTGGGGGAATCAATATCCCTCAGAACTTGCTCTTGCTTTCGGGCCTGAGCGCTGTCACATATGCGGGAGCCAAAGCGATCACAACTGCAAAAGTGGAAGCCGCCGCAAATCCAGTCGCGGCCCCGGGAGCGGTTGTCCAGCCCGTTTCCAACCCAAATGCGAAGCCGATAGCACCTGAAGGTGCCGAAAAGTGTAGCGATCTCGTACAGAACGACTTTGGAAAATTCGATTTCGGAGATTTTCAAATGCTGATCGTGACGCTGATTGCGGTCGGAACGTTCCTGGTATTGGTCTTTCACTGCCTTGAAAAAGTTGAGTTTGTGAAAACCATAACTCTCCCAGACTTGGACACAACTTTACTGGCCAGTTTTGGGCTGGGCCAAGGCGCATATCTGACGAAAAAGGCGGCGGGAGACGTGGGGAAATCGTAAGCAAGTAAACGTATGGACGTGTTGCTGGGTGCATTTGAGTGCGGCATTCGTTTCTCGTGGCAGTGTGAAAGCTGCTCGTCAACCGGAGCCCTTCATAGGAGGTTAATGTGACCGGGAAGCTTCAGCTTGTTGTTATTGAAATGTGTGTGGTTCTCTTGATCACGACATTGCCGGCATTGGCACAGAACGATGGTGGCGCCGTGGACCAACCTGGTTCATCGCCGACTACCACCGCCAGCGCGAGTGATTCCAAGCCGCTTCCCTGGAAGTTCCTTGCCAAGCCCAACGGCGTGCTCGATGCGACGCAGTGGAATCCATTGCTGACCTCGCTCGACTGCAATGATCCTCCCAAATGCCCGGTACCCGATAAGTTGGGAGACCTGCTGAATGCGACGATCGGCGCAAAGGAACTGATGAAGTCAAAACCGGCCTACGTGGTCATGCACGTAGTGCAATATGGCTCTGCAGCCAAAGATGGATCCCCCGTCGCCGGAAAAGACCCGAACGATATATCGATTACAGACCAGTGGTACCTTTATCGCTTCGGAAAAGCGCACTACGGCGATCCGAAGTGGACATACGAAAAGTTCACTGGCCAGCGTATTTATGGCGCTTCGACGGTGTATTTCCTGTTTCTGCACCTCAACGCAGGTGTAATCACTCTTGACCACGCCACGAAGCAGGTGCGAGAGAGGATTGAAGCAGCGCATGCCCCGGGGCTACAGGGCGGGGATACGGTAGCTGCGGCGCTGAGTCAGGTGCCGGCGACCATCAGTGATACGCAGTTGTCTGCAGCTATTCGGTCGAACGCGCTGAAGGTGGGCGCCGGGACGCTCACGTTTTGCGATGCTACAACCGGTGATAGTTTCCAGTGGACAGGAGACAGCGCCATTGCCTCGCGCTACAAAAGAATTCGCTATGAGGCGCAGGTCCAGAAGAGAACGCCGGCGAATATACGGAACCTGCAAACTATTCTTGGTTTGCTGTTCGGACAGTCCCATGCAGAGGTCGCCTGCGTAAAGGTCGCCGCCAGCGACACGCTGTGGGGAGCAGGACGGATCGAGAACCTATCTCTACCCAGCGATATCACGATCGCAGGATACGAACTCAAGAAGGACCTGCAAGACAACCAATTGATACCCGATTCCGATCGGTCTGCCTCTCAACTAGGATCTACGCAAAAATACAACGATGAACAGCTTTACTGGTGGGACGCAAGCATTGGCATCCCCGTCCACAAAATCAAAGACCTACAATACTCGGAGACTGACAATACCGTCACGGCCACACAAGTGGACAAGCAGAGCGTGTATGCGATGTTCAACCTCATGCTCGTTCCGGTCGATCTCTCCAATCCGGACGATAACAAGAAACCACGTCTGTTGGTTGGTTTTCCTCTCTCTAGTGATCCTTGGGACAAACTATTCGCAGGTGGGGCTATCGGATTGCCATTCAAGCCATTTCGCAATTTCCAGTTCTTCGCGGGCGCAACATTCCTTCGGACCAAACAGCCGGCAACCCTGAATGCAGGAGATAGCGCCACCAGCGCGGAATTGCAAAACGACCTGCAAATCAAGACGACACCTAAGTTCACCTTCGGTATTAATGTTCCGGTTTTATCTGTAATTGACAAACTGAAATAGGATGGGAACGTGGAAGGCGACGAAAAATACAAACGCGCTCATTCGGCGGTTCAGGCATTGAACCGGCTACGAAACCCTGGCACGCGAAAGCGCAAGCATGAGAAAGAGTTGCACTTCAAGCGCGACCGAAAACGGGCTCGCATTCTTTGGAACGATCCGAATATTCTCGGATATGGAGTCGGACCTAAGGTGTCCGGAGGCTCTAAATCAGAATTCTGCCTGGTATTCTTCGTGCGCAAAAAGATGGCCAAAGAAAGACTCCGGCATTTGGCGAAGATCCCGGAACGTCTGCGCTTCGAAACGATGGGAATGGATCTTCAGACGGACGTGCAAGAATGGGTGAAGCCACCCGTGGCCCATCTCAATCCCGGAATAGAAATTGGTGACAGCTTCGGGCACAAGGGAACCATGACGGTCGCAGTAAGAGACCGTAAGACGGGCTCACCCCTGGTCTTGAGTTGCTCCCATGTTCTCGCGCGAGGAGGAGAAGGCGCGAAGACCGGTGATCTTGTCGAGAGTCCTGTGTCTCCTCTGGCCAATCTGGGGGAAAATGTGGTCGGAACGCTGTTCAAGTTCATGAGATTGCGGCGCAACGGAAACAACAGTCTCGACGCCGCCGTTGCCATACCCGCCGAAGGTATTTCTATTTCCAACGACATCCCGGGAGTGGGCACGATCGCAGGCGTGCGCGACTTAGACCAAGAGAACGCTGATGGGATCATCGGGCTCCCCCTAAAGAAGATTGGCGGCGTCTCAGGCACTCTCGATGGCACGCTGGGCAACGTGCACATTTCGATTCCGCTTGTGTTTCACGAGATGGATAGTGATCCCGTTCTGGATTTCGTGGATCTATTTGAGATCACTTGCGAGTCGCGGCCGGGTGATTCGGGAGCAGCCATTGTTGATACGAGCAGCGCACCCCGCATCGTAGGAATGAATATTGCGGGTAACGAAACCGGAAGCGGCCTTTTCACACTCATCCAGCCCGTGTTCGATCTGCTCAATCTCGAACTCTGAGGTTACGATCCGCCGGGCTTTCTCCTATCCGTACAATTCCTCTAACAGTTCGTAGGCTCGTCGCAAATGCGGGACGACGATGCTGCCTCCCACCACCAGCGCTACATTTAATGCCTCTTCCTGCTCTGGGCGCGGAATGCCGAGTCGATACGCCTGAATCGCGTGATAGAAGATGCAGTCATCGCAACGCAGGCAGGCGGAGGCAACCAGCCCCATCAGCTCTTTCGTTTTCGCGGGTAGAGTGCCTTCGAGATAAGCGTTGTGATCGATGTTGTAGAAGCGTTTTACGAGAAAATTGTTGGCCTTGTCGACGTTGGCATTCAAGCGAGCCCGAGTTTCGATAAAACGGCGAGCGATCTCACTTTTGTCCGCAACATATTTCTCAGTGAAGAGATAGGTTGGCTCTTTACGTTCTGGAGCCGGTCGCTCCGGGGGATGTTCGGTGCCGGCGTGATCCATCGTGGTTGCCATTGGCAAATACTAGCAGAGGTCAAGCGGTGGGCTTGTCGCGCATCGGCTCGACCGCCATGAAATCCCCGACGAAGCGCTGAGCGTAGCTTTCCAACAAGGATGGGATCCTGTGCGGGTCGGAAGATTTCAGAATCAGTCCGGCGTGGTGGTGCTTCCGGATTCGGTAGGACACTTCAGGGTCGTTGTACGCCGAGGTGTCGGGGCTTTCCTGACGCGCCAGGGACAGAATCACTCCGGCATATTCCTCATGAACGGGTGGCAGAGTATAGCCTCCCTGCTCGCCGGCGATCTCAATGCGTGCCCATTCACGCCAAAGATTGAGCCCGGTGGCGGTTTCGACCATCTCGTTGATATACGCGCCGCCGACTCGTGCGGCGCACTCCAGAAAATAGAAGTGTCCATCCGCATGAGCACGGATGAACTCCGCATGCGAGACTCCACGCAGCAAGCCTAAGGCAGCGATCAGGTCGCAATTAATCGCGCGTAAAGCAGCATCTTCCTCACTCCCGCGTGGCACGGTGAATGTGGTGAAGACTCCTCCATGGGCGACGCTGATCGGCGGCTTGCCGTATTTACTGACGTTGGCAAACAGGACGAGATCTTCCGAAATGACTGAGTCGACATGATAGACGTCTCCGGGGACAAACTTCTCCACCAGAAACGTTGACTGCTTGTCTCCGAGTTGTTCGAGGATGGGCCAGATTTCTTCAGCGGAATGAATCTTTTTGATTCCGATTGCTGAGGCTTCCTGCCGCGGCTTCAAAACCCAAGGTCCGGGCACATGATCGAGGTAGTAGCGAATGTCGCCGTGATTGACCACGGGTACGAAGTCGGGCACTCGAATACCGCGATCGAGAGCCCTCATCCGCATCGCGAGCTTATCCCGGAAGTAGCGCATTGTAGTTAAACCCATGCCCGGAATGCGCAGGTGCTCCCGAAGTGTGGCGGCAGTTTCCATGTCGAACTCGTCGAGAGCCACGATGCGGTCAAGCTTCTCACTACGCGCCAGGTGGGTCACTGCGTTTACGATATCGGCAACGGGGATTTCTTCAGGAAGGTAGTAGGTTCCGTCGAGGCACTCGCGCGGCCAATCGGCATCGCGCAGCTTCTCGGCCGTCAGCAGGAGCACACGCCATCCCTGGCGCTTGCACTCGCGCATGAACTCCTGACCTTTTTCGTAGGTTGTGATGCAAAGTATCGTCAGGGGACGGGTATCAGGCATGCGATTGATCTCGAATCAGGGATAGGAGAATACCACGGTACGCTTCCATCGGGACATGCTGCGTTTCCGATGGAGAAAAACGATTCGGCGAATCCTGTATTTCCAATCGCGCTGTAGTTGCGATATAGTCACACCCCGGCGCATCACCTTCTTGATGCCGCAAAACTGGAGAGACACGGAATGGGAACGACGACTCGCGCAGAAGGAAAAGCCCGTACCTATGGGGAAAACATCGAAAGCGACCTGGCAGCGCGTTTCCTGCGCGTGGTCGAGGTCGCAGCCATTGCATCGGCTCACACCATGGGACAGGGCGACCGCAAACTCAGCGACCAGGTTGCGACCGAGGCCATGCGGAAGACGATGGACTCGATTCCGATGCGCGGGCAGATCGTGATCGGCGAAGGCGAGCGCGATGAGGCGCCGATGCTGTATATAGGTGAGAAAGTTGGAGCTGAGTTTCCCGACGGTACGGAGGTTCCCGAAGTCGATATTGCGGTCGATCCTCTGGAAGGCACGAACCTGTGTGCAACTGGAGCGCCTGGTTCGATTACGGTACTGGCGGCATCGGAGCGTGGAGGCCTGCTGAATGCTCCTGATTGCTATATGGAAAAAATCGTAGTTGGTCCATCGTGTAAGGATGCTGTGTATCTCGATGCTCCAGCTTCGCACAATCTCAAGAACATCGCACGGCGCCTGGACCGCGACGTTGAGGATCTGGTCGTGATGGTGCTCGATCGGCCGCGCCACGAGAAATTGATCTCTGACATTCGCGCGGCGGGGGCACGCATTCGACTGATCGGTGATGGTGATCTCTCCGCAGGAATTGCGGCCGCGGTGATTGGTACCGGCGTTCACGCCGTGATGGGATCTGGAGGAGCGCCGGAGGGTGTCATTACTGCCGCGGCCGTTCGCTGTCTGAATGGCTACATGCTCGGCCGGCTTGTGGTGAAACCGGATCAAGAAGAGCGACTCGAACGCATGGGAATCAAAGACAAGAACCGCATCTATGAGGCCGAGGACCTGGCTCCCGGGAAGCAGTTGATCTTCGCCGCAACCGGCGTTACCGACGGCGCACTGATGAAAGGAGTGCGATTCTTCGGCGAAGGCACGCGAACTTCGTCGGTCATCATGACGCTAAGGACGGGGAAAGTACGGTTCGTGGAAAGTATTCATCTGGAGAAGAGCCCGGATTTCAAAGTGCGATTCTCGTAGTCGTTTCGGGACACTTCGTAGCAACGTTCAGAGAAATGGATTTTGGACGGTCAACTCATCAATTTTCTTGCCGTTTTGTAGGTCCTCAGTGTAGAGAGTGTCGCATTGGCCTTCGAGCGCTGCTGCCACTATGAGCGAGTCATACCAGGCCAGTCGATGCTCTGCCTTGATTCGCAAAGCGGAAACATAGAGCGCGGGCGATGAATGAACCGCGAGCAGTGGACGAAAGACCGTTACGAAATATTGCTCCGCTTCGGCGATTGTCATTGCTGGCGAAAAACGGCGAAATGCTACGTTGAAGAACTCCTGGACAACCTGATAGCTAACAATCCCTTCACCGGTATCGGCGGCTCTCTGGATCAGTCGCGACGCTCGTTTTGCCTTGACGGGCGCGTTCGGATCAAATGGGTACGCGAAGACGTTCGTGTCCAGAAAGAATCTACCGCTCATTCATTTCGTCTCTGGTATACGGTCCCACCGATTTTATGTGCCGCAGTCGTCGCATGAGTGACTCGATGGCGGCGCCGCCACCCGATTGCGACGCGTATTGTTCTAACCACTCTCGGAACGCGGAGTTCAGAGTGGTGTGGCGGGCCTGAGCTACTAAGCGGGCCTGTTCGATCAGGCTCTCATCCGCACTCAAAGTGACGTTTTTCATACTAAAATAGTGTACACTATTTTAGTGCACTTTACTTCAAATACTCTGAATTCTTCTTTAGCTCCTCTGGCACGGTCGGCATTGGCGGCCACTCTTGCGAGTACCCCTTCAACAATGGGGTCGCGACTTCCGATCGCAGTGTGCCATCATGTACCGCGATTTTGTGAGGATTCCCTGGCGAATATCCCTCCCATAAGCACACTCCAGCGTAGGCACCGTCTTTGCGCAGAATGTAGTACGTCATATCCATAAAGCGCAGCTTGTTCATGTCTCCGTTGTAATTGCGGACGATACGCTTGAGCGCGTCAATGCCTGCCTCTTGCGGAGACATGCCGTGGCGCATGTTCTCGACAATTGTGTGGGCCCCGGCGACTTTGATGTTCTCTTCCCCGCTGCCGGTGGCGCCGGCGGAACCAAAGTCCTGATCGGTGTAGCAACCGGCGCCGATAATGGGGGAATCGCCACAACGGCCAGGCAACTTGAATGCTAAGCCGCTCGTCGTCGTGATACCGGACATCTCCCCCTTCTCGTTCATCGCGGAGCAATGAATGGTCCCCGTCGGCGGGAACAGCACGCGCCGAACGGCCGCGAGTTGGAACTCCGGTTCGATACCAACGCTGGCGGCGCGCCCTAGCAACTCCTTGAAACGATCCTGTAACAGCGTGGCTCGAGGTCTTGCGCTCGGAGGTTGCCAGTGCGGATCGGCTAGACCGGGTCCCCACCAGTCGCGATCGGAGTTGGTCTCTTTCCAGAGCGTCCAGACCTTGCGAGAGCGCTCGGTGAGCAGGTTTTCGCGTGGAAACCCCTGAGCCACGGCAAATCTCTCCGCGCCTTCTCCGACCAACATGACGTGTCCGGTGTGCTCCATGACAGCCTTGGCGACCATGGAAACATTCTTGATGTTGCGCACGCCGCCAACCGATCCTGCACGTCGCGTCGGCCCGTGCATGCAGCAGGCATCAAGTTCGACCACTCCTTCTTCATTCGGCAAGCCGCCGAGACCAACGGAATCATCGTTCGGATCATTTTCCGGACCCATGACCACGCGAACGGCGGCATCGAGAGTATCGCCACCGCTCTTCAGAAAGGCATATGCCGCTTCGACGTATGCGTAGCCATTGTTCGCCGAAATGATGATTGGACGTTTGGGCGAATCGCTCTGCGAGGCGTGTCCTTGGCCGCTGGTCGTGGCAAGTGCGTCTGGACTCGCAGGAACTCCAACTCCCGCCGCCACAGCTCCAATCACAGAAGTCTTCACGAAATCGCGTCGCGAAAAAGTCACCGATTTCCCCTTTCACATCTCTCGAAGTCTAGAGCAGAACGCGGAAGAATATCACGAGGTCAGCAGGGATTCATTCGACAAGAGGAGTAAATAAACTTCGCAGAGGGGGACAGCCCCGGACACAACCGGAACTGTCCCGAACGAAATCAGAGTTTAGCGACTGGCGTAGCGGCGTAAACGCCCCGGATATTCAGCGCCAGCCTTCTGCAGGCGCTCGGCGGCTGACGTGCTAATGGGTTGAACCTTCTCAGACCGGAAGCGCAGCAAGGCTGCAATATTGCCAACCTTGTCGAACTCGGGATCGTCCTTGACGTAGAACGTCTCAATATCGCGCCGCACTACCCAAGGCAGAATGGCCTCGCTGACATCGACAACTGCCTGCGTGGCACGGCCACATGCGGGACAGAAGCTGATGAGATGGGCATCGATGTGCCCGCAGCCAGAGCATTCGACGGCATGTGCCTGCAGGTTTTCGCCGATCAGCAAGGTTTGCACTTCCCCCAGTTCTAGAGACCGGAGCACGCGACGCAGCCCAGTAACGCCGCGCCGATGGCTGCGTGCTTCGCTGACGACCTGATGGACCAGGTCGCGACGGCGTTCGTTCTTCCACTGCTCGAGCGCTTGTTGTGCATGAGTACGCAGCTCATCGCGAGTGGCGTGTGCGAGATCGGCGTGAAACCGCCCAATCAGAGCCTGGGTCGCATAGGGATGAAGTTGCGACTCAAACATCGAGAGTTGCGAGTCTTGGCAAGCGAGAATCCATTTTTCAAACACACCCTTGTCGATCAGCGCCTTGAGAGTCTCAGCTACATTCTTGAAATGCTGGCGGGCCTCGTCCTCGACGCGGCGTTGCGCGTGGCCGCCCTCGTATCCGGCAAAACCGTCGCTGCGGCCGCGGCGGGGCAAGGGATGAAACAGGTCTTGACGTTCGGTGAGCTCTCCGAGACGAAAGTCGAAGATGCGGGCGCGATGCCGATCGACCAGCACGACGCCGAGCAGTGGAGACGCACCCAACAACCGCGCTAACGGTTTGAGGTGGAAGTGCCGGTCGATAAACAGCTGCGTACTGCCGAGGATTGCGGGAAGTTCATATTCTTGCCAAATGTTGTGAGCAGAACAGGCGAATATGGCTTTGGCATGAGTTCCGTTGCTCCGTAATTCCCCCGACAACCGCAGGACGCGTTCAATGTCGGCACGAACGCTTTCCTTTCCCTTCCCTTCCAGAGTGCGCGTAGCCTCGCGCGCGAGGTCTTTGATGAGGATCGTGTCCTCCTTGTGCGCCTTGTTGCGCGGTGTGGACGGTTGAAAGTAAAAGCTGACGGCGCAGGATTTCTTATCTTGAAATTCAGCCAATTCACGGATTTGTTCGCGAGTAATGCTCATGGATCATCTCCCCAAAGATGGATTTGGATATTAAGCGGCGCCGGTCGGAGCGAACCGGCCTTGGAATTGCTTGGCCAGTCCCGGCGCTTTGCGTAAGTGGTCGCGCGCGGCGGATACAAAAGAAAGGACCCGCTCCGCTGGTTGGCCGGTAATGGCCATGATCTCTTCGACAGTGAAGCCTTCGATGGCGTGCAGGATGAATGCTTCACGTGGTTCGGAACCCAGATCGCGCAGGGCGGACGCAATCAGGCGCAGTAACTCATCGGATGCCATGATCTGCTCCGGCGTGGCGACACGAGCATCCGGTATGACAGTCTCACGCGTGATGGATTCGTCAGGCTGGTGAAATTGCAGCTCGGGTTCATCGCTGCCCTTCACGTTGGGCCGCCTTGCCGATTCTTCCAGACGGACGGCGTTGCCATTGCTCTCCTCGCCGCGAGAGAGTTCATCTAAAGCACGTAAGGCTTGTTTGTATAACCAGGGCTCAAGCGCGAGTCTTTCCGGCTTTTGCTGGCCTTCACTGAGAGCTGCCGCGATGGCTTCGTCGATCACTTCTTCCTTCGAGACGGAATCCGGTGCGATGCTCTCCTGGGCTTCACGGAAATAGATTTCGCGCTCGACAAAACGGTCGAGCCTGGCGAGATTGATGTTCACGTACGAACGAATGTCGTCTGCCGAGATCGTCGGCGGAAAAACCGCTGCCAGCGTCTGCTCAAACGGAACTTCGCGCACGGGCGCAGTCCGACGGGTGCTGTTGCCACGGCGATCGCGCTGCCATTTGTGGGAGGCGCGCAACAGGTCCTTGTGCCTGTTGAGCTGCTGCAGCAAGTCCTCAAACGCATTCTTCACGGCAGGCGAAGGTGTTGGAGCCTTGGTCTGCACCGCCATTTGGCCAGAAGGAAGCCGGAGGTTCAGCGAAACGCTGGTCCCTTCCCGAGCCGAAATTTCCTCCACGACTCCCCTGAGGTGGATCAATTCCGGGCGGAACACCTGCAATCTTTTTTGCAGTTTTTCGATCTGGTGCTGAACGTCTTTCTCTACGGTAGGATTTTTGTGAAGCCGGTAAATAACGTGAACGTTCATGAGCGCCTCGGCCTTGCAGTACGAAGTTCGCGCAACCAAGTGCTTTCTAAAGCCGATTGTACACCCGGTATTAGGAAGGCAAATGCAGAATTCGAAGGTCAGAAGAACATCATTTTAGTTAGGGAATTGCCTGCAGAAATCCGTCAACTTTGACAGGTTTGCAGCCTTTCGGCATTGGCATTTATGATCGCGGGCCATGACCTTCGCCAAAGTTTCCCTGATCGTTCTGCTGGCCGCCGCAGTGTTCGCGCAGTCTTCCGGCACGAGAGAAGTTGAGAGTGTCTACCCTGACGCGCACGCGTTTTATATTGACTTGCACGAGCATCCCGAATTGTCGGGCCACGAAACCCAGACAGCGTTAAAACTGGCAGAGCACCTGCGACAGGCCGGGTACGAAGTCACAGAACACGTCGGCGGAACGGGTGTAGTCGCCATCATGAAGAATGGAACTGGTCCGGTCATCATGCTGCGCACCGAACTCGATGCCTTGCCAGTCGAGGAGAAA
>Ga0335084_10003401_pt1 | contig 15490 bp, 13 predicted proteins | sample Lox_Sample_44_FD_206721 | JGI IMG/M metagenome (GOLD analysis project Ga0335084, IMG submission 206721) | Soil microbial communities from Loxahatchee National Wildlife Refuge, Florida, United States - Lox_Sample_4.4 | ecosystem: Environmental > Terrestrial > Soil > Wetlands | place: USA...
GTGCCCGAGATCATCCCCGGGCGTCCGAACTGCGCGGGGATCGTGAGGAGATAGTGGAGCTGGGCAAGCGCGCTGTCGCGTTCACCGGTGAGGACATAAATCGCTGCAAGTTGTCCCGCACCGCGCGGTCCTTCGACAGCGTCCCGGGACACGCTGTTCAGCGCGGCCGCGATCCTGCCTTCCCTTAGCGCCGTCTCTGTGTCGCCCAGCAACGCCTGGGCGAGGCCGAGGTTAGCGTGGGCGTCGGCGAGCTGGCCGAACACGTCGCGCCATCCGGTAAGGCGCCTCAAGTCCTCCTCGGCGAGGCGGCGCACCGAGTCGGCGTACGCAGCCGCGAGCTGCGTCTGTCCTGCGGCGTGCGCGTCGAGCGCGATGTACAGCAGTCGCCAGCGTCGCTGCGGCTCGGTGGCAGGCCGGCTGGTGGTCATCAGGCGCAGGGCAGTCGGGTAGTCGCGATGAGCCAGCGCAACCGCACGGTTCATCCAGCCCATCGACCACTCCCCGACGTGACCCTCCGATTCCCTCGCGAACGTCGCGAGGCGTGCCGTATCCCCCGCCCCCCACAGCGTGAAGAACATGAAGACCCGCGCGGCTTCGTAGTCGGGATTGAGAACGAGTGCACGCTCGAGCACCTGCCGGGCGGCCGCAAAGCGCCGCAGCTGCTGGTACGTACCGCCGATGTCCCAAAGCGGATTCGGGCTGCGGGGATCGAGTCCCGCCACGCGCTGCTCGGACTCGAGCGCACCATTCCAATCGCCCTGGCGCCGCTGGATGAAACCGATAGCGGCCGCCGCCTGGATGTCGCTCGGCCGGGCCTGATGCACGGCCTGAAAGTGGCGGAGGGCGGCAGCGTATTCTCCCTTGCCGTAGTAGACGTAGTAGCCCCGCGCCATCTCGGTCTCGGGGGCGTCGGGAGCGAGTGCCTCCGCGCGGTCGAGCGCCTGACGCGCCGGCGTGGTGTCGAACGCGAGCTGCTGGCGGATCAACCAGCTGCGCGCTTCCGCGAGACCCGCCCACGCGGGCGCGAAGCGGGGATCGAGCGCTACCGCGCGCTCGAACGCACGCGGCGCCTCGGTATCGGGCGCGGTGCTCCCACGCTGGGCGAACAGCTCGCGTCCCCGGTGATAGTGGTCCAGCGCCTCGAGATTCGCGGTCGGCTGCTCGGCGATCGCCGCCGCCTCAGCCGGCGTGAGCTGGATCCGCAGCGCCTCCGCCACGCTGCGCGCGATCGTGTCCTGAATGGCGAAGACGTTTTGCGCGCTGAGCTCGCGGTCGTAAATGTCCGCCCACAGCTGCCGGTCGGCCTGCGCATCGATGAGCTGCACGTTCACGTGCACGCGTGTTTCGGTGCGCTGCACCTGTCCCTCGAGCAGCGCGCGCACTCCCAGCTCGCGCCCGATCTCGCGAACCGGCTTCCGCGCCTTGCGGTATTCCTGCACCGAGCTGCGCGACGTCACCTGCAGCGCGCCGATCTTCGTGAGCTGGGTGAGGATGTCATCCTGCAAGCCGTCGGCGAGTGCCTGGGCCGCGTCGCCCCCGCCCAGCGTCTCGAACGGCAACACGGCGATCGAACGTGTAGCCTCGGCTTTGAGGCCGCCGCCGCGGGTCAGGAACAGCGCCACCGCAGCGACGGCAACGGCGGCGGCGGCTGCCGCCGCCAGCCAGCGAGGCCGCCCGCCTCGGGCAGCTGGGGCAACCACGGGTGGTGTTCCAGCGGAGGGAGTGGCCATTCCCTCGAGCGCACCCAGCACGTCGGCGGCGGACTGGGGGCGGTCCGCAGGCCGCTTCTCGAGGCAGCGCAGCACCAACGTCTCGAGCGAGGGCGGCACGGCCGGCCGGCTGCCGGTGAGCGGCGGCGGCGGCTGCGCCACATGGGCGGCGAGCAGCTGCTGCGCGCTCCCCGCGCTGAAGGGCGCGTGGCCGGTGAGGATCTCGTAGGCGACGATCCCCAGCGCGTAGATGTCCGCGCGGTGGTCCGTGCTCGGGTCGGCCGCCGCCTGCTCGGGCGCCATGTACGCGGGGGTGCCGAGCGCCACACCGACCGACGTCAGCGACGCGGGCCCGGTGGCCGAAGAGAGCGCCTTGGAGACGCCAAAATCGGTCACCAGCGCGTGTTTGCCAGAAAGGAGTACGTTGTCCGGCTTGATGTCCCGATGCACCAGGCCGTGCGCGTGCGCATACGCGAGGGCGTCCGCCACGTCCACCAGGATGCGGACCCCCTCGGCGATCGGCAGCTCGCCCTGGCGCGTGAGACGGGCGCGGAGCGATTCGCCTTCGATGAACGGCATAGTATAGAAGAGGAGACCATCCGCGGCGCCCGCCGCGAGCACCGGGACGATATGCGGGTGCTGGAGCTTGGCGGCGAGCTGGATCTCGCGGCGGAACCGCTCCACGTTGAACCCGGCGCCAAGCTCGGGTGGAAGGACCTTGATCACGACCTGACGGTCGAGCGCGGTTTCCACGGCGAGGAACACCCGGCTCATGCCGCCGCCGCCGAGCTCGCGCCCGATCTGGTAGGCGCTGCCGAGCGCCGCCTGGAGACGGGCCGCGAAGTCGTTCATGCGCCGCTAAGATAGATGGAGAGCGGGCTGGCGGCGAGCACGGCGGGTTGACGGGTGCCACAAAAGGGACGATATGAAACGCGTGAGAGTGAGCGTATGACCGATCGGCCCAAGCGCAGCGGCAACGACCGCCGCCGCTACCCGAACCGTCGGGGCGGCGTGGATCGACGCGTGGAGCAGGACCACATGCCTGAGGAGGCCTCCGAGCGTCGTGGCACGCCCGACCGTCGCGGCAACGGCGACCGGCGCAAATGGGTGGAGCGGCGCGGCCGCAAGCCCTCCTGACGGCCGATGGCGGCGTTCGCAGCCCTGCTCCGCGCCGTCAACGTCGGTGGTAGGAACCCGGTGGCGATGCCGGCCCTGCGGGACCTGCTGGAGGAGCTGGGGTTCACGGACGTGAAGTCCCTGCTCCAATCGGGAAATGTCACCTTCCGCGGTGACGGGCGCCGCGGCGCCGCTCTCGAAGCCCTGCTCGCCGGCGCGGCCGCCCGCCGCCTCGCCGTCTCCACGGAATTCTTCGTCCGCACCGCCGCCGAATGGCGTTCGCTTGTGGCGCGCAATCCGTTTCCCGCCGAGGCGGAGCGCGACCCCGGTCGTCTCCTCGTGCTGTTCCTCAAGAAGTCGCCGCGGCGCTCGGCGGTGCAGGCACTCCAGAACGCGATCACCGGTCCGGAGGTCGTGCGGGCGGCGGGAAAGCATGCCTACATCGTCTATCCGAACGGCACGGGGCGCTCGCGCCTCACCAACGCGGTCATCGAACGCCACCTCGGCAGCCCGAGCACCGGGCGCAACTGGAACACGGTCCTCAAGCTCGGCGCGCTCCTCGCGGAGTGACCCCCGCACGCTTCGCCGCGTCGGCTGCTGCTCGTACCGTGTTGCAATGAATCTCCACCGTGTCATCAGTGCGCACGGCGTACCCGCCCGCGAGACAGACCGCCACGCCAGCGCCAGTGGCGAGCGCGCGCTCGAACACCACTTCGTCTCGTCGCTTGAGCCCCGCAAGCGTGAGCCCGAGACCGCCGAGCTGATCGAATCGGTACGGGTCGGCGCCTGCCAGGTAGAATACCAGCTCGGGTCGGTGACGGCTGAGCAGCTCGGAAAGGTGGCGGTCGAGCAGGCGGAGGTACGCATCGTCTCCGGTCCCGTCCGCGAGCCCCACGTCGAGGTCGCTTGGCGGCTTCACGAACGGGTAATTGTTTTCCTGGTGCATCGAGAACGTGAACACCGTGGGGTCGTCCCGGAAAATCGCCGCTGTGCCGTTGCCGTGATGCACGTCCAGATCGATCACCGCCGCGCGCCCCGCGATCCCTTCCCGCGCGAGGACGCGAATCGCGATTGCCACATCGTTGATGAGACAGAACCCTTCACCGTGATCCGGGAACGCGTGGTGGAAGCCGCCGCCCAGGTGAACCGCGACGCCCCGCTCCATCGCGAGGCGCGCCGTGAGGGTCGACCCACCGGCGCAGAGCCACGCCGCCTCGCGCAACGCGGGGGAAAAGGGTACCTCGAGCACCTGTTGCTCAGGGACGCTCAGGGTTCCGGTCGTGATCTTCCGCACGTAGTCGGCGTCGTGGACGAGCCCCACCTGCTGGTCCGTCGCCGGTTGCGCCTCGATGAAATCGCCGCTCGCAACGGTACCGTCCGCGAGCAGGCGCTCGCGCACCAGGCGGTATTTCCGGGTGGGAAACACGTGTGGCCCGATGTCGACTTCGTAGGAGGGGTGCCATACGACGGGGACGGCCACGCCGTAGCATAAGCGAGCAAGCGGACCGGGGGCGAAACCGCGTGCGCTGGTGCGCGGTCCCGCCCCCGGATTCCCCAACAATCATGCGTGGGGGTACCTTACCTCTCGAAACGTGAAGAGATCGTGAAATCAGCGATAATGGCGGCCACGTGAACGCCACCGCCTTCAGCTGTCTCTCCACTCCCGTCGGCGAGTTGACGCTCACCGCCTCGGATGCTGCGCTGACCGGGGTGTACTTCCCATCCTCCCGTCAGGTCCCCCGGCTTCACGCAGGCGAGCAGGGTGCGGGGGGCGAGGTCCTCGCACTCGCCCGCCGCCAGCTCGAGGAATACTTCGCCGGATCGCGCACCACCTTCGAACTCCCCCTCGCGCTGGCCGGCACTCCATTCGAGCTACGCGTGTGGGAGATGTTGCAACGCATTCCGTATGGGACGACCACGAGCTACGGCGAGCTGGCCCGGCGCCTCGACGAGCCGAGCGCCAGCCGGGCGGTCGGCACCGCGAATGCGAGGAATCCGATCCCGATCATCGTTCCCTGCCACCGCGTGATCGGCGCGAACGGAGACCTCACCGGATATGGTGGCGGTCTGGACCGGAAGCTGTGGTTGCTCGAGCACGAGGGATGCTATCTGCCCCTGCGGTAAGGGGTCTGTCGCCATGGTGGCGCCTCGCTGTCGCGATTCGGCCATACAAACAAGAGGGTCCCGCCGTGAAGGCGGGACCCGTCTCGTCTGCTCTCGCTGACCTAGGGGGTTTAGGCCACCGCGACTGCGTTGTTCTTGTCCTTGAGGAACGCGTCCAGCTTCTCGATCTCCGCCCAGGCACCCAGCCGGTCGAACGTCGCCCGGGCTTCCTGCGCCTCCGCCTTGGCATCCTCGACCTTGCCCTCACGCAGTAGCAGGAGCGCCAGGTCGCGCTGGGCGGCGGCTATCAGCCACGACCGCTTGTGCTCGGTCGCGCTGGCAATAACCTGCCGGAGCAGGTTTTCGGCGTCCAGCGACTTGCCCGCCCGGCCTACCGCCAGGGCGAGAATGCGCATGTCCTCGGCCTCGCGCACCGGATCCTTCAGGGCGCGATGGACCTCGAGGGCACGCTCCACTTCGTGGATCGCCTGCTGGGGTTTGCCGCGGGCAACGTGTACTTCGGCGAGACCGGCGAGGGCCTGGGCTTCGAGCTGACGGTCGCCCAGGCGCGCGGCGTCGCGTACGGCTTCTTCGGCCACCTCGAGCGCGCGGTCCAGATTGCCGCGCTCGCGGTAGGCGATCGCGAGGTTGTGGCGGGTCTCGACGACGCCGCGGTCGTAACGGGCCTTCTCGTAGGCGCTGATGGCGCGCGTGTACGCGCCGACCGCTCGCTCGTAGTCCCCGCGCATGTTCGCGATGATGCCGAGGTTGTTGGCGCACTTGCCGACGGTCGACAGGTCGTTCTCTTCCGTGGCCTCTTCCTGGGCTCGCGTGAAGAAGTAGACCGCCTCATCGATACCGCCCCGCTCGAGCGCGATGGCGCCGCACACGTTGAGGGCGCGAACTTCGAGCGGCCGGTCCCGCAGCACGCGCGCCCGGAGCTGCGCCACGACGGCCCAGTGCTGGCCCAGGTCCAACCGGCCGAGCCGGCTGTACGCGATGCCGCAGAGCAGCGTGAGCATCGGCGACTGCTCGAGCTCGTCCTGCGAGCGCTCGCCGAGGTAGGTGAGGAGCTGCGCGTAGTGCCCCGCGTCCGCGAGCTGCTGGGCCATGTGGAGCGGCGCGATCGATCCATGCAGCTCCACACCGAACGCCGGGTCCCAATCCTGGCCCGCGAGCGCGCGGATCTCGCCTTCGGCTCCGAGACGCGTGAAGATCGCTTTCGCCGTCCGGGCCGCGGCTTGCGCGTCGCCCGTGCGTCCCTGCCGGCGCAATACCAGCGCCAGGTCCCGCGTGGCTTCCGCGAGGAGATGCGCGCGGCCGGTCGGTTCCGCCCGCACGATCACCTCGCGCAGCATCAACTCGGCGGCTCCGAGGTCACCCTCGGCGACGAGCAGCGATGCCGCGACGCGCAGATCTTCCGCCTCACCCAGGGGGTCGCGCAGATGGCCGCGGATCTCCCGGACCTGTGCGAGCTCGCGCCGCGCGACCTGCAGCTCGCCGCGGGCGACCCGGATCTCGGCGCGACCGCGCAGTGTCAGCGCGCGCAGCGTATGATCCCCCGACCGCTCTCCCTCGGTGACGGCCCGCTCGGCCGCGGTCAGCGCTTCATCGAGCGCGCCCTGCTCGCGTAGCGTGATGCTCAGGTTGTGGAAGCATTCGGCGACGCCCTGCCGCAAACCGGCGCGATCAAACGCGGCCGCCGCGATTTCCCAGGAGCCGATCGCCTCGGCGTGACGGCCGCGCAGGCCGCTGATGATGCCGAGATTGTTCGAGCAGCGGCCCGTCGTGGCATGATCGCCATCCCGGCTCGCCGCCATGAGGGCCTGTGTGAAGTAGTCCGCTGCCTCGTCGATCCGGCCGCTGACGAGCGCGATGGCGCCGCGCACGTTGAGGGCCTGCCGCTCGAGCGCCCGTTCAGCGCCGCTCCGCGCCTGCTCGAGGGCGAGCTCCACCCACGGCAGCGCTTCCTCGTGGCGCCCGAGACGCGCCTGCGCCGTCCCGTAGATCAGCGCCAAGCTCGGCGAATCCGCGAGCTCGCGGCCCGTGCATGCGCTCAGGTATTCGACAACGGCGGCGTGCTCGCCAACCGCTTCCAGCGCTCGGGCCTTCTCGACGAAGAGGTTCTTCGACATGTCTGTCTACGTGCCCGCTTACCAGGACACCGCGTACTCTGCGGCCACCTCGTACCTGCTGAAGTGCGGCAGCGCGACGATGAACGACTTGTCGTCGAGGAGCTGAGTGGCGGGAACGCGCTCCCAGGCGGACATGTCTCCTTCTTGATACCAGATGCCCAGGAGCTGTGTCTCCGTGTACGTGTCGGCCGCGTTCACCACCCCGTCGCCATTCAGGTCACCGTCGGCGCCACCATACCACATCTGCATCTGCGCCGGCTCGCCGAAGGTCAAACCGGTCGGCTCGAGCGACACGCCGAACTTGGTGGTGTCGATCGTGACCGTGACCAGGACTGAATCACCCTCGGCCAGCGGAGCGCCGCCGGGCAGCGTGGCGGGGTCGGTGATCGTGAGCGACAGGAATGGATGCGAGTTGTTGCCGTTCGCATCCAGGTAGTTGATCTGCGTCGAGCGCGCCTCTCCGCGGACCGCCCAGAACGAGACCGAGTATCGGTCGAGACTGAGAGGACCGGCCTGAGATACGCCGCTCACCACCTGACCGGAGGAAGACCCGCTCACCCGGAACTTGGGTGCGGAGCTCCCCGCCCACCGGAGAAAGTGCGGCGCCCCGGACTGGAGCGGCCCTACGGTGGTATGGTCAGCGCACCGTGCGGTGACAAGCGCCAGCGCAAGTGCGGCAACGAAACGGCGGAACATGCGATCCTCCCCCAATTGACTTCGGTCGGCTACCAGGCTATCGCGAAATTGCCATACCGCGACAGCGCCCACGACACTTCCCACGCGACTTCCACCAACAACGCAAGAACCGCGACAGCCGCGGTCTTGACGCCGGCCCGTGTATGCGGCACCTTCAGTGCAGTCCCGTGTTTCATAATTTCTGACGACATTATGGCCCCAAAGATATGGACAAATTGTCACCGCACAAGCCCGAAACTGGACCGAAGGTAGCCCCCATAACGGATCGGCTGGCCACCCTGCTGGAGGTGTTCAGTCCGTGGGATGGTATCTCATTGACCTATCGGCAGTTCGCTGCTGAGCTGGGAGGGCCGGTCACAGTCGCGGCCATGAAGAAGTGGCCTAACCGCAAGAAATTCCCCGCAGACGTGGCTCGGTCTATCGTAGCCAAGGCTAATGAGCGGGGGTTACAAGGGGTGACCCTGGAATGGGTTCTGTGGGGGGATGGCCCAGGGCCCCATAAGAGGGTCCCGGGAAGGGCCCAAAAGGGACCCAAACAGGCATCGGCCGCCCAGGCCAAGGCCCTCACGGATCATCGGCAATTGGCGGAACAGATCGCCGAAGTCCTCGAGGCCGATCTCAGTCATAATGAGTTCGGTCAGTGGTCCGACCTCGAGGTACAGCACACCCTCCTCTGGGCCCTGAAGGATCTCGCGCGGCGGCTCTGGGTCCTGCGCTTCTCGATGGGTGAAACGTTCAAGCTGACAGATGAATGGGCAGCGAAGGTCGGACTGCCGGTGCGCCAAGCCGAGCCACCCACCCCGGAAGCTCGCGTGGAGCCAGGCGCGGACTAGGTACTGCGCTCCGCCGCGTCGATCTCCACGCGGATATGCCGCCATTTGCCTTGCCGGAACCGCAGCGCGCTGAGCGCGCAGCGCGTTGCGTGCCCCACCACGATCGCCGTCCAGATATCCGCAGGATGTAACCCGCGCATCGCTTGAAGCGCGGCACACAATCCGAGCGGCAGGACAATCTGCGAGACAATCGAGATATAGAGGGGCGAGCGCGTGTCGCCCGTTCCCTGCAGGCCGCCGGTGTAGGTGAGCGCCACCGTGATAAAGAACCCCGAGACGCTCAGGTAAGCGAGCAGCTGGGTGCCGAGTCCGACGACTACGGGGTCCGTCATGCCGAACAGCGCGAGCAGCCGGCCGGGAATCGTGATGAAGAGCGCGCCCACGAACGCCGCCACACTCAATCCGATCGCGGCGGCCACGTGCACGCCCCGCACCGAGCGTTCCGGGTGGCCGGCGCCCAGGTTCTGGCCCGCGATGGCCGCCGCCGCACCCATCAGACCGACCGACGTCCACGTGATGAAGGAAAACAGCTCGCCGTATCCTACGGCGTAGACGGCTTGCGCCTCCGCGCTCCGCTCGAGCGAGCCGATGAACCGCAACAGCAGGACGCCCGCGATGTTCATCGCGATCCCCTGAACTCCGGTGGGGAGCCCAAACCGGAACAGGGATCTGATGATCCCCCAGTCGGGCCTCCAATCCATGTCGCGGTGCCAGGTAACCACCAGCCGTCCGCTGCACAACAGGTATACGGCGAGTGCGCTCACAATGGCCCCCGCGATGGCCGTGCCCACCGCGGCACCCGCCGTCCCCATGCGGGGGATCGGTCCCCAGCCGCGAATGCAGATGACGTTGAACACGATGTTCAGGACCGTCATCAGGACACCGAGGCGGAGCGGCGTATGGGCGTCGCCGGCTGAGCGGAGCGCCCCCCCGACCATGAAGAACATCAGCATGCCGAAACTGGTCACGAGCATGATGCGGAGGTACGGCAGTGCCTCGGCGCGAACCGCCGGGGCGGCATGCACGAGGCCGAGGAGCGGCGGCGCCAGCGCATAGCCCAGCGGCGCGAGAATGAAGGCGGACAGCCCTACGGCCGCGAGGAACGCCTGGTAGACCGTGCGGTTCACCTTCTCCGCGTCGCCTGCGCCGGCGAAGCGCGCGACCAGAACGCTCATGCCCGTGAAGAGCGAGCTCACGAACACGATCACAACGAGAAAGATCTGGAACGACACACCGATCGCCGCGTTCCCGGCGAAGCCCACGAAATGCCCGACGAGCGCGTGGTCGATGACGCCCTGGGCGCCGCCGATCACGTTCTGCAGCATGGTGGGCCAGGCGATGCGCCACACCGCGCGGGCAATGGGACCCTCGACGATCGAGCGGTCGAACGGCTTGCCGGTGGTCGCGGGGGCTGCCATGTCGCGAAGATAGTAACATTCCCCCATGTCCCTCGCCGAGCGTGCCGTCGCCGGTCTCGACGCGAACCGCACGGTCAAGGATGAGCTGACCGAGGCGTTCACGCGACAGGGCCGCCGCCGCCGCATCTCCGTGACCGACCTCGTGAATCCGCGCCAGGCCTACTTCCAACGCGCCCGTCCCGACATCCACCCCGATGCGGAGCGCAAGCAGGCGATGCTCGCGGGCGCCGGGTTTCACGAGGTCTTCGGCCGTGCCGTGTCCACCGAAGAGTTCATCGAGCAGTTCGTGGAATTCCAGGGGATCGTCGGAAAGATCGACATCTACGAGGACGTGCCCGTCGAGCTCAAAACGACCGCGTCACTGCCGGCCGGCCCCGCGGCCGCGCGGGCGAGCTACCTCGACCAGCTCGGGATGTACTGCACGATGACGGGACGCGACGAGGGACGCCTCTTTGTCTACAAGCGCGCGCAGTACGGCCGGCCCGGCGCCCTGCGGGCATTCGACGTCCGTTTCAGGGACCTCTGCGGCGTGGAACGAGAGATGGTGCGGCGCCGCGATCTGTTCCGGTACGCGCTCGAGCATCAGGACCCCACGGGCCTGCCGCGGTGCGAATGGTTCGAGCTGCGGTGCGACTACCGCACGGTCTGCGGGTGTGAGACGGCGGACCTCCTGACGCGCGTGGTGCCCGCCGCGAAGGTGCAAGTCGTCGAGAACGCCACCCTTGTTGCGGCGCTCGCCCCCTCACTCGCTGAGGGGCCATTCGCCTCGCGCGGGGAAGAGACGCCGGACGCGGGCCCCCGGTTCGGCTTGAACGATCTCGTGTTTCCCCGCAAGGCCGCCATCAGGCGGAAGGCCGTGGCCGATGGCCAGCCTGAGGAAGAGGACGCGGACCTCGATACCTCGCTCGCGGGCCTCGAGCGCCTCGGCTTCGGGGATGCGCTCAAAGACGCTCTCTGGTACGGCGTGCCCGGCGCGTTCGGTCGCGTCTCCGTCTCGCTCCGGGGCCTGAAGGGGAAGGTGGGAACGTTCCGCGGCGTCCCCACAATCATCCGCTCGACCAAAAAGCCCCGGATGGTCGACCGGCCGCAGCTCGTGGAGGAGTTTCCGTACTACTTCGACCGCATCGCCTTCGAGTGCGCGCTCACGGGTTGCGAGACGGGACGCGTCGTCATCTACTACGAGGCTGTGAAGGGCGAGAAGTTCATGGTATACGACGTGCACTTCCGGAACCTGGACGCGATTCGAGCGGAAGCCGACCGGCGGCTTGGGCTACTTGAATCGGGTGCGCCGCCCGAGCAGCTGCCGGCCTGCGAGCCCGCGTGGATGCCGAACTATTGTTCGCTGGGGCCGCGCTGTGCGTGTCGCTCGAGTTGATGCGAACGTCCGACCCGTCGGCGCGTGACTCCACTACATAGAGCAACGCGCGCCCTAGAATCCACAGCGCCCGCCGGGAAGCTTCCCGGCGGGCGCTGCGAGTTTCCAGAGCGGGGATGTCCCCCGTTAGGCCGCGGAAGCGGTGTCCGCTGCTCGCGGGCCGTGGGGCTCGCCAGACGCGAGGGCGACGACGATGTCGGCGAGCCGAGCTACCGCCACCGGTTCGCTCTCGGGAGCGAGCAGCGCGCGGTACATTCCCGCCACGAAGGCGAGACCGTCCACGACCCGCAGCATGGCGTCACTCGCCACAGTCCCGGAGCGCGCCGCCGCACATTCAGCGATCGCCTGGCGCCGGGCGGACACGAACCGTTCGAGGTCCCGGCCCAGCTCGAGCTGAGCGCCTGCCGAGAGAGCCAGAGGGAGCAGCGCCCGCGCATAGTCGTCCCAGCGGCTCGCGATGAGCGCGTGCTCCGGCTGAGCTAGCAGGTGTGCCCGATCGGTAGGAAGGGACAGGCGCAGCCGGGGCTCCCGACGCGGCAAGATCGGGTGCAGGTCATAGAGGGTGCGGGTCCAGACCCCACCCAGCCACGGGCGCCGACAGGCGAGGCGGTCGAGTAACTCCTCCCACGGCTCGGCCCGGAGCGGCGCATCGTACTTGGAGTCGAAGACCATCACGATCTCGGCGTCCGCCGACACCGCCGTCACCCAATGCTCCCACTGGTCGATGCAGAGGAGCACCGGGGCGCCGCCGCTGAGCCAGGAGTCGAGCGCCTCGCGGGTGGGCTCGCGGGCCGTTCCCCGCACGAGGCGGAGCTCTGCCCCGTGCAGCCGAGCCGCGCGCCGTAGGCCAGGCTCGTCGGTGCCCAGGCGCTCCGTGGTTCCCGCGGCTCGCGCCAGCTCCTCCTCGCGGGCAAACACACCGAGCGCGAGCAGCGCGTGTTTGAGCGCGAATGGACCACAGGTCCAAGCGTTGGGCTGTCCGTACAGTGCCATGTTTTAGGGGGTGATTCGTTGCCCCCAATATAGCAGTTCGCGCCCCATCCACATGGTTAAATCATTGTGCTACAATAATATAGACAATATCACCCCTCTGCCGCGAGCAGGGCCCGGGTCGCTTGGTGCCGCGGACGCTCCAGCACGTCGCCGGGGTCGCCCGCTTCGACCACCACCCCCTGGGCGAGGATGGCTACCCGGTCGGCGTGCGCCCGGGCGAATGCGGCGTCGTGCGTCGCGACTAGCAGTCCCCGCCCTTCGGCCGCCAGCCGGCGCATAGTCTGACCCAGGCTGCTCCGCCGGGCGGGGTCGAGCGCGGCGGTCGGCTCGTCCATAAGAAGGAGGGGCGGGTTGGGGGCGAGCGCCCGCGCGATCGCCACCCGCTGCGCTTCTCCGCCCGACAGCCGTGCCGGCAGGGCATTCGCGCGGGCCTCAACCCCCAACGCGCTGAGCAGGGCATGGGCCGCACGCTGGGCGTCGGCCTCCGTTTGACCGAGGACGTGCGTCAGGGCGAGGGTGACGTTGTCGATCACGCACAGGTGATCGAACAGTGCGTGACCCTGGAACACGAGTCCCACCCGGCGCCGGAGCGGCTGGAGGCGCGACTGAGGAGGCACGCGGCCGGGCTCGAGAGCGATGCCGTCGACTTCGATTCTTCCCGCGTCGAACGCCTGAAGTGCCGCCACCGCTCGGAGTGCCGAGGTTTTTCCCGCCCCGGAGAGCCCCATGAGCGCCAGCACCTCGCCGCGGCGGACCTCGAGTGAGACTCCGCGGAGCACATCCCGGCCGTCGTAGCAGAGACGCAGGTCCTCGATCGAGAGGAGCGCTCTCCCGGTCACGCCGCGCTCCAGCGGCGTTCGAGCAAGCGGGCGAGGTGCGCCAGGGGGAGCGACATCACGAGATAGACGGCGGCGCACAGCATCCCGGGGATCACCCAGGAGCCCACGTTCGTCGCATAGATCGCCGTCTGCTTCGTCAGCTCGATGACGGTAATCACGGAAACGAGGGACGAGTCCTTGAGCAGGGCGACGAAGTCGTTGGTCATGGGGGCGAGCGCGTACCGTAACGCTTGCGGGCCGCGGACCAGGCGGAGGATCTGCGACTCGCTGAAACCGAGCGTGCGCGCGGCTTCGAGCTGGTTGCGCGAAACCGCTTCGAGCGCGCCGCGGTAGATCTCGGACTCATAGGCGGCGTAGTTCAGGCCCAGCCCCAATACGGCGGCGAGAAACGCGGGCAGACGCACGATGCCGGCGAGGCCGTAGTAGATGACGAACAACTGGAGGAGGACCGGCGTGCCCCGGACCACCTCGGTGTAGACCGCGGCGAGCGCACGGACCGGCCCCGGGCCGTAGACGCGGGCGGACGCAACCGCCAGCCCGGCGGCCACCGCCAGAGCCATCGAGAGCAACGACACGAGCGCCGTCATGAGGGCCGCCCGGGCGAGGGCGGGCAGGTAGGCGAGAGCGGTCGCGACGGGGGCCGTGACACGAGCGGCCGCGACCGGGCCCGCGGGCTCCCGAAGCGCCCGCTCGAAGAGTTTGCCTTGGCTCGGATCCCACACCTGCCACCGGCGCAAGATGCGCTCGAGGGTACCGTCCCGCATGGCCTCGCGCAGCACAGCATTCACCGAATCGCGCAGTGCGGCGTGCGCGTTCGCGAGAACCCCGACGTAACGTCCCAGCGCGACGGCGCCCGGCTCGATCGCGAGGCTGTTCGGCGTCATGCGACGCAGCGCGCGCTCGGCGATGATGTGATCGAGCAGCACGGCGTCCACGCGTCCCGCCACGAGGTCGGTGTAGGGGTGAACGTCGTCGTCGTAGGAGACGGGAATGATGCCCGTGGAGTCGCGCGCGGCGAGCAGGATTTCGTACGCCGTGGTGGCGCCGAGGGTAGCGACGCGCCGCCCGCGCAGGTCGGCCAGGCGGCGGAAGCGCTCGCGATCCACGGCTCTCACCGCTAGGACCTCGCGGAACTCGAAATAAGGAATAGTGACGGCGTGCTGGGCCCGGCGGGTGGGCGTGTCTTCCACGCCCGAGAGACCGATGGCGAAGTCTCCTCGCTCGACCGCCTGATCGAGGGACGACCACTGTACCTGAACGAAGGCCGCGTCTCGCCCCAGCCCCCGCGCGATGGTTTGGGCCACCTCGACATCGAACCCGCGCACCTTCGAGGGATCGGCCGGGTCGGCCTCGACGAACGGGGCGCCGCCTTCGGCGTCGCCGCCCCAGCGGAACGCCTGCGGCCGCTCCCCGACGCAGGCGGCCAGGGAGAGCGCGAAACCCGCGACGGCGAGGGGGCGCGCACCAGTCACGGACTGGAAAGTAACGGCGCCGGCGGGCGGTACGAAAAGGCCGCCATTTGACGGCGTGCACGTGAGTCGCTAGCTAGCAAGGCGACACTGACCAGGACCGACAGTGCCTGAGGGTCATCAATGGGCCCGTGTGTGCGGCGACGCAAACCACCAGCTCCGGCGGGGCGCGTGGTACCAGGTGCTCGCCCTCACTCCCGAGCAGGCAGTTCTCGACGTGAACCATCACCCCGTTCTCATCCCGCGTTCCGTGGTGCAGATCTCTCCTGCGCGGCCGTATCGCTGGTCCGTGGTCCGGCGCCCGCGCGACGCGATCAGCCTGCCGCTGTCCTGGGGCACGCGCTACGCCGTGTGCCCGAGCTGCACGCAGCGCGTCTCGCTCAGGGGCTCGGTGAGCGAGCTGTCGTGCCCGCGCTGCCACGGCGTGTTCATCGTGGGATGGGACGACCTGGGATGGGACGAAGCGTCGTAGGGCGTCACCGTGACGACCACGCTTGCCGCCGTCCTCCTCGCGCTCTGCCTCCTGGGTGGTTTGCTCCTTGTGCCCCTCGGCCTGCCGGGCCTGTGGGTCATGCTCGCCGGGGTCGTGACGTACGGGTGGCTCACCGCATTTCGCGCAGTCGGCGCCCGTACCATCATCACGGTGCTCGTCCTCGCCTTCGCGGCAGAGCTGCTCGAGGCGTGGCTCGCGTTCGGTCTCGCGAAGCGGTACGGCGGGTCGTCACGCGCGGGTTGGGGCGCGCTGCTGGGAGGGCTCGCGGGTGCGATGATGGGGGTGCCCGTCCCCATCATCGGGAGCTTGAT
>Ga0335084_10003403_pt1 | contig 15488 bp, 18 predicted proteins | sample Lox_Sample_44_FD_206721 | JGI IMG/M metagenome (GOLD analysis project Ga0335084, IMG submission 206721) | Soil microbial communities from Loxahatchee National Wildlife Refuge, Florida, United States - Lox_Sample_4.4 | ecosystem: Environmental > Terrestrial > Soil > Wetlands | place: USA...
ACACCCAGCGCGAACCAGCGCATGGTGGGCGATAGCTTCAGGCACAGCCATTCCTTGTTGCGCAACGCGAAAACCTTGGGCACCAATTCCCCGAAGACCATCGTCACCGCGGTCAGCGGCACCACGATCAGCGCGATGGACAAGGCTTGCGCACCCCCGGGCGAAACACCCAGACGGCTCTGCAGGAAGGGCGCGATCAGTTCCTGGGCCTCGGCCCCGCCGGTCGCCGCCGCGATGGCCCCGGCCAGGGTCATGCCCAACTGGGCGACCGCGAAGCTGCCCTCGATATTCCCCTTCAAGTGCAGGGCCGCAGCCGCTCCCCCCCGACTCTCGCGGGCGAGGACCCGAAGGCGGGCGAGAGAAACGGACGCCAGGGCGATCTCGTAGCCGGCGAAGACGCTGTTGACACCGATCATCGCCAGTATGACGGTTAGTTCGAGGCCCCACACATGAACCTCCCTTGCCGCGACACGGCATTCCCTCAACCGCCGCGGCGCGAACGGTAGTAGGTTAAGGTTGCCAACAAGGCCATAGCAGCCCAGCATCACGACCCGTCGGGCCCCTTGGAGGTCGGTTTCTCCGTTCGTATCCAGTAGTGGGAGCATGGGCTGCCGCGTGGGAAACCGCCGCAGTGCCGCGCGGTCCCGCGAGGCGCTCGCGAGCCGCGTGTGCGAGCGCATCGGCCATCTCGTGCCCGCCCTCCGCGAGGGGTACGGCCGCCCAGGCGAAGGTCCGCCGCCGAATGACCGGACTGGCCCGCAAGCGCCGCCGCCACTGCTGTGCTCAATGCCATTGATGGCAACGACACACGGGCCCGGGAGGTCGCGCGAATCACGCGCGCCATCGCCGATTCACTGGCCGCGCAACTGACAGCGCAGCCATATGCGGGGACGCGATGACGGGGGCCGGGCTGAGCGTAGCGCGTGATCTCCGTGGAGCACCGCATCTGGTCTGCTGCCCCTATTGCGCGCGCCAATTCGACCTGTTCGCGGCCGCGTGGTGCCTGCACCACCAGGCCGACGCGTCAAAGAGGTGCCCGCATTGTCGACGCTGCATGTGCGAGCATCCCGCGTATGCGGAGCCGCACTTCTGGAAGGACGCGCCGCCAGTGTTCCAACACCACGGGTTTCGGCGACTGTTCCTATTCTACCTGTGAGTGGGCACGCCATGGTCTGGCCCAGCGTGAACGCGCACCGCAAACACTGGACCAGCACCGCGAGGAGACTGTCGCTGCACAACCGTGTGCGCAGTTTAGGCGCCTGCGCGCGGCCTTCGAACAATTGCCGGCGGCGCAACCGCACGCGGTCAACTGCTCGCGCGCCGCAGCATCGAAGTCATGGCACGAGCATCGCGACGTGAAGCGACGGAACAGTTGAGGAAGACGCATGAAGGGAAATGCCGTATCGTCCCAACCCAATGACCGCGACATTTGGAGGGCTGGAGGCCAGAGTCCCGAGCGCGGGTTGGCTGCGGCGGTGCTCGACACGGCGGCAGCGGATCTCCAGAAGCACCGTTACGCCCGCCAGCACAACTCCCAGTGCGCGTACTGGGCCACATACCAGTGGATTGCTGCAGCCGATCGGGAGTGGCCGTTCTCGTTCGTCAACCTCTGCGAGGCCCTGCGTCTGTCGCCCGAGGCGTTGCGGGCGCACTTGCTCGGTCCACGATACGGCGAGGCAACGATAGCGCACACGGCGTAGCCGAAAGCCGACGTGAGACTGTCTCGTCGCGGATCCGGCGCATGAAGACATCGATGGCGCGGCTGATTCCGCGCTTCAGCGTCGAACGCATGGTGCGCGAGTACGCAACGACGCTCTACGGCGCGTCGGCGGGCGGTTGACTCGTGCTCGGCGCGCGGCGGCGTTGCCCGTCCGACCGACCGCACCGCCACCGGATCATCGAACCCCTCAGCAAACCTCCTGGAGAATACCGGGTTGGACCGGCCTGCCCGCTGGGCACCTTTGGCGCGAATGGGTCTGGCACTGCGACGGGGATAGGGATCGCGCGCTCGCCGCGGCCGCTCGACATCGCCGACCGACTGGCGCGAGAGCACAGCTCGACAAGCAAGCGGAGCTTCGCCCGAGTCAAAATGGGCGCGTGCCGTCTGCTGGAGTGGGGATCTCACGCTTGCAGACAGTCAACGAACTGTGGCATTTGGCGCATCGCGTCAGGAGACGGTTGAGATGGTGAGAGCGACTTGGCAAGGGCTGGATGGTCGGCTGGTGGTCGGTCGTCAGCGCACAGCCGAACCCGCAGCACCGACGAAGCAGGACACTGGCAAGCCCGCGAGCCTCCAACCGCTACCGGCCACGAGGGCGCTCGTTCCGTTCGTTCCGATCAAGGCCTATCAGCCCAAAGCCGTTGGCTGAACGTCGGCCTTCGGGGCGCTGACAAGGGGCAATACCTTGAATTGACAACCGTGCCCGAACGTCGGGGGATGCAGACGGCGTTCAGGAGGAGTTGGGCGAAAGCGAATCATCGCGTGGCGCGTTCATCGACGCGAGCCAATCCGGAGTTCGATGTAGCGGCCCTTCGCGCGTCGCTCGAAGCGGTGCGCCAGACGCTCGGCCGCTACTTCCGGCGCACGGTGTACGGCGGCGAGAACATCCCGGCGGGTGGGTGCATGGTGGTCGGCTGCCACTCCGGCGTGGTCCCCTACGATGCGGCGCTGGCGGGGACATGCGCGGAGGAGCGAATTGCAATCACCGCGGATCGCGCCGCCGGCCGAGCCCGCACTGCAGGCGGGCACGAAGGAGTCTTCTCGCGCGGCCCCGAGCAACACGCGTCAGACCAGGACCAGCCCTGAGGAGCGCCGGCGTAAAGGCGTCCCGTGAGAGGTCGGTTTCCCCGTGTGACGCCGGTCGTCCGCAGCGCAGGGGACGGCCTCCAGTCGGGGCGCCCACGCCCGCCGCGCCGCGGAACGAGGCCGACCGACTGCGCGCCGCCACCGGCGAGGCGACTGAGGCGGCCGCTCCTGGCCCAGAGCGTCCTCAACGTCGTCGGTATCTTCGACAGGCCCCACATGGATGGTAATGGGCAGCGTCCCGCGTCGCGTCTGACGTACAGGGCCGCCGCAGGTAGACGGTCCGACCCACTTTTTGGTTTAATTGCCCAGCGCGTCGCGTGCGTGATCACCGTCGATGCCCCCTCCGAAGTCCACCAGCGTTGCCGAGGCCCTGCAGGCCTTGGGGTTGAGCGAGGCGCGCTGGCAGGCAGTGCTCGACAGCGCGCAGGATGCGATCATCAGCATCGACCAGCGCGGCACCGTGACGCTGTTCAACCGCGCTGCTGAGCGCATCTTTGGCTATGCCGCCGACGCGGTGGTCGGCCGCAACGTCACCATGCTGATGCCCCCACCGTATCACGACGAGCACGCCCAGTACGTGGAGCGCTATGAACGCACGGGCGTAGCCCAAGCCATCGGGCGAATCCGCGATGTGCACGCCCGGCGCGAGAGCGGCGAGGTGTTCCCGATCGAGCTGTCCGTCTCCGAGGCGCGGCTGGGAGACGACCGCATCTACACCGCCATCGTCCGCGACGTCAGCGACCGCGTGCGCACCCAGGCGCAACTCCACGAGCTGGAGCAGCGCGCCCGCCAACGCGACCGCCTCGCCGACATCGGCGCCATCACCGCCAGGGTCGTGCACGACATCGGCAACCCGCTGGCCGCCATCGCCATGCAGGCGCAGCTCCTCGTCCGCCGCCTCCAGAAGGGTCGCGTCGCCGCCGAGGACCTCCTCCCGACGGCAGAACGGGTGTTGACCTCCGTCCACCGGCTCGACACCGTCATTCACGAGTTCACGACCTTCGCCCGCGAGCAACGCCTCGACCTCGCCAAGGTGGTGGTCCCCGACGTCCTGCAAGACCTCCGTGACCTCTGGTTCCCGCTCGCCACCAGCCGCGCCATCGACCTCGTGCTCGATCTACCGTCCCGGTGTCCGCCGCTGCGCGCCGATGAACAGAAGCTGCGCCGCGTGATCGAGAACCTCATCAAGAACGCCATCGAAGCCATCGACCGCGGTCCTGGCCGCGTCACCATCCTCACGGCACCCATACCCACTGCCGAGAAAGTCCGTATCTCGATTGCGGATACCGGACCCGGCATTCCTCCTGACATCGACGTGTTCGGTCTCTTCGAGACCACCAAACCCGATGGGACGGGCCTTGGGCTGGCAATTGCAAGACAAATCGTGGTCGCCCATGGCGGCTGCATCCAGTATGAACCGCACGCCCCCCACGGAACCGTCTTCCACATCGACCTTCCCACTCGGGGGCCGGCCGTGTGAGGACGTGAGGGTGTTGCTCCTCGACCACGACGACGCCTTTCGCACTGCCCTGAGCGACTTGCTTGGGGACGACGGACATCCCGTGTGCGCGTATGGCTCCATCACCGAGCTGCCGCCGCTTGCCCGGTTGACACCGCCCGCAGCTCTCACAACTGAGTACGAACTCGCGGACCGCGAAGACGGTCTCAGCTTTGCCCGGCGCTTCAACGCGGTGCATCCCAACGTTCCCGTGATCATCCTGACGGCGTACCTTTCCGTCCACCTTGAACAATCGGTCGCGGCGGCGCCGTACCTGTCGCTGCTGCGGAAGCCGTGTCGCTACGAAGAGCTGCACGAGTTGCTCCACCGGCGCGGCATGGAAAGCCTTGGCGCGTGACCTCGTGCGCGGAGGAGTTTGATTATGGCGACGGCCTATCGGGGGTTCGGGTATTTTGGCTTGTTCTCGATTTTTGGCGTCGTCCTGTTCGGATTCCGCCATGACCCGGGAGCGCCGTGGCACAACTTTTTGTTCGGCGCCGTTCTCTACAGCGCATGGGCCGCCGTGCATCTGATGATGACGAGCGACTGGTTCAAGGGCGCGGCCTACGGGGATCGTGCGGGGAGTCCGATCGAACGCCGGGTCTACATTCTCGTTACGGTCACCACCTGGCTGGCGGTCCTCTGGTATCACCCGCGGCTGCCGGGGCTAGCCATAGGTGTTCCCGGGGCTCTGCGCTTCGCTGCCACGGTAGGATTCCTTATGGCAGTGTTCACCTTCTTCGAGGGCCTGACATTCCATGCGATCGATGCGCTGATTGCCGCCCCAGGAACGGAAATGGCTTACTCGCACGGCGCCGAGACCAAGCTACTCACGGAGGGCCGCTACGCCGCGGTGCGCCACCCCATGTACCAGGCCGTCATCCAGGCAGGCCTCTGCTCCTTGATCATCCACGCCAATCTGGCGCAGCTCTTTTGGGTGCTGATGATCGGCGGCACCTTCATCGGCTTCATCCCCATCGAGGAAGCGCGTTTGCTGGCCAAGCGCGGCGATGACTACCGCGCCTACATGTTGCAGACTCCGTGGCGGCTGGTGCGCCGCGTGTGGTAGACGCTCGATCGCGTACTGGTCGAGCGTGGGGACGACGACGGGCGGCGAAGGTTGGTCGAGGGGGCGCGGAGACTCGGCTTCAAGGTCTGAAGGACCAGACTCCGACTGGCGACAGCTACAAAGGAACGCCATCGCTGCCCACAACGCTCGCGTCGACGCGGCCGAGGATGCGGCGCCGGCCCTGGCCCAAAGGGTCACCGCGCCACCAACGCGACACGGTCTCGGCCCGCATCAGCCCGCGAGCCAGGCGTGAATCCGTTCGTACACTTGGGGGCGACTGAGGAGATCGAAGTGGCTCATGTGGCGCGCGATCCACTGGTGCGACTCGGGGAGGGCGAGCGTGAATTGTGGGTCGCGGTGGCGGCCGAGGGCGCTGGTGAGCGGCACGATCCCATCGCCGAGGAGCCGGCCGCGCAGGTCGCGCGGTGTGCTCCCCATCGTTGCGCCAATCGCGAAACAGTCCACCCCCGCGGGCAGCGGCACCGGCCGCCGAGCGTCCTCGCCGTGCGCGAAGCGATCGCGACCGTGCCAGTCCTCATCGAGGAGGCTGCCGTGACGGAGATCGGTAATGCCCGCACTGCGGATCTTCCCGAGGCGAGCGAGAGGCGCCGTGTAGGGGGTTCGGTCGAAGAGCCGGTGCAACCGGTGACCGCCGCGTTCAAGCGCCGCGCCGTGGTGTGGCGTGCCCAGAAAGACGAGCTTGCGCAGGTGGCGCCGCCACCGATGGCCTGCGACCGTGCCGTAATGATGCGCGCTCCGCGCGACGAGCCCGCCCATGCTGTGCGCAACGATCGCGAGTTCCTCCACCTGCACCGGCCACGCGGTAACGAGCGCTTCGAGCATTGCCGTCAACGCCCGCCCGTTCGTCGAGATATGCTGGCCGCTGTTGTAGTGGAGATAGACGGGCGTATAGCCGAGCTTGCGAGCGAGCGTGGCCCCGTGGCTGTGCTCCCGTCGCGTCCATTGCAGATCGTTCATGCAGAGGCCGTGCACGAGTACGACGATCTTCGCGCTCGGCATCGGAAAGGCGGCGGCCAGGCCCTTCCGGGTGGGTTCGAGGGGCTTGCCGTCCTTCCGCCAGTGCATTGTGATCGCCAGCGGGTTGCCGGACTCGGTGAGGTGGTCGCCCAGCACGCCGTTCAGCGCCGCGACCACCGCCTCGCGTTCCGGTGAAGAGTCCATGTGACCGAGCAGCGGGACGAGTTGTGCGAGCGCGATGTCGAGTCCCCCGCCGACGGCGCGCGTGACGCCGTGGATGCTCCGGTACACGAACCAGGCAATGCCGTTCACCGCGCCTTCGACCAGCGGCCCGCCGAGCTTAACTGGCATGCGCGCGATGGTGACATGCATCGCCTCGACCAGTCCGGTCAGGCCTGTGGTCGCGTCGACGGCTAGACGGCTCACGCCCTGAAGGTCCGAGAGGTGGTTGCGAGGTGCAATGGTCGCGGGAACTTCCCAATTCCAACCGGTCACGTTGTCCATCGCCCCCCTTTCATGACCTGCAACCCCGTGGGGATCATTTCAATTCACGCGCCCTCGTCCTTACTCCGCGCAGGCATCCAGAAAGTGCTCACCGATTATCCCCCACATAAAACCTCCCATCTTTATCTACCCCCGGTCGGCGTGACCGGACAAGCGATTTCTCGTGCTGATCCGTGTCGGAAGCCTGCCGGCGTGACGCGCCAATGAGGCAGTCCTGCATCGCATCCGGCAGCTCCGCCGCAAGCCGCGCGGCCGCGAGCGGTTGAGCTACGCGGAGATCGCAGCGGCGCTCAACTGGGACGCTAGTTTGGTTGGACCGTGACGGGCAGCGATATCCAGGCCGGCGCTTATCAGACTCCGGACTCATTCCTGTCCGGACTTGGAAAAGGCATGGTCGCAGACCTTTCCCTGGCCGTCGAAGTCCACCACGAGCATCTCCTGGTAGGTCACCGTTCCGAACCCTTGGGCTTTGGCGAACTCATAGGTCCAACGTTCGGTGCAGCCGCTTGGGTGGCCGACGAGACCAGTCTTGACGCTATACGGATCGCCGAACCATTGGCGTATCTGTTCCTTCGTTTGCATACCGGTCTTGACATCGTCCAGGTGGGTCCGGTCCACCCGGTGTCCGGCGGTGGCGCAGGCGGCCAAGAACAGGAGAAGGAGATAGGCGGATGTCCTGGGGAGATTTCCGAGGGCACGCTTCATTGTCGTCTTCATGATCTTCCTCCTCTCGGCTGTTGATCCTCGGTCGAGCCAACGTCTGAACCCTCCATCGGCCGCCATGTTCCGCAGCCTCGGGGCGAATTACGGCGCGTGCCGCTGCCATCGCCCGTTGCACAGCCTTGCGAATGCATCGCCCGTACCATGAGCTTCGCTGCGCGCCCGCTTCGCGGGGCGGGGGCGTTACCCGCGCTGCGAGAATGGAAGACGCTGAAAAGTATCGAGCTTGGGAACCAGCGGCCTATTAGCGCTTTGGGCAACGCCCGCAGCTCGGCGGGCGCGAGCGCGCTGGGTCGGGTCCAGATCCGGACAGCGGACCTTCTGCAGGCGCAGCTGACGGCCATGGAATCGCACGCGCGGGCAGATGCACGCCGTATCGCACTCGCCGAGGAGCACCTGTCGCAGTGCATGCAGCGGCTGGCGAAGGCGGTGCTCGCACTCGATCACGTGCTCGCCGAGCGCGGGGACGACGAAGGCCGGCGCAGGCTGGTCGAACCGGCGCTGCGGCTGTCGGTGAAGGTCCGTGCGAGCGCAGATGATGCGGATGTGGACTCCAGCGGGTCCGGTCGATCAGCCCGCCTCGACAGCGTACCGCCGGGCGAGCACGCGTAGCCCTTCCGCGAGCGCCAAGCGAATCACGCTGGAGCGCGACAGGTTGACGTGTTCACCGCTGGCAACGAGCGGCGGCAGCAGGGCGTCAGCGTTCGCGATCGACGCCAAGGGTCTTGTACTCGCGCGTGCGCGGCAGGATAGTCCCATCGTAATCGAGCGCGACGATCCGGACACGCGCATCGCGGCGCAGGAGGCCCAAACTCGCCCAGCTGATCCCGGTTGCAATATCTAGACAGGTCGCACCTGATCTGAGCGGCGCGGTCAACGGACCGCGCAACCGAGACTGGAGCCCTCGGCCGGACGCGCGTATGCGGTTGCTTGCAGTCATTGCGCTGCTGTTCTGCAGCGGGTGCTCGACGACGTTTCCGCACTGCTTGTCGTCCAATACTGACAGCGCGGCGGGCCGTTGGGTCTATGCGCGGCGCCTCCTCGACCCCGATCCTGGCATCCCCACTCCCGCGAGCCAGATCGGGCGGCCCCGTGAGGTCGAGCTTCTTGCGGACGGCAGCTTCCACGCCCGGTTCGATGCGTCGACGGCTTCATCGCCAGGCAGCGCTGCGGTTGACGTCCCGACGGGAACGGTGACCGGGCACTGGCAGGGCGGAACCTTCTGCGCCGAATCGTTGTTCGCTCCGTGGGTGCAAGTGGGCACCGACCCGCGCTTGCCGAACACGGGGTCGATCCAAATCGAAGGCGGCCACCTCTTGATCCTCGGTCCGGGGAGCAGTGCCGACGATTGCACCTATGACCCACGATCGGCGTCCAAATGATCCCCTGCTCCTGGGAAGGCCTCGGCGAGCTGATCCAGCACATCCGGTCGAACGGCGCGCGTCTCCTGCTCGTCGAACGCGCCGACCGGCTCGCCCGCGACCTGCTCGTATCCGAGGTGATCCTCGGCCAGTTCCGCGACCTCGGCGTGCGCGTCGCCGCCGCCGGGGCCGATCTCACTGAGCAGCCAGAAGGCGGCCACCCGCGAACTGCGGCCGCGTCAGGCGGTGACGTTCGGCGACGCGCCCCGGGCGTGGGGAGACGGCGATCGCCAGCGTCGTTTGGATTGTCGGGGGGCGACCGTCAGCCGCCGTCATCGGACGGGACCATCCCGTTTCGTTCCTTCGAGTCCGCTTTAGCTCAAATGCTCAAGGGAGGACGTCGCCAGTCCTCCTCGGTAAGCCAGGCGACAAAGAGTGGTCGAGCTAGCCCTGGGCGCTCGACCCAAAAGAGGAAGGGCCGGTTGATCACGTGGCGACGACGGTGCGGGCCGCCACGCTCTACGAGTATCGTCCCCGCGCCCCGTGCGCGAAAACCCATTTCGTTCATGCACAAGGTCGTCTCCTGTCTGGCCGCGGCGATCCGGCACGGTCGGTCCCGCGTGTCGCGAACCGACATGCCGATGAGCCAGGAGAGGAACGTGCCCGTCTTGAGGTCGACCATCGGGAAGATCAGACCACCGAAGACGTCCGTCGGCCGGCCGCGCGAAAGACCGAGCGTGAGCGCGCTCAAATCGCTCATCTCGGGCGGGCGTTCGTGCATGGTCATCCACACGGTATCGCCCGATTCGGCATTCAGGGATGCGATGGGATTTGGGTGACCATCCGCCTGGAAGAAGCGCGCATCGTCTTCCTCGGTGACCACAGCGCTAAATTTGCGGCCGTCATCCGTGCGAAGAGACGTTGGATTGCAGGAGCGGGCCCACCGGCCGACCAGATCGAGCACTGCGGCCGACCCGAACTCGCTGGGCGCGAAGGGCTCCAGGTGGAGCGTGAAACCGCGCTGCGCCAGAAATGCACTGATTTCGTCGGCGCTCCATGACGCGAGGCTCTCAATCTCGGGCACCGTCTCGTCGCGGCAGGCGACGAACACGTCCGTCAGGAAGCGAGCTTGGCGTTCGTTCGCCGCCTCCCATTCCGCGCGACGCCCGAGGATTTGCTCGGCTGCGACCAGCGCAGCAACAGTGACGTAGTCGACCTGGACGTGGCTCACGACGTCCTCCTCCGACGGTGCCGATCTTCGCGGACATCGTTGGACGGTGTCCAGCCCGACGCACGGCTCTCGGGCAACCGGTCGTGCGAGCGCCCTTGCGCTACCGACTGATCCAAGCGTTTGGAAGCCGAGTGCCCCATCTCATCCGGACTTACTTCACGATGACGAACGCCCATCCGGCGACCGCGAAGCCGGGAACTTGCTCGCCGGCCGCGTCCTGGGTCTCCTGAGGTCCTGGCCGGTCAGCAACGCACGAAACTCGATCAGGTAGAGGCCCGGATCGGGTACGCAGACCCAGAAGGGATGGGATCGCCGTTGGCCGGCCCGAACGACCGTGTATTCCAGGTCATAAAGCGTGCCGCTGTCGGCATCGACCGCCTTCGCCGGTGAGCAGATCACCGAGGTGGCTGCCAGGCCCTGCGCCTCGTCGGTGTCAACGCGCGCCACACGCAGGACATCGTGCCCGAAGTCGAGACGCAGGTTCCGGTTGCCGTGGTTTTCGAGCCGAGCGCTGACTTGTATGAACCGCCTCGGATCGTCTGGAAGCGCTGCCTGAGCCGCGTCCACGTCGACCGTGACAACGGCCTGCTCCTTCAGCTCGCGTTCGATTTTCAACAGCTCGGCCCGCGAGCGGAGTGACGTGTGGAACGAGCGAAACGTGTACAGCGTCCAAACGCCGCCGCTCAGCACGCCCAGACCGATGGCGAAGCTCTGCAGGGTGTCCGCAAGCGTGTGGAGTGCGTCGAGGTTCATTGCAAACGGGGTGGTTCGCTCCGTCGGAGGTCCCACGCGCGCTATTGCGCCCCGATCAGCTTCTGCGTGCCTTCACAGGGCCAGCCTCGTCCGAGGATCACGCGTCGATCGCTGGCTGCCGGCGCCGCTGCGGCGGGACGCACCTTTCCCCGACTCGTCATGCACGATCCGGCTGGCTGCTCGTGCACACAAAGCACCGTCCGGCGGAGGTCGTCAATTGGGCTGGCAGTCGGCGTCCGCGGCGAGCGGCAGCGTGTACACGGTCTCAGCCGCCGTGCGGCCGCGGATTGCGAGGTCGCTGTGGCGCACAAAATCAGTGCAGGTGCGGCTCGTGCGGCGGAACGTCATGTCGTCGATCGCGACGGTTGCGCTGAGATCGCGGGTCATGCTCTGCAGGCGCGCGGCGAGGTTGACGGGGTTGCCGAGCGCCGTCCAGATGGCGCGATCGCTCGACTGGATGTTGCCGACGAACGCCGGCCCGGTGGCAATACCGACACCGACCGAAAGCGGCCCACCATCGTCGCGGGACGCCGCCGGCAGCTTCGCCACCGCGCGCACGATATCGCGGGCGGTCTGCACGGCGGCGCGCTCCTTCATCGGCAGCTCCTCGGGCGCGCCGAAGACCGCCAGCATGCCGTCACCGTGGAACTCGACCACCACTCCGCCGTGCGCCTGGACCAACGCAGAGACGGTCTCCGTGTAGCGGTTCACCGTGCGGAAGATCTCCTCCGCTTCGCGCGCTTCCGAGAAGCCCGTGTAGCCCCGTATGTCGACGAACAGCACGCTCACGTCGCGCTCCCCGGCCGTGAGGCCTTCGCCGCTGACGATCCGCTCGGCGACGGCGCTGGGAACGAAACGGCGGAGCGCCTCCTGCATCACCCGCGCTTGTTCGGCTAGGGCGGTGGCGCCCAGTGCAAGCAGGCGGTCAGAGACCTTGCCGGCCACCGCGCCGAGCAGCGCCAGATCGGTCGGCGTGTAGATGTCGCCAGAGCGCTTCGGCCCGAGACACGAGAACGCGACCAGATCGGCGCCGCGGCGGATCGGTATCAGAACGGCGACGTCGAGGGTCTCGATCGCTGCCCGTTCGAAGGGAGTGAGCGATGGGGCCCGACGTGCGCTCCAGCGCTCCGCAACCAGGGGTGCCGTGCGTTCTTGCAAGGTGGCGATCAGACTGCTCCGGGCAGCGAAGGCGGGCGGCGCGGGACGTCCGCGCACTGCGAGCGGCGTAAAGACATCCCCGCTGCGAGCATAGAGCACCGCGGAGGATGGCCTCAGCAACGTGTCGAGCCGGTCGCCCACCAGCCGCGCCAGCTCCTGCATGTCTGCACCACTGGCCGACAGCTCGATGAGCAACTGCTCGAACCCCTGCTGGAGCGTGACTCGCTCCGGGAACAGCAGCCGATCGATGCGCGGTCGCACGACGCGCTGTGCGGGCACCAGCACGGCTGCAAGGCCGACGGACAGGACCAGCTGACCACTCATCGGATCGAGACCGAGCGCGTCGCTGGCCGCGCGCGCCGCCGACGGCATGGCGCTCAGCACGATGGCGAGGCCGAGGATCGCGAGCAGGCTGTACGAGAGCGTGGCACCGAACAGCCGATCGATGTCGAGAAAGTTGGCGAAGGCGATCGCGACCAGCAGTCCGAGCGGGCACGCCGCCGCGGCGATCATGGCGATCGCCGCCAGGACACTGACCCACGCCGGCCCGACACCGAGCGCGTAGACGACATAGAACACGGTCATCGGCAGGATGCCGACATAGAAGCCATAGACGATCCACTTGATTTGCCGGCGGCCGAGGGGGTCCGACCGGCGGTACGCCCGGGTGAGCGCCGCGAGGATTGCGACCAGGAAGGCGATGACCAGGAAACCGCCGGACCGCACCAACACCGCCCCCAGGCCTGCATCGGGGAGCCAGAACATCGCGGCCAACGACGCCGCCCACAGGAGAGCCAGAGTCCAGGTGAGCGCCGCTTGTCGAGGACCCCACTGATCCGCACCCGGGACCAACTCGCAGACCGTCCAGAGAATGAGCCCCAACAGGACCGGGAGCGCCGTGACGGTCGACAGGATCGCCACGCGAGGCATGATCGGGACGTGGAAATACGGCGTGTAGGCGAGCGCCATGAGCAGGCACGCCACACAGGTGCGGCGCGTGAGACGCCAATGGGCGGCGCGGACGCGCAGGAGCAGTGCGGTAAACCCCAGGGCGATGACGAGCGGGAGCGGTGCCCACCACGGAACCAAGGGGAACATGGAACCGGGGATCAGGGGCACATGGACGTCAGAGCGAACGCCGCCGCGTTCGATGGTGAGCGGCAGCGATCGAGCCCCGGTTCGTGCCACGGCCGTCCACCGCAGTGCCACTCCGGCCGTAGAGAGCCCGCGCAAGTCAGCGCCATCCAGCCGCTCCACGCGGTCTCCGATGGCGAGCGAGCCAGCCGCCATAGTGGGCGACCGGAATAACTCACGCACAATCGGATACGACTGCGGATCCGGCGCCGACGAGACCAGGAACGGCGGGAACACGAAGTCGTCGTGCACGCCGTGCACGACCGACATGACGACGCCGAACAACAAGATCGGCAGTGATGTCCCGATCAGGAGCCAGTCAACCGCCGCGAGTCGTCTCACGGATCTGCTCCGTATCGGCACCGGAAGCGGAAACACCACGGCCAGATCGGATCGAAGTCTGCAGCCGCGAGCCACCGGGTGGCCAGGAAGCCATCGCGGCAGCGGGTCTCGATGTGCGCAGAGCGAGCACGCCGCCTCGATAGCACAGGCTCACTCCGGGCCAATAGACGGAACGCTCCCATCGTCGTTCGATCACCGGCCAGACTCACCACTGCTCAGCTGGCGCGGGGCGGACATCGTGTCCGCCACGCAAGCGAGCAACCGGGTCGGGGAAACTCCTGCTCCGCTACTTGCCCGAGCAAAACGTCCGGCCCGGAGGGTTGCCAGATTACGACTTCGTGAACGCCCCTACGGCTATGTCCCTCGCGCGCGCGTCTACGGGAACGCGTCGTTCAGCACCTTCGCCAGGCGCACGCCCGCCTTCGCGAGCTGCTGGTCCACCACGACGATGTTGGCGTCGTAGTACGCCTGGTCGATCTCCCCGCCGGTCGACGGAAAGGCGCCGCTGCCGTCCGCGGTCCTGTACGCGTGGTGCACCGCTTGGCCGTGCGTCTCGTTCGCCCAGTCGACGTAGGAGCCGCTCTCGATCACCGCGACATTCTGGGTGGCGATCCAGGCCTCCAGCGCGTGGACATAGGCCTTGCGGCCCCGGTGGGAGTGATCGATCAACCCGCCGTCCCAGACCGCGTGTAGGTTCCAGAGGCTGGTCTCGAAGGGCGGCGATTCGTGCGTCGCGCCGAAGAACGTAACCTTCACGGTATTTCCGCCGGCATCCCCGTTGCGCTCCGCGCAGTGCAGCGGCTGGTGCAAGTCGCCGATGAAGTGCGTGACGAACTTGAGCGCCTGCGCGCGCTCGGTCGGGGAGGCATTCGGGTCCGTCAGAAGCGGAACCTCCCGATTGAGCGCTGCGATGATGCAGTCGCCCTTGGCCGGATCGGGTTTGCCGTCCCGCGCAGCGTCATAGGTCTCGGGCTGCGCCTCGACGGGGATGTCCACGAAGTGCCAATTGTAGGTCTCCAGCATCGGGGTCTTGCGTACCGTGTCGGCCCACCCCGACACGGAGACCAGGGTGTGCCCCGTGGGGTCGTTCTTGAGGATCTGCTTGACCGCCGCCCTTGCATGGGGGTTCAGTCGGTCGGTTGCGACTTGCGCGATGATCTGGTGGCCGGTGTCCCACCAGGCGAGCGTCGGGTCGGGGCTGCACGCAATGGCGGCCGCGAGGGCGCCGAGAACTGCACCAAACGCCGAGCGCATCGGAAGTCCCTCGTGTTCACGTCTCCCCCTATGCGTCAGCGTCATCGTCGTGAGGGGTCGAGAACCGCCGCCGATTCAGCGCTAACCGGTACCACACCAGGCCAATCCGAGGGAGGGCTGACCATGCGATCTGATCTTCGCCTCAGCACCCTGCGCGAGCGCACGCAGGTCCGATCGAAGCTGATGAACGTGAAGGTGCCGCACACCCTCGACGCGGCGCTCCGTCGGGCCGTCAAAGAGCTGGGCTGCACCAAGACGGCCGCAGCCCCGCCCGCCACGGCGCCCCGTCCTCGGGCCGGCCGCTGCGCGAGATTCGACCCGATCCGTTCAAGCCCGATCAGTCTGTGATCGACGATCGATAGATCGGTCACGAGCTGCCCTTCGGCGGGCAGTCAGCCGCGCCGGAATGCGCGAGACACGGTCGCTACACGGCATAGAGCCGGGCGATCCGAGCGCTCGTGATGCGCGATCAGCGCGCCTTCTCGTTACCGCGCTTGCGTCGCGCCATCGCGGCAGGCGCTCACTCTGGGCATCCGTTGAGGAACGCGCCGGAGGCATCGGCCAGCGTCTGACGCGTGGTCGGCTCCAGGAACACCGTCACCGCGCCTCCAGTTGCGCTCCGAGCACAACAAAATGTGTTGCGCCGGTGACCGCCGCATTGATCACGTGCTGGGCCGCCA
>Ga0335084_10003405_pt1 | contig 15484 bp, 16 predicted proteins | sample Lox_Sample_44_FD_206721 | JGI IMG/M metagenome (GOLD analysis project Ga0335084, IMG submission 206721) | Soil microbial communities from Loxahatchee National Wildlife Refuge, Florida, United States - Lox_Sample_4.4 | ecosystem: Environmental > Terrestrial > Soil > Wetlands | place: USA...
AATCGGCTCGACTCGCGCCGGGGGCGGTGCCGGTCCCCGCGGCGCTCGACGCCGTCCCCCGCATCGTGGCCACGACGTCCGGGCCCGTGGAGTGCGCCATCACGGGCAGTGGACCCGCCGTGCTCTCCCTCCACGGCGCCATGGGAGGCTGGGACCAGGGCGTGCTCCTCGCGCGCACCGCGGGCGTCCCGGGCTACCGGTACCTGGCGCCCTCGCGGCCCGGCTACCTGGGGACCCCGCTCGAGGCGAGGACCCCCGCCGACCAGGCCAGCCTCTACAGGGACCTGCTCGACGCCCTGGGCGTCGACCGGGTGGCGGTCATGGCCGTCTCGGGCGGCGGCCCATCGGCGCTCCAGTTCGCCGCGGACCATCCGGATCGCTGCTGGGCGCTCGTCATCGTCTCCTCCGTGTGCAGCCGCGTGGAACGCCACCTCCCCCTCGCCTGGCACGTGCTCCGCCTGGCGATGCGCTGGCGCCCGGTCGCCGACTCCATGCGCCGCCGCGCCGAGAGGGATCCGGACCGGGCGACGCGCCGCTCCATCCCCGACGCGAGGATGCGAGCCCGGACGCTGGGCGACCCGGAGGCCGGGCCGCTCCTCAGGGCGCTCGAGCGGAGCACGCTCGAGCGGATGGACCTGCGCATGCCCGGCACCGAGAACGACGTCGCCACGTCGCGCGGAGACCTGGCCCTCCCGCTCGAGCGCATCCGGGCGCCCCTCCTCGTGGTGCATGGGACCGACGACGAGCTCGCCCCCTTCTCCGGGGGCATGGAGATGGCCACCCGGGTCCCGCGCGCGGAGATCCTCGCCGTCGAGGGCGGCCGCCACGTGACCATCTACACGCATCGTGAACGCGTGCGCTCCGAGGTGGCGCGCTTCCTCGCCGAGCACGCGCCGCGCCCGGGCGCGATCGCCTGATCGGAGCCGCCGTGACCGATCGCCCGGCCGCCGCGTGACGCGCGGCACGGCGAGCCGGCGTTCCGGTAGTCTCGGACGGTGCGCGCCACCGACCTTCGCCTCGTCGCGATCGCCCTCGCCGTCCTCCCCACCGCCGCGTTTCCGCAGGCGGGCCCGTTCCAGCTGCCCGCGAGCTTCGTCCTGCCGAACTACGATCGCGTCTTCGTCGGCGTCGCCGAGGCGCACGAGGCCGGCGCGTACATCGCGCGCACCCGCGGGCCCGCCGCCACCTGGTACGACCCCGCGGGCATGGTCACCCTGGAGGCCACGGCCGTCTCGGTCAACGTGCGCGGGATCGAGGCCGGATTCCTCTCGCCACACGAGCCCTTCCCCACGTCCGCGCAGATCACGACGCTCGGCGTCCTCCCTCTCTTCCTGTCGATCGTGCTGGGCCCGGACGTCCTTCCCTGGCAGGACGTCCGCATCGGCATCTCCGGCACCGAGCAGACCTCGTGGAGCGCGCTCGCCTGGTGGGGCAGCACGGACGCGACCGGCCACCGCACCTACGTCTCCGAGGCCGACCTCACGAGCTACATCCTCTCGGGGAGCGTGGCCTGGGCGGTGTCGCCGCAGCTCCGCCTGGGCGCGAGCCTGGGAGTCTCGGGGACGCGGCTCTTCGAGAACGACCGCCTCTCCGCCCTGGGGACCTCCCCCGACCTCGCGAGCACGCTGCGTACCCGGCTCCTCAGCGGCCTCGCCTTCCACGCGGTCCCTGCCCTCGCGGTGCAGTGGGAGCCGTCGGCGAGCGTCGCGCTGGGGGCCGTGGCGCGCGCCCCGGGGATGCGCGTGTGGGGGAACGCGACCCTGCAGGCCGAGCGGCAGGACACGACCGCGACCTCGACGGCCGACGCGTTCGTGCAGACCGGCCACGCCGACTTCGATTTCCGGTTCCCGCTCGAGCTGCAGGCGGGCGCCGCCCTCCGAGGGGCGACGTTCGAGGTGGAGCTCGACGCGCGCTTCCACGCGAGCACCGGCACCTACCGGATGGTCGACCCGGGCGTCCCGCTGGAGCAGGTGAGCTCGCCCCCGGGTGGACCTCCCGTCCAGGCGACGCTCGAGCCCATCCCTTACGCCGGCAGGGCGATCGTCGACCTCGCGCTGGGGGGGAGCCTCGCCCTGCCCGGCGCGTGGAGGCTCCACGGGGGCGTGTACCTGTCCCCCTCGCCGGTCGCGCCTGGGTCCGCCTACTTCCGCCAGACCGACCTCTGGGGCTTGCGCACCGGCGTGTCCTTCCAGGGCGAGCGCCTGTCCGGATCCGTCGGCGTCGGCTACGAGACCGGCCTCTCGAGCGGCTCGCCCGGGGCGGCGGGCCTCGGCACCTCGCCCGTCGACGGCGCGGTCCGGATCCAGCACGTCGCGCTCACGATCGCCGCCGAGTACCGGCGCTGACGACCTTCCGCCGTGCGGCCGCCCGGATCTCCGCGGTGCGCACCCGCACCAGTTTGCGGAGGAGCGCCGGCGGCAGCGAGCGCTCCGGGCCGAAATGGAGCGCCCCCCGGGTCTGCGACCAGCCCTCGAGGTCGTCGGCCAGCGTCCGGAGCGTCCGGCCGCTGAACGGATAGTACGAGCAGCCGGTGGAGGTGACGGCGAAGCCGCCGACGATCCCGCCCTCGAGCCGGAAGGCCGGCATGCCGTAGCGGATGACCTCCTCCGCGCGCGGCAGGAGCTTCCGCATCGCGCTGCGCACGGCGTCCAGCGCCGCGCGCCGCTCCCCCTTCACGCGGGCGAGGTAGGCATCGACGGTCGCCGCAGCCCGTCTCATCGGATCCCCCGGACCCGCGACTCTACCTCCGTCGAGCGGGTCCGGCCCGCCACCCCTGGGCTCGGGCGAGGTGGTGGCGCGCCGACCCCGTGCCATCCGGCCGCCGACTCGTGCAGGATGGGCCCATGCTGGTGTCCGTCCTGCGGGTCGCCTCGGGCGGCCTCGACGCCTCCTCCCTGCTCGCGCCTTTTCCGGGCCTCCGCATGGAGACCGCCTGGCGGGCGGGCGATCCCGACGTCCACGGGCGGCGGCGCACCACCGGCGGCTTCACCCTGCTCATCGCCGAGGGCGAGCAGTGGCAGCCGCTGCTCGACGACACCCTGGCCATCCTCGAGCGCATCCGGCCGCTGCTCGACGGGTCGCGCAAAGCGGGCGCCGTACCCGAGCTCGACCTCGGCATGGCCGTCGGCGAGCCGCAGGCGTTCGCGCGGGCGGCGACGTTCTCGACCGACGAGCTCCGGCGCCTCCTCGACCTCGGCGTCACGGTCCGCGTCTCGGCCTATCCCGGCCAGGACGTGGAGAACCAGACGCCCTAGAGCTGCACCTCCATCCCCTCGCGCGCCATGAACGCGTTCGGGAAGAGGCGCTGCGCCTCCACCTCGATCCTCGTCAGCATGGCGTCGTCGTGGTCCGGGTCGTGGTGGTAGAGCGCGAGGCGCTTCACCTTCGCCTCGAGGCCGACGTGCACGGCCTGCTCCCAGCTCGAGTGGCCCCAGCCCCGCTTCTCCTTCAGCTCCGCGGGCGTGTACTGGGCGTCGTGGATGAGCAGGTCGGCCCCGCGGGCGAGCTCCACCACGCCGGCGTCGATGCCGGTGCCGTGCTCGACGTCGGTGCAGTACACCACCGATGATTCACCTTCGGTGATCCGGTAGCCGTAGGCGTCGCCCGGGTGGGGATGCCGCTCGGCCCGGACGTGGATGCCGTGGGGGAGGTGGATCTCGTTCACGTCCGGCTGCCAGAACGTCATCCTCGCGCCCATCCGGTCGAGCGGGACGGGAAAGTACTCCTGCTGCATCTGCCCGTCGAAGATGCTCTGCAGGTCGGGCACGGCCTCGCGCTTGCCGCCGATGGCGAGGGTGAGCGCCCGGCGCTTGTCGTAGGCGGGCATGAAGAACGGGAAGCCCTGGATGTGATCCCAGTGCGTGTGCGAGAGCCCGATGAAGAGGTTCCGGTACTGCTCGATCCCGGCCTTCACGATCCAGCGGCCCGCCTTGCGGATCCCGGTCCCGGCGTCGAGCAGCCCGATGCGACCGTCGGCAAACGTGATCATGACGCACGAGGTGTTGCCCCCGAACGTCGCGAACTCCGGCTCCGACACGGGAACGGAGCCCCGCGTGCCGAAGAAGGTGACTTTCATCGCCGCCGTTCCTTCCGGGGACGGTCGTGCCGCACGGGACGCCCCGTCCGCGGATCACGTCGCACCCGGACCTACACGTCAATGCCATGCCCCGCCGTGGTCGTGTCCGGCGCGATTCCCCCGGGCGGGCGGGGTCAGCGCCCTCGTCGGTGGCGGCCCCGGTGACGGTGCGATCCGGGCTGACCGTGCGGGCCGGCGTGCGGGCCGCCCTGGGCATGCCGTGGCGCCGGCTGGGGTACGGCGTGCGGCGGGCCCGCCGCGCCCGGCGGCCTCTGGACCCGGACGACCTCGGGCCCCGGGGCGCGTGCGCGCGGGTCGGGCCGGCGCTGGCCGCCCGGGCCCCGGGAACCACCCGGCCCCCGGGGCGGTCCGCCGCGGGGATGAGGCGGCGCGTGCGGCGGCCGGCCGGAGTGCGACCCGGCGTCTCCCTGCGGTCGCGCATGCTCGGGCTCGTGCGCACGTCCGGTCGGGACGAAGTCGGCGGTCAGCTCGCGGCGCACGAAGGCCCGCCAGATCTCGCGCCCGTCGCCGGCCGCGGCGCGCAGCGCCGGGTCGAGGCCGGAGCAGAAGCGCCACACGTTCTCGAGGTCCCGCAGGAAGAACCGCTCCGCCTGGCTGTTCTGCGCCGCGTCCACCACCTGCGGGAAGTCGATCACCACCGGCCCGTCCCAGCCGGCGAGGACGTTGTAGGGCGAGAGGTCGGCGTGGATGAGGCCGCCCGCGAGCATGCCGATCACCTGCCGGCGGAGGATGGCGTACAGGTCCGCAGCGTGCTCGCGCGAGAGCCGCGCGTCGACGAGTCGCGGCGCCGGATGCCCGCCCGCGTCCACCACCACCTCCATGAGCAGGACGCCCTCGTGGAAGAGGACCGGCCGCGGCACGCGGAGGCCGAGCGCGTGCAGCCGGAAGAGGGCGTCGGCCTCCTTCGCCTTCCAGGCGTCCTCCGCGGCGGCCCGCCCGAAGCGACTCCCCCGGTCCATCGCCCTCTGGGTGCGCGTGTTCCGGACCGCGCGGCCCTCGCGATAGGCGGCGTCGTTCTTGAAGCTCCGCGCGTGGCGCGCCTTGTAGACCTTGGCGGCCACGATCTCGCCGCCGCTGCGCACGAGCCATACCTCCGCCTCCTTGCCGGTCTTGAGGCGGCCGACCACCGCATCGATGACGCCGTCGGCGAGGAGCGGGGCGAGGGGATCGTTCATGAGGGCGGATACGAGTAGAGCGACCCCGGTTCGGGGTCAAGTCGCCGCGGAGGACCCCCGTCGCGCCGGGATACGCCGAGGGTCCGTCCGCCGCCGATCGCCCGGAGCGAGCCGGCGCGGAGCGCGGGCTCGACCGCGGGCGGCACGGGACCCTCGAGGCGAAGCTGGACCACCGAGTCCCCGGGCGTGGCCGCCACGGCGCGCTGGAGCTCGGCGCTCGCTCCGGCGGCGTCGAGCCCTTCGAGGCGCGGCCGCAGGACGAGCATCGGGCGGACCCGGTGCGGGAGGAACTGGATGCTCCGCAGGCCCGAGCGGTCGAGGACGACCCGCACCGCGCCCTTCGGCTCGCCCACCTCGGCGAAACCGATCCGCTCCACCGAGCCGGCGTAGACGACGGGCGGAAGGCCCGGCGCGCGCAGGATCTGGTGGCGGTGGACGTGGCCGGAGAGGACGGCGGCGACGTCGGCCGGCAGGTCGGCCCGCCGGATCACGTCGTCGCCGTCGCGGAAGGTGAAGTTCCCGGGTCCGCAGGTCGCGCCCTCGACACACTGGTGCAGGCAGAGCAGCCGGACGTCGGCCTCGCCGCCGGTGGCGAGCTTCCGCGCCTCGGCGAGGAGCGCCGGGAAGCGGTCGCGGACCGCGGGCGCGTGGGGGAAGCCGGTGAACGCCACGCGCACGCCTCCCGCCTGGAGCGTGAAGGTGCGTGGCCGGTCGAAGACGTGCAGCCTCTCGTGGAGGGCGAGGAGCGGGAACGGGAGGCGCGAGCGCTCGTGGTTGCCGGGGACGAGCAGCACCGGCACGCCGCGCGACGCCACCCGGAGAAGCGGCTCGAGCGCCGCGTGCGCGAGCCAGAGCGGGACCTTGCTGCGGTAGTGGAGGTCCCCGCCGTGGAGCACGGCGTCCACGTCGCCGGCGAGCGCGGGGGCGAGCGCCCGCTCGAGCGCGTCGAGGAGGTCGTGGCCCCGCCTGCGGCGCTCGACGCGCGGCCGGGAGGGGAGGTCGAGGCCGAGGTGCGTGTCCGAGACGAAGAGGAGCCGCATGATACCTGGACTAACGTTCAGGTCTGACACGGGAGTCCGCGTCCCCGCCCTCCCCGAGGCCCCGTGCGCGCAGGAGCAGCATCTCCCGCTCACGTGCGTTGTGTGCGAGCCCGGCCGCCCGCTCGAGCTCGGCGCGCGCCTCGCCGCTCCGTCCCAGCCGCGCGAGCAGCTCGCCTCGTGCGGCGGGCAGCCGGTGGTAGCCGCGCAGCGCCGGTTCGTCGGCCAGCGCTTCCAGCAGGGCGAGCCCCGCCCCCGGCCCCTCGGCCATCGCCACGGCCATGGCGCGGTTCAGCTCGACGACCGGCGAGGGCTCGACCGCGGCGAGCTCGGCGTAGATCGCGGCGATGCGCGGCCAGTCGGTCTCCTCGGCCGTGCGTGCCCGGGCATGGCACGCGGCGATGGCCGCCTGCAGCGCGTACGGTCCTCGCGCTCCGCCGAGATCCTCGGCCCGCGTCAGGGCGGAGAGCCCGCGGCCCGCGAGCAGCCGGTCCCATCGGGCCCGGTCCTGGTCGAGCAGCAGCACGGGCTCGCCCTCCCGGCCCGTCCTAGCGGGGAACCGCGAGGCGGTGAGCTCCATGAGCGCCACGAGCCCGTGCACCTCGGGCTCAGCCGGGACGAGGCCGGCGAGCACGCGCCCGAGGCGCAACGCCTCCTCGGAGAGCGCGGGCCGGATGACGTCCTCGCCGGCCGTGGCCGAGTGGCCCTCGTTGAATACGAGGTAGACGACCTGCAGGACCGTCGAGAGGCGCTCGCGGAGCGCCGGTCCGCGCGGCACCTCGAACGGCACCCTCGCCTCGGCGAGCGTCCGCTTCGCCCGGACGATTCGCTGGGCGATGGTGGGCTCGGCCGCGAGGAAGGCCCGGGCGATCTCGTCGATGGAGAGGCCGCAGAGGAGGCGCAGGGTGAGCGCCACCTGGGCCTCGGTGGAGAGGACGGGGTGACAGGCGGTGAAGACGAGCGCGAGGAGCTCGTCGCCGACCTCGTCGTCGAGCGCGGAGTCGAGTTCGCGCTCCGGGGCGGTGTCGGCGTCCGCCGCGAGGACCCCGTGCTTCCGCCCGGCGAGGCGCTCCCTGCGCACCGCGTCCACCGCCCGATGGCGAGCGGTGGCCATGAGCCAGGCGCCCGGCCGGTCGGGCATGCCCTCCCTCGGCCAGCGCTCGAGCGCCGCCACGAGCGCGTCGTGCGCCAGCTCCTCTGCGAGCCCCACGTCGCGGACCAGCCGGACGAGGCCCGCCACGAGCCGCGGCGCCTCGATCCGGTAGATCGCCTGGATGGCCTCGCGCGCATCGGACGCCGGCACCCGTCCGTTCTAGGGTGCCTGCGTCCGCGCGCGCAACCGTCCGCGTGATCAGCGCTTCTCCCGGGCCGCCGCCTGGGCGCGGATCCGCTCCTCGTGGGCGCGCACCTTGGGCGCGAGCTCCTTGCCGAAGTCTTCGGCCTCGAAGACCGGCCGGATCTCCACCGTCTCGTCCGTGAACGGGGCCCGCTTCAGCCACTCCACCGCCTCGTCCAGCGAGCGGACCTGCCACAGCCAGAAGCCCGCGATGAGCTCCTTCGTCTCTGCGAACGGGCCGTCGAGGACGGTCTTCTTCCCGCCGCCGAACGCGATCCGCTTCCCCCGGCTGCTCGGGTGGAGGCCGTCGCCCGCCAGCAGCACGCCGGCCTTCACGAGCTCCTCGTTGAAGGTGCCCATGGCGGTCAGGGCCTGCTCGTCCGGCATCGCGCCCGCCTCGTACTTCTCGTTCGCCTTCACCAGCACCATCACGCGCATCTCGTCCTCCAGCTCGGGTTTGCGAGGGAGCCGGGTCGCTCCCTGGCCTTCACCCGGTCGTCGATCGGGCGGCCCGCGGATCGACATCCGCCGAGCGTACCTTTCGGGTACCTCAGGCCGCCGCACCGCTCCAGGACTTCTGCGCGGCGAACAGCACGGCGCAGCCGGCGCGGGCGGCGTCGCGGTAGTGCCCGCGCAGCCGCTGGAACCAGCCCCAGGCGTAGAGGAGGTCGAGCTCCTCGCTCTCGCCGTCGAGCTCGGCGCCCTGCGAGGCCGAACAGCGATCCCGGAAGTCGTCCTCCGAGAGCGTCTCGAGCGCCCGCGCGACGGCATCGACCTCGGCCGCGTGCACCAGCGTCGCGAGGATCTCCTGGTCGTCCGTCACGAGGCGGCCGCCGAGCACCGCGCGGGAAAGAAGCCCGCCCGCGTCTCCGTGTGCGAGGGAGCGGTGGATGGCGAGCCAGGCCACGTCGAGCTCCGAGACCCGGGCACCCGCCCGGCGCCACACCTCGAGCAGGACCCGTATCTCGGCGGCTCCCACGCACACCTCCGCCAGCCTGGCCTCCTCCGGACGGAGCGCATAGAGGTAGCCTCTTCCGAGCATGCCCCGACCTCCTTGCTCGACGGCACCCGTCCACGCCACGCCTGGAGGGCTTGCCGGGCGGACCGACCCATCGAGGGGCCTCCGCGCCACCACCCTGGGGCTCCTCCTCCTCTTCCCCGGCCTTCCCGCCGCCGCGCCGCGGCCGCTCCGGTACGACCTCACGGTCGACCTCACGGTGACCGCCACGGCGCTCGCGCTCTCGGCGGCGCTCTCCGTGCCCGCCCTCGGCGCCTCCCAGTGCCGGTGGTGCACGCCCGGCCACGTCGACGCCGAGCTCCAGGCCCACCTCGTCTGGCAGGACCCCCAGAAGGCCCGGCACGTCTCGGACCTCCTCGCCAACGCGGCGCTCCCCGCGCTGGCGCTGGGCGGCACCGCCCTCTCGGCCTGGGCCGAGGACGCGCCGCGCGAGGCGCTCGTGGACTGGCTCGTCATCGTCGAGGCGGCCTCCGTCGCCCAGGTCCTCGACGCGACGGCGAAGGACGTCTCGGCGCGCAGGCGCCCGGAGGCCACCGGAAACGATCCTCAGGCGAACCGCAGCTTCTACTCGGGCCACGCCTCGCTCGCGTTCTCGCTCGCCTCGGCGACGGGAACCGTCGCCTCCCTGCGCGGCTACCCCGCCGCACCGTGGCTCTGGGCCACCGGGCTGCTCCTCGCGACCGGCACGGGCTACCTGCGCGTCGCGGGCAATGCCCACTGGAGCACCGACGTGCTCACCGGCGCCGCGCTGGGCAGCCTCACCGGCTGGGCCGTGCCGTGGTTCCTCCACCGCCCGCGCCCGGGCACGCTCGCGCTCGTGCCGGCGCCGGGCGGCTTCGCCCTGCTCTTCTAGAGGGCCGCTCTACCGCGCGAGCCTCGACTCCAGGGCGGCGCGCACCCGCGGCCACTCGGTGTCGAGCACGCTGAAGTAGACGGTGTCGCGCCAGCTGCCGTCCGGCAGGCGGGTGTGCCTCCTCAGGACGCCCTCCTCCATCGCGCCGAGCCGCTCGATGGCCTGGCGCGAGACCAGGTTGGCGAGGCTGGTCTTGAACTCCACCCTCACGCAGCCCCAGCGCTCGAAGGCGTGGCGCAGCATGAGGTACTTGGCCTCCGTGTTGACGGCGGTCCGCTGCCAGGGGCGGCCCACGAACGTTCCCCCGATCTCGACGCGGAGGTCGCGCTCGCTGATGTTGAGGAACCGGGTGCTCCCCACCACCCGGCCACCGCCCAGCTCCACGGTCGCGAACGCGAGGGTGCTGCCGCGCTCGGTCTCGGCCCGGACCCGCTCGAACCAGGCGTCGACGTCGGCGCGGCCGGCGATGCGCGTGACCGTGAACAGCCAGAGCGACGCGTCCTGCGCCACCTCCCAGATGCCGTCGAGGTGCCCGGCGGCGAGGGGCTCCAGGCGGACGAACCGGCCGGCGAGGGTGACGGGCGACAGGTCCATGCGGGAATCCGGGCGGGGCCCTCCCGGGCCGGCGGTCACGGCAAGTGATGGTACCCGAGATCGACGGCGCCCGTGCCACCGGGGGGCGTCAAGGCCGGCGGCGCGCCCGAGCCCTCGCCGGGCGCGCGAGCGCGCCCTCGTGCTCGAGCAGCCATCGCTTCTTCTCGAGCCCCCACGCGTAGCCGGTGAGCGCGCCGTTCGCCCCCACCACGCGATGGCACGGCACGGCCAGCGCGAGCGGGTTCGCCCCGTTGGCCGCGCCGACCGCCCGCGCCGCCCGCGGCCGTCCCAGAGCGGCGGCGAGCTCACCGTAGGTGCGGGTCTCGCCGGCGGGGATGGCCGCCACCGCCGCCCACACCGCCCGCTGGAACGGCGTGCCCCGGGGCGCCATCGGGAGGTCGAGCGACGCCCGCCTCCCCTCGAAGAACTGGGCGAGCTGGGAGGCCGCCTCCCGCAGCACCGCTGCCTCGGGACCGCGCTCCGGCGCGGGGCACGCGCGCTCGCCCGGCGCCGCGAACCGGATCGCCACGAGCGCCCCGCCCTCCGCCTCGAGCCCCAGCCGCCCGAGCGGCGTGTCCACCGTCGCCGTCACCGCACCCCTCGCCTCGCGCGTCGTCATGTCGCTCCTCCCTTCCCGTCCGACAGGCTCGCCCACAGGTGAGCGGTGGCGTAGGCCCGCCAGGGCCTCCATCGTTCGGCCATCGCCTCCGCCTCGCGCGGCGAGCGGACCCCGAGCGCGCGCAGGACGCCGAGGTCGCCGGAGGGGAACGCGTCCGGGGCCCCGAGCGCCCGCATCGCCACCACGTCCGCCGTCCAGGGCCCCACGCCGGGCACCTCGAGCAGCGCGGCGCGCACCGTCTCGAGGTCCACGCCGCGCTCGAGCGCGAGCCGGCCGCCGGCGACCTCCCTCCCGAGCGCGCCCAGCGTGCGCGCCCGGGCGCCCGGCATGCCCAGCCCGGCCAGACGATCCTCGCCGGCCTCCGCGAGCGCCGCGGGCGTCACCCCGAGGCGCGTGAGGCCGGGGAACGGCGTCGCGATCGGCTCGCCGAGCGCGCCTGCGACGCGCCCGGCGACGGTGGTCGCCGCGGCCACGCTCACCTGCTGCCCGAGCACGACGCGCACCGCGGCCTCGAAGCCGTCGAGCGCGCCGACGACGCGCAGGCCCGGCCGGCGGCGGAGCGAGGCGCGCAGCCGCGGGTCGTGGCCGAGGTGGGCTGCGACCGCGTCGGGCCGGGCGTCGAGGTCGAAGAGCGCGCGCAGCCTCGAGACGAGCGGCATGAGCGCGCCCGCGAGCGAGAGCGACACCTCGGCGCGCAGCGCCGGCCGGCCGTCATCGTGCGTGACCGACACCCAGCCCGCGCGGTGGCCCAGCCGTACCGTCCGCCGCCACGTGCCGTCCGCCACCTCCTCGACGCCCGCGGTGGTGCGGGCGGCGAGAAACCCGAGCAGCGCCTCCCAGTCGAGCGGCGGCCGGTAGTCGAGCCGCAAGGCGAGCGAGGCGGGGGCAGCGTCCTCGCCGTGCGCCCGCCGCAGCGCCGTCGGCGGCCGGCCGAAGCGGCCGCGGAACACCGCGTTGAAGCGCCGCAGCGAGGCGAAGCCGGAGGCGAAGGCGACCTCCGCCATCGGCAGTTGCGTGTCCTGCACGAGCCCCTTCGCGAGCGCCATGCGCCGCGACTGGGCGAGGTCCACCGGCGAGACCCCCAGCTCCGCGACCATCGCGCGGCGCAGGTGGCGCCCCGTGACCCCGAGCGCGGCGGCGAGGTCGTCGACCGACGCCTCGTTCAGGGCGCCGGCCTCGATGCGCGCCGCGGCCGCCGCCACCAGCCTCGGCAGGGCGTCCACCGCGCCGCCGCCCGGCGCCAGCTCGGGCCGGCAGCGGAAGCAGGCGCGGAACCCGTCCCGCTCGGCCTCCGCGGCCCGCGCGAAGAACACGCAGCGGTCCCGGCGCGGCGTGCGCGCCGGGCAGATCGGCCGGCAGTACACGCCGGTCGTGCGCACGCCGACGAAGAAGCTCCCGTCGAAGCGCCGGTCCCGGGCCTCGAGGGCACCGTAGCAGCGGTCGGCATCGAGCGGCATGCCGGGGTTCTACCGCCCCGAACGCCGCCCGTCTGGCCGTTTTCGGACCTCGGGGCTACTTCTTCCGGCCGTAGGTGGCGGTGAACGTCGCGGCGCCGAGCGCGTTGGCCTTCGCCATGAAGCCGACCATCGCCGGCGACGCCTCCGGGGGCACGTCGACCTTGTCGATCTTCAGCGCGTGCAGCGTGAACACGTAGCGATGGGGCTTGCCGGGCGGGGGGCACGGCCCGCCGAAGCCGGTCAGGTTGGGGAAGTCCGTGCGGCCCTGCTTCGCGCCCTCGGGCAGCTGGGCCTTGCCGGAGCCGGCGCCCTTCGCGACCTCCTTCGCGCTCGCCGGGATGTCGTACACCACCCAGTGCCACCAGCCCGAGCCGGTCGGGGCGTCGGGATCGTAGACCGTGAGGACGAAGCTCTTCGTGCCCGCGGGCGCGTTCTCCCAGGAAAGCTGCGGCGACACGTTCGCGCCCGAGCAGCCGAAGCCGTCGAAGACCTGCTCCTCCTTGATGGTGCCGCCCGACTTCACGTCGGCGCTCTTCAGGGTGAACTTGCCCGCGGCGGCGGCCGGCTGGGCCAGTGCCACGAGCGCGAGCGCCAGGATGGTTCGCATGTGTTTCCTCCGGTGAACGAGAGACCCAAGCTCTAGCCCGGAGCGGCCCCGGGCGCCCCGGCCCTCGTGGGGGCGCGGCGGCGCTCACCGCTCCGCGAGGGCGTACAGGTACTCGGCGAAGGAGGTGACGGCGCCGTCGAGGCCCTGCAGGCGTGGGTCGGCCGAGTCGACGAGGTAGTACTCGTCCGGCGCGTGCGCCCCGCTCCCGTGGCCGAGCCCGAAGTGTCCGGCGGGGAGCCGCAGCGGCGCGCCGGTGAACGCGAAGCCCGGGTACGAGCCCGGGTTGCGCGGCCAGAGGAGGGGGTCGACGCCGGCCTTGCGGTACACGGCGACCTGGGCGCGGATGAGCGGCGAGTCCGCCGGCGTGGAGGTCGGGTCGTAGCCTCCGGTCACGTTGACCTCGATGTCGCCGAATCCCCGCTTCGCGAGGTGCGCCTTCAGCGCGGCGACCGCGCCCTCGCGCGTCATGTCGGGCACGAGCCGGAGGTCGAGCTTCGCCACCGCGCGGTGGGGCAGGATGGTCATGCCTCCCGGGCCGGTGTAGCCACCGAACAGCCCCTCGATGTTCACGGTGGGGCGGGTGGCGAGGCGCTCCACCGCCGTCGCCCAGTCCGCGTCGGCCGACCAGCGCTCGACGCCGAGCTGCTTCTTGGCGGTGGCCTCGTCGAGCCGGCGCGCCGCCACCACGAGCATCTCCCGCTCCGCCGCCGAGGGGGGCCGCGCCGCGTCCGCGAAGCCGTCGATGGCCGGGTCGACCCCGTCGGGCGTGACGAGGGTGGCGAGCGCGAGCACGAGGTGGAACGCCGGGCTGTCGAGGCGCGCCCGGTTGGCGGAGTGGACGTCCCTCGCCGGCCCGCGTCCCCACCTCTCCCCGGTGGCGACGAGCTCGAGCTCGACGACCCCCTTCGCGCCGAGCGAGACCGCCACCACGCCGTCGGCCCCCTGCGCGGCGGACGGCATGAAGATGCCCGAGGCCTTCGAGAGCGCCGCCTTCACCTCCGGCGCGCCCACGAGCTCGGTGATGTGAGGCGAGCCGATCTCCTCCTCCCCCTCGGCCACGAGGACGAGGTTCACCGGGATCTTCTTCCCGGCGCCCCGGATGGCGTGCAGCGCCGCGAGGAACGCCGCCTCCGGGCCCTTCTGGTTCACCGTCCCGCGGCCGACCAGCACCTTGCCCATGCCGGGGCGGTCCACCAGCGACGGCTCGAACGGCGGCGAGCTCCACTCCGACGGGACGGCCTGCTTCACGTCGTACATGAAGTAGAGGCCCACCGTCCGGCGGGCGCCCGCGTCGAGCGTGGCGAGGACGCCGGCATGCCCCGAGGTCGGAACCTTCGCGACCTTCTGGAAGCCCGCCTCGCGCGCGAGCTGGATCATGAGCTCGCAGCCCTCGGCCATGTTCCGGTTCTCGGCCGCGATGGAGGGGACGCGGATCCAGGCCTCGAGGCGCTCCAGCGCCTCGGCGTGGCGCCGGGCGATCTCCTTCTTCACGGGATCGGGCAGGCCCGCCGCGCGGGCCCTTCCCGGGATTGCGGCGAGCGCGGCGCCCGCCGCGAGCGAGGCCACGAAGTCTCGTCTGCGCATGGGCCGCGACTCTAGACGGCGCGTGGGACCGGGCGCACCTCCGGCGAGCGGGCAGCCCCAGGAGGGCGCGGCTCAGGCCAGGGAGTGGAACACCTTCTGGACGTCCTCGTCCTGCTCGAGCGCGTCCACGAGCGCGAGGACCTCCTGTGCCTGGGCCTCGGGCAGCTCGACGGGGTTCTGCGGCACGTACTCGGACTCCGCCGAGACGAGCGGAAGCTTGCGCTCCTCGATGGCGGCCTGGAGCTGGCCGAAGCTCGCGAAGGCGCAGCGGATGATCACCTGCTTCTCGCCCTTCTCGCCGGTGCCCTCGCCCATCTCCTCGAGGCCGTGGTCGATGAGATCGAGCTCGAGCGCGTCGAGGTCCAGCCCCTCGGGCTGGAGGCGGAAGACGCCCATGCGCTGGAACTGGAAGGCGACGCTGCCGGTGTTGCCCATGCTGCCGCCGTGGTTCTTGAAGTGCATGCGCACGTTGGCGACGGTGCGGACCACGTTGTCCGTGGCGGTCTCCACGAGCACGGCGACGCCGTGGGGCGCGTAGCCCTCGTAGTTCACGATCTCGTAGGCGGCCTGCCCCTGGCCCGAGGCCCGCTTGATGGCGGCCTCGACCTTGTCCTTGGGCATGTTCAGGGCACGGGCGTTCTGGATCGCGCGGCGCAGGGCCGGGTTGTTGTGCGGGTCCGGGCCGCCGGACTTGACGGCGATGGCGATGTCCTTGGCGATGCGCGTGAACGCCTTCGCCATCCGGTTCCACCGGGCGAACATCGTGGCCTTGCGCGTCTCGAAGATGCGTCCCATGGCGGGGCGGGTTATCGCAAAGTCGGGCCGCAGGCGCAACGCGAGGCGTCGCCGCGGCCTCGGCCCCGGCGAGCGGGCCGTCCCCGGGACCTCCGTCGACCGGTCTTCAGTCCCAGTACGCGCCGAGCCGGCCCTCGACCAGCTTCACGTGCTCCTTCTTGGTCGTCCCGTCGGGCTGCTCGACGTTGACGTCGGCCGGCAGGTAGCCCGCCTCGAGGAACATGCCCAGTCCGAACAGGCCGAAGGAGACGCCGAGCGCACCGCCGTACGCGATGTTGGTCGGTCCGTTCACGAGCCCGCTCACGGCGAAGAT
>Ga0335084_10003406_pt1 | contig 15484 bp, 15 predicted proteins | sample Lox_Sample_44_FD_206721 | JGI IMG/M metagenome (GOLD analysis project Ga0335084, IMG submission 206721) | Soil microbial communities from Loxahatchee National Wildlife Refuge, Florida, United States - Lox_Sample_4.4 | ecosystem: Environmental > Terrestrial > Soil > Wetlands | place: USA...
GTTCTTCTTCGTCGTCCTGATCTATCTCGGGCTCAGGGCCTGCCCGCCGCCGGGCCAGGCGGAGGCGGCGAGGGGGCGGGCCGCGCTGCTCGCCTTGATGGCGTTTGTGTTCGGCCTCAGCTTGAGCAATCACTATCCCTTGATGCTGCTGGTCGCGCCGGCGTTCGGGATCCTTCTCTGGCCCGCCCGCAGGGAATTGCTCGGCCGCTTCGGCATGCTTTCCTGGCTCGTGATTCTCGGGCTGCTGCCGTACGCATGGATGGTGCGGCGCTCGTGGATGGAGCCGCCGATCAGCTTCGACGGCCCCCTCGAGACGATCCAGGAAATCTGGTTCTTCGTCAGCCGCGCGGGCTACGAGAACGTCGACCAGTCCGTCTCGGCCAGTTGGCTCGACCAGGTGAAGTTCTTTCGTTTCCTCGGCGGGGAGATGCTGGCTCAGTTCGCGCTGCTCGGCACCCTGCTCGCGGCGGCCGGCGCCGCCGTGCAGCGGCATGTGTGGGGAAATCGAGTCGCCTTGTTCTTCGCCGGCGCGTTCCTCATGCCTTCGGTGGTGCTTCTGCTGTTGCTCGCTTTCGACTACGACTCGGTGGGCAAGCACGTGTTCCACGTCTACCCTCTGCCTGCCTATGCAGTCCTCGCGCTGTGGATGGCGCTTGGTTTCGCTTGGCTGATGCAGCGCTACCGGCTGAGCGGCGGGCGGGCGACGGCGGCTTGCGCGGCGCTGCTCCTGATCATCGCTTCGATGGGAGCGCGATCCAACATCTTCACCGAGCAGGGCTGGGGAGCGCGCCACGCTCAAGCCATCCTGCGCGTGCTGCCCAAGGACGCCGTGCTGTTCGTGACCGGCGAATCGGACCTGGGCCCGCTCGCGTATTTCTATCTGATCGAGCATGCGCGTCCGGATATCGAGCTCTACCAGTCGCGCGGGCTGGTCCTCGGCAATCGACTGTTCCATCCCTTGCGTACGGGCGAGGAGGAAAAGCTGCTCAAGCTGCGCGACTTCGTCGACAAGCACCCGCCTCCCATCGCCTACACAGCCGAGTTCCTCGGCGGATATGGCCGACGCGACCACTGGCTGTACGTCGAGATCGACAAGACCGCGCCGGCCGAGGCGACCAGCGTGGACGTCCCGGACGAGGCATTGCCGTTCTTCGAGGAATCGGTGCTGATGCAAGGACAGTCGAACGCCTGGGTCGCCTACCAGCAGGACGAATTGCGGCGCCGCTTCGCCGTGATCCTTGGCCAGCGGCTGCGGCGCGGACAGCCGCTCGGCCCGCGCGATAGCAGATACCTCGCCGTGCTGTCCCAGGACTTCTACGGCGCCCTCGGCTTGGCAGAGGGGCTCATGAAGAGCAAGGAACCGTATGTGGCGGGTCCCGTGATCGACGTGCTCGATCGAGCGAAGGATCTGATGCCAGCCGATCTCAACAAGGCCTACCAGTCGAGGTTCTTCTACCTGCGCGGCATGTTGCGCCTCGATCTTGGCGACAGGCTCGGCGCGACGCGGGACCTCGAGACCTCGTTTTCGACCTGGCCGGTCGCGGACAACCCGGTGTTGACCCCGTTGCGGGACGTGTACGGCACCTCGGGGGACGGCAAGGCGCTGCAAGAGTTCGAAGCGCGCGTTCGCGCCATCAAGAAGAAGCGCTGAACGCCCGCCATGTCGCGGCGCGCCTGGTTGGTCCTAGTGGTCGCTGCGGCGGGCCTCTGCGGGCTGTGGACCCTCGCCGCCGGCAAGGACGTCAACTGGGACCTGCTCAACTACCACTACTATCTGCCCTACGAGTGGCTGACCGGGCGGCTGTCCCGCGACTATTTCGCGGCGAGCGCGCAGGGCTATCTGAATCCGGTCGGGCACCTGCCGTTCTACGCCATGGTAGCCCTGGGCTGGCACAGCGTCGCCGCGTCCGTGGCGCTCGCCGCGTTTCATGGCCTCAATATCGCGCTGCTGTACCGGATCGCCTGGACGCTGTTCGAGCATCGTCCGCCGCGTGAGCGGCACGTGCTGTGCTTTCTCGCCGCCGCGCTCGGCGCGGCGAGCGCCGTCTTCGCGGCCACGGTGGGTTCCTCCTTCCTCGAGCCGCTGCTCAGCGTGCCGATGCTGGCAGGCTTGCTGCTCCTGCTGCCCGGCGACGCCACGAGCGCCGTGCGCCGCGGGCTCTTCGCCGGATCGCTGTTCGGCGCTGCCGCGGCGCTCAAGTATTCCAACGCGATCTTCGCGCTCGCCGCGCTGCCGTTGGCGTTCGCCGCCGGGCGCGATGGCGCGCGGCCGTGGCGCGGCACGCTTGCTTACTGCTGCGGCGGCGTCCTCGCGACGGCCGCGCTCGCCGGGCCGTGGATGGTGATGGTCGGGCGCGAGCTCGGCAATCCGCTGTTTCCTTTCATGAATGCATGGTTCCGCTCGCCGCACGCGCCTGCCGTCAACATGGCGGCCGGCCGCTTCGCGATCGAGGACATCGGCGCCGCCCTCGCATTTCCGATCGACCTGGTCACGCCGGACCGGATGCTCTACGCGGAGATCACGGCTCCCGATCTGCGCTTCGCGGCGCTTCTCGCGGCCGCGCTGGCGCTGCCGATAGTCGCGTTCTTCCGGCGTCAAGGTACGCGCGCGACGGGCCTGCGTGGAGCGGATTGGCGGCTGCTGGGTTTCTTCGCCGCGTCGTACGTGCTTTGGCTGGCCACTTCCGCGAATGCGCGCTACGGCCTGATTGTCCTCCTGCTCGCGGGCGTCTGCCTGGTCCGGCTGGCCGAACGCATCCTGCCCCTCGGAATCGCGCGCATCGCTCTTGCGGTCCTGCTGGTTGCGCAGATCGTCGCCTGCTTCATGGTATCGGCGCCTCGCTGGTTCATCGCCGATCGCTGGTCGAGGCAATGGCTGCCTTTCGTACCGGACGAACGGGCGCTGCGGGAGCCGGCGCTGTATCTCACGGTGGAGACCTTGCCGATGGCGGCCGTGGTGCCGTTCGTGCACCCGGATTCGTCGTTCGTCAACCTGCGCGGCCAGTACAGCGTGCCGCCCGGCGCGCCGCGCCTCGAAGCGCTCTTCGCCCGCCATCGAGGCCACGTCCGCGCGCTGGGACGCTATCTGCGCTTGCGCGAGGACGGCCGGCCGCTCGAAGAGGTCGTGAAGGCCTACGATTCCACGTTCATACGCTATGGCTACCGGATCGATGCCGCCGACTGCTTCGCGATCGACTGGCGCCCCGATGACGACGACGTTCTCTCGACCGCCGCCAACTGGCTCGCCCGGCAGCCGGAGTCGCACGCCGCGGCGCTTTCCCTTGGCAGCTGCGCGCTGCGCCCCGCCCGGCGCGATCCGCTCGAGGTGGAAGCCGAGCGGCGGGTGAGCGTCGCGTTCGATCGCATCGAGCGCGCCTGCCCGGCGCTGTTCCGCGGCCAGACCGCCCTCACCGAATCGCTCGGCAGCGAATGGATGCGCAACTATCCCGCGCTGGACGCGCGCCTGGAGACGCACGGGGACACGGTGATCCTGGATCGCTATTTGGCGCTTCGGTACTTCTACCTCGGCTCGCTGGCGGCCTGGCAGCGCGATCAGGCGCCGCTGCCGGACTCCTGCCGCTGAAACACGGCGATCAGCTCGTGATAGATGAAGTACGACCCCAGGGCCTCGCAGTCGACGGGGAAATGCCGGGCGAGGGTTAGCGAGAACCCTTCGCACCGAAGCAGCCGCTCGCGCTCCAGGTAGGCGCGGTCCACGAACGTGCGGTGCGTGGCATCGGACAGGTAGCCCTTGCGGCCTGGTACCACCAGGATGAAACGGCGTACCCCCAGGCGCCCGCACGAGCGCAGCAGCCTGCGCAGGACGCCCGCCGCTTCGTCGAAATGCTCAAGCACGTGCGCCATGACGAACGTCGAATAACGCCCCGCGCTCAGCCCGGCCAGCTGGAATCCGTCCTCGGCGGTGTTGTAGCGAGCGACGTTCAGCCCGGCGGCCTGCAGCTCCCGCACCAGGGCTGGGTTGACCTCGAGACCGATCGATCCGGCGGGCAGCCGCGCCAGCAGCTGACCCGCGCCGCAGCCAAAGTCGATGGTTGGCCCGTCGACATATCGCAGGATGTTCCGCAGGTAGAGGTTCTTGATCAGCCGGCGCAGCGGATGCCGGCTGCGGCGCAGCTGCTCCGCGGCGTAGCGCTCGTCGAACGCCGCGCTCATGACAGCGCTCTCCGGTCGAGCCGCACCAGACGGTACACGGCGGCTCGCAGCAGGGTGTTGAGCCAGGCCATCAGTCTTCCGACGGCGATGTCGAGCCGGTTCGCGCCGTACTCGCGCCGGGCGGCGACGCGATCGATGAAGCTCTGGAAGGCATGGTTCTGCTGTCTTCCGATGGCGACGCTCCAGGAGCCACGCGAGACGCGGAACGAGGCGAGCGCCTCGCGCAGGTAACAGGCATCGCCATGCAGGAGCAGCCGGAACCAGTAGTCCAGGTCGACGACGTACCCGATGCTGGCGTCGAACCTGCCGGTCTGCCTGGCGAGCGCAAGGCGCAGCAGCACGGCACCCGGCTCGCCAACCAGGTTGGTGCCGCGACGAACGCATTGGCGGATGACCTCGCGGCCGGCGATCACGCCGCCGCTGCCGGGGTATCGCCGAGTCATGATGACCCGGCCCTCGGCGTCCACGATCGTGCGCGCGCAGAAAGTCAGCGCGAGCCGCTCGCCTCCGGCGTCGAGCGCCGCCACCTGGCGCGCCAGGCAATCGGGCGCGAGCAGATCGTCCTGCGGCAGGAGCTTGAAGTAGCGCCCGCGCGCGAGCTCGAGGCAGCGGTTCCAGTTGCCCTCTGCGCCGAAGTTGCGCTCGTTGCGCGCGAAGCGGATGCGCGGGTCGGAGTAGCGGCCGACGATCGCCGCCGTGTCGTCGGGCGAGGCATCGTCGACGATCACCAGCTCGAAGTCGGTGAAGGTCTGCGCGAGGACCGACTCGATGGTGGCCGCGATGTGCGCGGCCCCGCGATAGGTCGGCACGCAAACCGATACCGTGGACGAGGCGGCCTCCCGGCTAGCGCTCGCCGCCACCGCCAAAGCCCTTCGTCGACTTGACGACGTACTGCGGCTTGCCGTTTAGGTGCAGGTAGGCGCGACCGAGGTATTCGCCGATTGCGCCGATGGCGAGGAGCTGCACGCCGCCGACCACCAGGATCACGACGACCAGCGAGGCCCAGCCGGGCACGGGAATGCGACTGAACATCAGCTGCTGGAACACCAGGAAGCCAGCGAAGACAAAGCCGAGCGCGGCGAAGGCGAAGCCGAGCCAGGCGGCGAGGCGCAGCGGCAGCACCGAAAAGTTCATCGCCACCTTGGCCCACAGCGAGATCGAGGCGCGCAGGCCGTAATTGCCGCGTCCTTCGGGTCGCGCGTAGTGCTCGAGCTCTACATTGGCCACGTTGCGCGTCGCCATCAACGCAAAGCCATCGACATAGGGAAAGGGACCCTCGTAGCGCACGATCTCGCGCGCGATCTCGGCGCGCATCGCCTTGAACGAGGAGATGCGCACGCCGCGCGGCACGCCGAGTAGCGCGCGCGCCGTGAGATCGCGGATCAGGCTGCCGAGCCTCTTCCAGGCGGCGTGCTTCGGATCGCGGAACCTGGCGTAGCATAGGTCATAGCCTTCGCCGAGCTTGGCGCGCAGCGCGCCGATGTCCTCCGGCGCATGTTGCAGGTCGTCGTCCATCACAATCACCACCGCGCCGCGCGCCGCGCGCAGCCCGGCCATGATCGCGTTGTGCTGGCCGCTGTTGATGCGCAGGTCGATGCCGCGTACCGCAGGGTATCGCTCGCATGCCTGCTCGACGGCTTGCCAGGAACCGTCGCGGCTGCAGTCGTTGACCAGGATGACTTCGTACGCTTGCACGCCGGCGATGCGCGGCGCCGCATCCACGACGCGCCTGACCAGCTCGGGCACCAGCCGCGCGCTGTTGTACACCGGCACGACGATCGACAGGTCCACTCAGCCGGCTCGCGGGTGGCGGAACACGAGCAGCCTGAGCAGCGTGAACGACGCCAGCGCGCTCACCGGCGCGGCAATCAGGCCGGACAGATAGGGATCGATGCCGAGCGAATCGAGCAGGTGCAGCTGCGCGACGGTGACGCAGTAGATGGCGAGATAGCAGGCGGTGAAGCGGAGGAGCGAACCGTCGCCGCCGAACACGAGGCGGCGGGTGGTGCGGTAGCTGAACAGGATGCCGCCGGCCATCGAAACCGCGGAGGCTAGCAGGTAGCCCGCGCCGAGGAAGATGCAGGCCGCGTAGACGAGGTAGCTGAAAGCCGTATTCATTCCTCCCACGAGCACGAAACGCATCCCCTGGTGCAGCAAGTGCTGTTTCATGTTCGAATGGAAACCGGAGCTGCGCACATCCTAAACTGAATCGCACGGATCTCAAACAATGAAGACCACGGTCGCGGCCGCTCTGGTCGCGGCGATCCCGCTGTCGTATCTGCTCTGGCGGAGCGGCGCGGCGGCGCCGCTGCCGGCATTCGCCGCGGCGCTGGCATGCGCGCTGGTCGTTCTGGCCGCGGGCGAGCTGTGCCTGCGCGCGGCCGGCGTCGACGAGATGCCGTTGCCGGCGGCATGGGTCGCGGGCGTATTCGCGAGCGCGCTCGCTGTCTACGCGCTGGTCCTGGTAGTGCATCTGCGCGCCGCGAGCGCATTCGCCCTCTGGACCGTACTAGTGATCGTCGCCACCCTCTATCATCGGCGCCGCCGGCCGGCCGCGACGCCCAGGGCGGCCGAGCTCCTCGGCATGGCGCTGTGCGGCGCCGCCACGCTGGCCTGGTGCGGCGACGTGGCCGAAGTGCCGCGCATCCTGGAGCGCGACGGGCTGCTCGCCGCGTGGATCGACTACTTCGTCCATGGCAGCGTGGTCTCGCAGTTCGGCGATCCGCGCGCCGCCGGCGGGGGTGCGATTCTTCTCGCCGGCGCTCCCGTGGCGTTCTACCACTACGCCTCCTACATGCTGCCAGCGGCGTTCGCCGGCGCGCTCGATTTGCCCGGCCTGCCAGCGGCGACATCGGCCTGGCTGCCGCTCGGCTTCCTCACGATGTGCCTCGGCGCCTACGCGCTCGGCTACGGGCTCGGCGGACGCGCGGGCGCGGTGGCCTCGATCATCGCGCTCGCCGTGCTGCCCGATGCGTCCACCTACGGCTTGCGCAACGGGTTCTTCAGCTTCCATTGGCATCTGCTCGCCTTTCCCGGCGCGACATACGCCATCGGAGTGTTTCTCGTCGCCGCGGCGGTCCTGTGTCAATGGCTCAAGCGGCGCGACGCCCGTGCGCTCGTCGCGGCCGCCTGCCTGGCGAGCGGCGCGATCTTGTTCCGCGCGCACCTGTTCGCTCTCGGGTGGCCGGCGCTGGCCGCCACGGCGGTCGCCGCGACGCGCTTTGCGCGCGAGCGGACGCTGGCCGCGGTCGTCGGCGCGATAGGCCTGTTCGCCGCCTTCGTAGTCGCCTTCTATCTCGCGACCGACTCGGTACCCGCGCTCGAGCCTTTCCTCACGGCGGTGCATGAGTTCCAGGAACCGACTGCCTACACCGGATGGTATGCCGCGCTCACCCAGTCTTATGGGCGCGCGGTCGCGGTGCCGCTCGGCATGGTGCTCGTGCTCGTCGCCTCGCTTGGCGTTTTCGTCGTGTTCTATCCGCTGAGCGTCGTGGTTGCGTCGCGCAGCCGCGGCTTGCAAGCGGCCGACCTGCTGCCCTCGTTCTTCCTCCTTTGCTACGTCCTGCTCATGCTGACGGCGCCCGCGGTCAAGTGGGACGCGACCGAGTTCACGGTCAGACCGTTCGTGCTCCTGTACGCCGTTGTCGCCGTCTACACGGCTGCCACGCTGGTGGGGTGGCTCGCGGCACGGGGCGGGAAAGCTGGGCGGCGCGTGCAGATGGCAGCGCTCCTTTCGGCCGCGCTCGGGCTCGTGCTGGTCTGGCCGCACACCGGCAAGCTCGGGTTGCTGCCCAAGTTCCAGTGGGGCTGGCGCTTCTATCCGCAGAAGGTGGCCGACCGACTGCCGCAGGCCGCTGCGTTCCTGCGCCGCAGCGCAGCGCCGGGCGACGTTTTCGCGGTGCAGGGATTGAAGGCGAGCTGGGTGGCGACCGACCCGGCTATCCAGATCGCCTCGCTCGCCGGCGTGCCCGCCTATCTCGCGTACACCATCTCGCATACTGCCGACGGCGGCCCGCGCGCGCAGATCGCCTGGCAGCGGCACGCGGCGCTGGCGAAGATCGCCGAGGCGGACAGCCTTTCCGTCGCGCGCGACGAGCTCCGCAAACTTGGCGTCGCCTGGTATGCGGTGGTCGGCGCTGAAGGGCCGCGCTGGGATCCCGAGCGGCGCGCAGCGGCGTTCGCCGAAGGCAGCGTCGCGATCTACGCTACGCGCGTTCCCTGAGCGATGCAGTTGAGACTGATCGCGCTGCTAGGCCGCTTCTACAGCGTCGGCCTGACGTGCGCGCTGCTGCACAACGTCATCATGATCGGCGGCGACTGGCTGGGGCTGCACTACGTGGCTTCGTCGCTGATCTCGTTCGTGCTGGTCACCAGCCTGGGCTACTGGCTGCACAGCCTGTGGACCTTTCGCAGCGCCGCCGAGCGCGGGCGCCTGACGTTCGCCCGCTACGTGCTCACGATGAGCGCGAACCTGCCGCTGTCGATCGCCGGGATGTTCGTGTTCGTCGACCTCGCCGGCTTGACGGTGGCGATCGCCGCGCCGCTGGTGACCGTGCTGCTCGCCGTGTTCAACTTCCTCGGGGCGCGCTGGGCGCTGCGTGCGCGGCCGCGCTGAGGCGAAGCAGCTCGCCGTAACGCGCCACGCAGCGCTCCCACGCCCACTCGCTGCGCGCGAACGCGGCTACGCGCGGGCGCAACGCGGCGAGCGCGGCCGGCTCGGCGAGCAGCCGCTGCAGACGCGCCTCCCAGCGGGCTGCATCGTCCGCGGCGCCGGTCGGCTCGCGTAGGATCGGCGCGTCCGCCTGCGGGCAGGCGGCGGCGGTCTCCTCGCCGACGAGCGCCGGCGTGCCGCAGGCCATGGCTTCCTGCACCGCGAGCGGCAGCCCCTCGCCGACGCTCGGCAGCACGAAAAGGTCGGCGGCCTGGTACAGCGGAACGAGCTCGTCGGGGCGCGGGGCGCGAATCACCTTCACGTTCGGCAGCCGCCAGTGCTCGGGGTCGATCGGGCCGACTCCGGCCAGCACCCAGCGCGTTTGCGGAAAGCGCCGCGCCAGCGCGGCGAGCACCGGCAGGCCCTTCTTCTCGACGAAGCGGCCGATGAACAGGAGGAGCGGCGCGTTCCCGTCCGCGCCGAGCGCAGCGCGCTGCGCGCCGCGCGCAACGGCATCGGCGGGCGCGAAGACCTGCGTATCGACGCCATTCGCCACCAGTTGTGGCGCAGCGCGAAAGCGCACGAAGCGCGCGAAGTAGCGCCGCACCGACTCGCTCTCGAAGACCACGCGGCAGGCGCCGCCCAGCACCAGGACTCCGAGCAGGCGGTTCGCCGCGGCGAGCGTGAGGCGCAAGAGCGGATTGCGGTAGGGCACCCAGCCGACGTGCTGCGTGACCACGACCGGCCGCCGCGCGAGCCTTGCGCCGATGTAGGCGACGACGTTCGGGAAATACAGGCAATCGTGCAGGTGCACGACGTCGGCCGCGCGCACCGCGCTCAGCAGGCGGCGCAACGCTGCGGGCGACCAGAGCGGATACGGGAAGCCGAGCCTGCGCTCGATACCGTTCCAGCTGCGCTCCGGCGCGCACTCGAGCCCGGGCGAAGCACTCGGCGGCGCGTCGCAGTCGCTCGCGTGCCACTCGATCTCGGCGATGCCTTCGCGCGCGAGCCGGGCGGCGAGCTGACCGGCGATGCGCTCGACGCCGCCGCGGTGCGCCGGAAAGTAGTGAGTGACCAGCACGACGCGCATCGGCTAGCGCGCGCCGCGCAGCCAGTCGCAGGTGCGGCGAAGACCTTCGTCGAACGGGGTGCTCGCGCGCCAGCCGAGGTGGCGGCCGGCGAGGGCGGCGTCCAGCACGTTCACGGGAACGTCGACCGGGCGCGGCGGCAGGTGCTCGACGGCAACCGGCCGCCCGAGCAGCCGCTCGATCGCCGCCACCAGCGCCTTCAGGCTGAGGCCGCTGCCGCTGCCGAGATTGAAGATGCGCTGCTCGCCCTCGAACGCGAGCGCCTTCACGAAGCCCTGCACGGCGTCTTCGACGTAGACGTAGTCGCGCACGATGCCCCCGTCTCCCCATATCTGGATCGGCTGGTTGCGCAGCGCGCGGTCGAGGAACACGGCGACCGCTCCCTGGGCCGTATCGAGCCGCTGCCGCGGCCCGTACACATTGGGCGGCCGCAGCACGCGGTAGTCGAGCCCGTAGAGCGCGTGGAAGAGATGCAGGTACTTCTCGATGATCAGCTTGTGGATGCCGTAGGAGCTGATCGGCAGCGTGGGCTCGCTTTCCGCGATGGGAACGCTGCGCGGCACGCCGTACACGGTGCCTCCGGAAGAGGCGAACACGATCCGGCGCACCGCGTGCCGGCGGCACAGCTCGAGCAGCCGCAGCGAGCCGAGCACGTTGGTCTCGACGTCGTACATCGGGTTGTCGTTCGACGTCTTGGGCAGCGTGGTGGAAACGAGGTGGAACACCGCTTCGGCGCCCCGCACCGCGGGCTCGAGGGATTGCGGATCGAGGAAATCGCCGGTGAACACCTCGACGACTCCGCCGCGCGAGGCGTCGGTGAGGCGGTCGAGGTGCGGCCGGTCGAAGACGCGCACGCGGTGTCCCGCGCGCAGCAGCGCGTCGACGAGATGCGAGCCGATGAATCCCGCGCCGCCGAGCACCAGGCAGACCGCCATCGCCGTCTCCCTAGATCGTGAAGCCGGCCGCGAGCGCGTCGTCGCGGAACATCTTGACGGTCTCCAGGGAGAAGCGGTCGAGGTCCTTGCCGACGCCGTCCAGCTTCTTCAGGATGTCGTTGGTGACGGTGATGATGTGGCAGCCGATGTCGTCGGCTTGAAAGATGTTGAGCAGCTCGCGCGGACTCGCCCAGATCAGCTCCTGGTTGGCGAACGGGCGCATCGCGCGGAGCGCTTCGACCATCAGCGGCAGCGGATCGCGGCCGGTATCGGCGATGCGGCCCGCGAACACCGAGATGCAGGCCGGCGCGTGGTCGCCGACGGCCCGGCTGACGTCCTTCACCTGCGCGACGGTCATCAGGGCCGTGGCGTTGACCTTCACGCCGCGCCGCGCGAGGCGCTCGATCAGCGCGCTGGCCGGCTCGCCGCGCGTGTTGGTGACCGGGATCTTGACGTAGACGTTGGTGCCCCACGCGGCGATCTGCATCGCCTGTCGCTCCATCTCGGCGAACTCGTCCGAGAACACCTCGAAGGAGATCGGCCGGTCGCGGATCGCCTGCAGGATGTCGAGCGCGAACGCACGATAATCGGCGATGCCCGCCTTGCGCATCAGCGTGGGGTTGGTGGTGAAGCCCTTGATCCAGGGCCGGCCGTACATCTCCAGCATGCCGGTGCGATCCGCCCCGTCGGCGAACAGCCTGACCTTGAGATCGCTGACCGTCTTCATCTTGTATCCTTTCCCTTGGTGCCCAGCAGCCACTCTACTGCTTCGGGCAGGCTGCCGCAGACCCGGTCCATGCCGGTCGCTTCGGGCTCGTCGTAGCCGAGGCGGATCCATACCGTGCGGCAGCCCGCGGCACGGCCCGCCGCGACGTCCTTCCAGCGGTCGCCGATCATGACCGACGCGGCGAGATCGATGTCCCGCTCGCGCGCCGCGCGCAGCAGCAGGCCCGGCAAGGGCTTGCGGCAGTCGCAGCGGTCGGTGTCGTCGTGCAGGCAGACATGGAAGGCGTCGATCGGCAGCGCCGCCGCGAGCGCGCGATGGATCGCGTCCACGTCCGCGCGCGTCGCCTTGCCCCTCGCGACGTCGGGTTGGTTGGTGACCACGACGTTCAAATAGCCCGCGTCGCGCAGCTCCTGCAGCGCCTGCGCGACGCCGGGGAGGATCTCGAGCTCGGCCGGCGAAGCCGGCGGATGCGGGATTCCATTGCGCACCGGCGCGCGGTTGATGACGCCGTCGCGATCCAGGAACGCGGCGCGGCGCCTCAAGGGCCGGTCGACTCCCACTTCGTCTGGCGCGCCTTGAGCGCGGGATGCGACACGAGCAGGTGCCAGACCACCGCCTGGAACGCCTCGGTGTGCGGCGTGACGTTGTCAGGGTTGACCGTCGGCACTATCACGCACGCGTCGGCGACCTTGGCCGTGTAGCCGCCGTCGCGTCCAACTACGCCCACTACCCGTGCGCCGACTTGCCGGGCGTGCTGCAGGGCGAGCACCAGGTTGGGGCTGATGTTCTTCTCCAGGTTGCCGCCGCCGACCGAGAACACAAACAGCACGTCCTTGCCCGACAAGCGGCTGGTCTTCAGCCACTCCACGAACACGCTCGCCCAGCCTTCGTCGTTGGTACGCGCGGTGAGCTCGGAGACGTTGTCGGTCGGCGCGTACGCCTCGATGCCGGCGATCTTGCGGAAGTCGTTCACGGCGTGCGAGCAGTTCGCCGCGCTGCCGCCGACGCCGAGGAAGAACAGCCGGCCGCCGCCGTCGCGTAGCTGCGCGAGCAGGGCTGCGACCCGCTCGATCGCCGCGACGTCGAGGCGCCGGATCACCTCGGCCGCCTCTTTCAGATGGGTTTCCGCGTAGCTCGTCATGGGGCTGGTTCCGCGCAGGAGGACAGGAATCGCTCGGCGTCGGCGAGTCCTGCCGCCGAGCCGATCTCGTAGAAACGTTCGCTCACCTCGAACGCCGCCAGGCGGCCGCTCTCCGCGAGCGCCGCGTATACCTCGGCGAGGTCGAACGCGACGCCGTCGGCGTAGGACTCGAGCACGCTGTCGCGCAGGGCACCCAGGCCGTAGTCGATATGCTGCATCTGCGCCGAGGGCTGGCGCTTGTCGTAGCGCACCACCCGGCTGTCGCGCAGCAGGACGTTGCTGGTATCCCAGCGTCCCTGGTTGCGGAACACGGTCATCAGCGCGGGCTGCCGGCTGGCGGCGAACGCGCGCTCCACTGCGCCGAAATCGCACGGCAGGTACGAGTCGCCGTACAGCACGAAAAACTCGCTGCCGAGCTTCGGCAGCGCGCGGCGCAGCGCGCCGCCGGTGCCGAGCAGCGCCGGGCCGTCGTAGGCGAAGGCGATCTCCATCTCCCAGCGCGCGCCGTCGCCGACCTGCCGCTCGATCATCTCACCCAGGTAGCCGGTGCAGATCACTACGCGCCGGTAGCCCTGGCGGCGCAGCAGCGCGAGCTGGTGCTCGATGAACGGGCGGCCGGCGACCGGGATCAGCGCCTTGGGCAGCCGCTCGGTGGCCGGCCGCAGCCGCGTCGCGAGCCCGCCCGCGAGGATGGCGACCGGCAGCGTCATGTCATCAGCACCTTGGTGCCCTCGAAGTCGAAGCGGAAGCGCACCTCCTCGAGGCCCGCGTGCGCCATGGCGCGGCGCAGCCGGTTGCGGTCGGCAGCGTAGAACATGAGGAAGCCGCCGCCGCCCGCGCCGACCACCTTGCCGCCGATCGCGCCGTTCGCGCGCCCGAGCTCGTACCATTCGTCGATGCGCGGGTTGCTCATGCCCGGAGTCCGGCGCTTCTTGTGCAGCCAGTGCTCGTGCATCAGCTCGCCGAACAGCGCCGGCTTGCCGTCGAGCAGCGCCTGCCGGCTGCGGTAGCCGAGCTCCTTCACGTGGTGCAGGTTGGCCAGCATGGCGTCATCGTGCTGCTGGGTCTTCGCCTGCTGATCCTGCAGGATGCTGCCCGCGCTGCGCGAGAACCCGGTGAAGAAGAGCTGCAGGTTGTCCTCCAGATCGAACAGCGTTTCCATCGGCAGGCCGAGCGGCTCGGCGTCCACCGTGCCGTCCTTGCGGAAGTGGAAGCAGGTCAGCCCGCCGTACGCGGCGATGTACTGGTCCTGCTTGCCGACCGGCTCCTTCAGCCGCTCGATTTCGATGTGGCAGGCCTGCTCGGCCAGCTCCGCCGGGTGCACCAGCCGCTTGCGGTGCGCGTAGAGCGCCTTCAGCAGCGCAGTGGTAAAGCTTCCGGAGGAGCCCAGGCCGGTCCCGGCCGGGATGTCGGCGAGGGTCGTGATCTCGATCTGCGGCGTGCGGAAGCCCAGCATCGCGATCGCCTCGCGAATGATCGGGTGGTGAACCTGATCGACCCGCTCCACGTTCTCGAGCTGCGAATACTTGAGGTAGATGCCCGGCTTGAACGGCCGCATCACGGTGACATATACATATTTGTCGATCGCCGCGGAGACGACGAAGCCCTCGTGATCGCGATAGTAGGACGGCAGGTCGGTGCCGCCGCCGCCCAGCGTGATGCGCAGGGGGCTTCTAGCGATGATCATGGCTGCTCCCGTAGATCTTCTCCACCACCTCGAGCGCGCGGACCGCGTCCTGCACGCCCGCGGACGGCGCGCGGCCGAGGCGGATGTCCTCCAGGAAGGCCTCGAATTCCAGCGCCCACGAGCGGTCGGGCGCAGGGTATTCCCAGGTGGCGGTCTCGGGCGGGCCCATCTGCGGAAGCATACGGTAATGCGTGAGCCGCTCGACGCCGTAGCTGCCGCCCAGCCCGTCTACCTGGAGCTTGCCGGTGCGGCCGTAGATCTCGAGCGAGAAAAGGTTCTTCCACTCGGTACAGCTCACGTGCAGGAAGGCCGCGCGCTGCTCGCGCGTGCGCAGCAGCATGAAGGCGTTGTCGTCGACCGGCATGTCCCAGAAGTAGGTGGGCGCGAACCCGCTCACGTGCTCGAATTCGCCCAGGAAGCAGCGCGCCAGGTCGATCAGGTGCACGCCCTGGTCGATCAGCTCGCCGCCGCCGGCGCGCGCCGGGTCGGCGCGCCACTCGCGGTCGTAGCCGAGACGGCCGCCATGGCCGTAGCGCCCGCGCAGGAACATCAGCTCGCCGATGGCGCCCTCGCGCGTCAGGGCCAGCGCCTGCTGCAGTGCCGGGTGATAGCGGTGGTTGAAACCGACCCGCACCAGCGCGCCCGCGGCGTGCGCCGCGGCCTGCACGGCGGCGAGCTCGGCGGCCCGCCGCGCGGCCGGTTTTTCGACGAGGACGTGCTTGCCCGCCTTCACCGCCTCGAGTGTGACCTCGGCCAGCGCATCGTTCGTCGTCGCGACCACGACGATCGCGGCGGCCGGCGAGCGCACCGCGCGCCGCCAGTCGGTGGTGGCCTCGGCGCCGGGCGCGGTCGCGGCGAGGCGCGCGGCCTTCGCCTGGTCCACGTCGGCGCACACTGCCAGGCGGCACCCGCCAAGCGCCCGCGCGCGCTTTGCGCCGACCACGCCGCATCCGACGAGCGCCACGCCGGGCGTCACTTGTCTCCCCAGTCGAAGCCGCGGTCGCGCGCCACGATCCGGCGCAACGTGTAGACGTCGCTCCCGCCGAGCTCGCCAAGGTGCTGCGGGAACGATTCCCAGTCGT
>Ga0335084_10003409_pt1 | contig 15482 bp, 16 predicted proteins | sample Lox_Sample_44_FD_206721 | JGI IMG/M metagenome (GOLD analysis project Ga0335084, IMG submission 206721) | Soil microbial communities from Loxahatchee National Wildlife Refuge, Florida, United States - Lox_Sample_4.4 | ecosystem: Environmental > Terrestrial > Soil > Wetlands | place: USA...
CGCATCAATCTCCGCCTATTCCGCGGCCAGCGCAGGCGTCATCGCGTTCACCAAGGCGCTGTCGCGCGAGGTCGCCGCCGACGGGATCTTCGTGAACTGCATCGCGCCGGGGCCGATCGACACGGACATGATCCGCGATCTCGGCGACGAGGTGGTCAGCGGCATGATCGCCGACAGCCCGCTGCGCCGCCTGGGTACGCCCGAGGAGGTTGCGCAGCTCGCTGCGTGGCTCGCCAGCGATGCGAGCCGGCTCAATACCGGTGCGGTGTTCGACATGTCGGGCGGACGCGCCCGCTATTGAGCCGGGCGGCTCCGCGGGGGGCGCGCCGCCGGGGGGATCCGTGAGGGCGGCTAGCCGAGACGCACGCGAACGCTGACGCGGCCGGCGCGATCGTGCCAGGCCGTCAGTCCGACTTCGCTTCCCGCCTTGCCCTGGACGACCCAGTCGACGTGCGCGCGGTCGGCGGTGACATTCTTGGTCGGCCAGAACGAGATTCCGGTGTGCAGATACGCCCAGCCTTCGAGCTCACCAAGTTCCTCTCGCTTCTTGCCTGACACCAGCCGCGCACCGTCGGGCAGTTCGATCTCGGCGATCACGCCGCGCAGCAGCTTCCGTTGCACCGCCATCTTGCTCACGTAGCTCGGCAGCCAGCCCGTGTTCTGCAGCACCAGGCGGATCTGCCAGGTGTCCGTTCCAGCTGCGGTGACCTCGGCGCTGCGCACTTCGAGTCTCGGCGAGATCAGCGTCTGCCACAGCAGCCACTTGGGGAAGCGCGCGATCTCCTTCTCGCGCAGCGCTGGCGGCGGGTTGGTGAACACCATCATGCGGTTCCAGCCGCCGATCTCGACCTTGCCCAGCTGCGGATGGTCGAACGGCTTCCACTCGACGTGGCCTGTGCCGGGCGCGATGCGCTGCGCCCATTCGTAGACCTTCAGATCGTCCTCGATCGGATGGTCGCGGAACCAGTGGATCCACTCCTTGTTCTCGATGCCGGCTTCCTTCTTCGGGTTCCAGATCTCGATCGTCCAGATGTACATGCCGAGGTGCTCGTAGATCCAGTCGAAGGCACCGCTGATGAATTCGCCGGGGTAGTACTGGAACTCGTGCCAGATCGAGATCGCCGGATAGCCGGTCAACTCCTCGCCCTTCCTGCCGACCGCCTGATAGGTCCACAGATCCTCGGCCGGCAGCTTGTCGTCGGGAGCGTGGCCGAACGGACGCAGCAGCACTCCGGAGAATGTATGGATGCTGGTGCCGCCGCAGATGTTCGGATGCGTGACGAAGAAGTCCACCACCGCGCGCACTTCGGGTTCGGATGTCGGATACGGACCGGCGCCGAGCTGTTCGAACTCCTGGCGCCAGCTCGACGGGAAGTTGCGGTTCAGATCCAGCCCCTGCGCGTTGCCGGTCACCCCGGCGATCGCGATCGATGTGCCGTCGTAGTCCTCGATGCGGCCTTCGGGCAGCAGGCGGTAATAGTCCCCGCCCGGCGCATCCATGGGATCGCGACGCACCAGCAGTTGCGGTTGCTGCGGATGCTTCTTCCACGCGCCGTTCGGATCGGCAATGCGCATCTGCAGGATGCGGCCATCGCCGTCCATGTCCTCGGCGATCAGGCCCTCGACCGGCTCCTCGTCGAACGGATAGCGTCGCGTCGACGAACGAACGTACTTCGGCGTATCGGCCATCGCCCACTCGGCGCCGTCGGGGTTGATGCGCGGGCACACGTAGATCGTGCGTGTATCGAGCGCGCGGCGGATCTCGGCGTCCGTGTCCCTGCCCTTCATCAGCCAGTCGGTGAAATACAGGCATGCACTCGACGCCGACAGTTCGACCGAGTGGATGTTGCCGTCGACCCAGTACGCGGGCTTGTCCTCCGCCTTGCCGGTGGCCGTATTGGTGATCGTCAGCAGCGGGATCGCTCGGCCTTCGTGACTGGTGCCGAGCGTCGAGAGCGCGATGTACTGCGGATGCTCGTCCGCGAACGCGCGCAGCAGCGTCATCAGGTCGTCGTAGCGGTAGAAGCGCGAGTAGTCGATGACGGGCATGGTTGCACGCGGCTCGGAGCAAGGCGGGCGATGATACGCGCGCACCAGGCGCGGTCGCCCTGCGACGGCCGACTATCATCTCGAACCATGTCGACCCAGCCCAGCTCCGAATTGCATGCGGCCGAGGCCCGTGACGGCCGCGCGCTGAAGGGCAAGCGCGGGCTGACGCGCCTGATGAATGCCACACGCTATTCGATCGACGGCCTGCGCGCTGCCTGGGACCACGAAGATGCTTTCCGGCACGAGGTCCGTATTGTCGCGGTGCTGATCCCGGTCGCGCTGCTGCTGCCGGCCACTGTCGTCGAGAAGATCCTGCTGATCGCGGTCCTGGTGCTGGTGCTGGTGGTGGAACTGCTGAACACCGGCCTCGAGGCGGCGGTTGACCGGGACAGCTTCGAGATCAACGCGCTCGGCAAGCGTGCCAAGGACTACGGCAGTGCCGCAGTGATGCTGACGATGTTCCTTGCCGGAGGAACCTGGCTCGCGATCCTGCTTGCGCTCTTCCTCTGAGAGCGGGTGGGTCCCTTACACTGCGCGCCGGAGGAGATCGCAATGACATCCGGGCTGTTCCAGTCGAACGTCCGTTCGCTGCCGCTTGTCTATCGCGGCAAGGTGCGCGACAGCTACGCCGTCGGCACCGACCGGCTCCTGCTGATCACCACGGACCGGCTCTCGGCCTTCGACGTCGTGATGAACCAGCCGATCCCCGACAAAGGGCGCGTGCTGAATGCGATGTCGAACTTCTGGTTCGAGAAGCTTGCGCACATCGTTCCGAACCACCTGACGGGGATCGACCCAGAAAGCGTCGTGGCGTCCGATGAGCGCGACCAGGTACGCGGACGCGCCGTCGTTGCACTGAAGCTCAAGCCGGTCCCCGTTGAATGCGTGGTCCGCGGCTATCTGATCGGCTCGGGCTGGAAGGACTATCAGAAATCCGGCGAGGTCTGCGGCATCACGCTGCCGGCTGGCCTGCAGATGGCGAGCCGCCTGCCGGAGCCGATCTTCACGCCGGCGACCAAGGCCGCGGCGGGGGCGCACGACGAGAACATCAGCTTCGACGCCGCGAAGCAGGTCATCGGCGCCGAGCTCGCGTTCAAGGTGCGCACGATCTCGCTGATGCTGTACCAGGCCGCGGCCGAATACGCGCTCACGCGCGGCATCATCATCGCCGACACCAAGTTCGAGTTCGGCACCGACGCCGAAGGCGACTTGCGCCTGATGGACGAGGTGCTGACCGCGGATTCCTCGCGTTTCTGGCCCGCCGACGAGTACGAGGAGGGCGCCTCGCCGCCGTCGTTCGACAAGCAGTTCGTGCGCGACTGGCTCGAGGAGCAGCACTGGAACAAGGCGCCGCCGCCCCCCGACCTGCCCGCGGCCATTGTCGCGAAGACTGCCGACAAGTATCGGGAAGCCCTGCTGCGGTTGACGGGCAAGAAGCTCGATTAGGACCCGCTGGAGCGCCGATGCGCGTGCACGGAACCTAGTCTCTACAATCGCGCTTTGCTCAGAACCGGGCCCGGCCCGCGCCCGCAAGCGATGAACAGCACAGCCCCCCTGGTCGGCGTCGTCATGGGTTCCAACTCCGATTGGGACGTCATGCAGTACGCGTGCGAGGTGCTGAAGGAGTTCGGCGTCCGCTTCGAAGCGCGGGTGGTTTCCGCGCACCGCACGCCGGACGACATGTTTGCCTACGCCGACGAGGCGCGCGCGCGGGGACTCAAGGCGATCATCGCCGGCGCCGGCGGTGCGGCGCACCTGCCCGGCATGATCGCGTCGAAGACCGTGATCCCGGTGCTGGGCGTGCCGATCCCGTCGAAATACCTCCGTGGCGAGGACTCGCTGCTGTCGATCGTGCAGATGCCGCGTGGTGTTCCAGTCGCTACCTTTGCGATCGGCGAGGCCGGTGCCGCCAATGCCGGCCTGTTTGCGGTTGCGATGCTTGCGACCGAGGATGCGCGCCTGGCGATGCAGCTGGCGCAATACCGCGCGACCCAGACCGAGAAGGCGCGCAACATGACGCTGCCGCTCTAGGGGCTCGACCGCCGCCCGAGCGCGGCGCCGCGCGTCTGCATCCGTATGTCCTCATTGTTGTCCGCACCGATTGCACCGGGCGCCTGGCTGGGTCTGCTCGGCGGCGGCCAGCTCGGCCGCATGTTCTGCATGGCGGCGCAGTCGTTGGGCTACAAGGTCTGCGTGCTCGATCCGGGAGTCGACAGTCCCGCCGGTGCGGTCGCCGATGATCACCTGTGTGCCGACTACCTCGATTCGCAGGCGCTGGATGAACTCGCCCGGCGCTGCAGTGCTGCGACCACCGAGTTCGAGAACGTGCCGGCAGCCGCGCTCGAATTCCTCGCGCAGCGTTGCAGGGTGAGTCCGGACGCCGCCAGCGTCGCGATCGCGCAGGACCGCATCGCCGAGAAGCGCTTTCTCGCCGCGAGCGGGATCGAGGTCGCGCCCCACGCGGTGATCGCGTCGACGGCGGACCTCGAGCGTCTCGATGCCGCGCTCTTGCCCGGCATCCTGAAATCGGCCCGGCTGGGTTACGACGGCAAGGGACAGGCGCGCGTTGCGACCGTCCAGGAAGCACGCGCCGCGTTCGCGTCGATGGGGGCGGTGCCGTGCGTGCTCGAGCAGCGGCTGGCGCTGGAGCTCGAGCTGTCGGTCGTTGTGACGCGCTCGCGCAGTGGCGCAGTCAGCACGTTTCCGGTCGCCGAGAACCAGCACCGGTCCGGGATCCTCGCGGTGTCGATCGTGCCGGCGCGGATCGACGCAACGCTGCTGCGGCAGGCGCAACAGGCCGCGATCGCTGTGGCCAGCGCCCTGAACTACGTCGGTGTGCTGTGTGTCGAGTTCTTCGTGGTCGGCGGCCACCTGCTCGCAAACGAGATTGCGCCGCGGCCGCACAACAGCGGCCACTACACGATAGACGCCTGCGTCAGCAGCCAGTTCGACCAGCAGGCGCGCGTGATGGCGGGCCAGCCGCTCGGCGATGCCGGATTGCTGGCGCCGGCAGTGATGCTGAACGTACTCGGAGACGTCTGGTTCGACCAGGGCCGGATGCGCGAGCCGCCGTGGCATGAGGTGCTCGCCGTCCCCGGCGCGAAGCTGCACCTTTACGGCAAGAGCGAGGCGCGTGTGGGCCGCAAGATGGGCCATGTGACCTGCATCGCCGCGACGGTTCCGGACGCGCTCGCGCGCGCGCGCGACGTGGCGCGTGTGCTCGGCATTGCGCAGCCGGACTGACGCGAATGCAGGCTCGTCCGATCGACGAGGACGCGATCCAGCGCGCGGTCGAGGCCCTGCGGCGCGGCGGCCTTGTCGCGATGCCGACCGAGACCGTTTACGGACTCGCGGCTGATGCGCGCAGCGACGCCGCAGTGCGCGCGGTCTTTGCCGCCAAGGGCCGCCCTCCCGACCATCCGGTCATCGTGCATGTGCCGGGCGTCGAAGCCTTCGTGGACTGGGCTGTGGACGTGCCGCCGTCCGCCCAGGCTCTCGCGGCTGCGTTCTGGCCGGGTCCGCTCACCTTGGTGCTGAAGCGCAGGCCGGAAGTGTCCAACCTCGTCACGGGCGGGCAGGACACCGTCGGGCTGCGCTGCCCGGCCCACCCGTGGGCGCGCGCGCTGCTGCAACGCTTCGGCGCCGTGGTGGCGCCGAGCGCCAATCGCTTCGGCCGCATCAGTCCGACCACGGCGCAGCACGTCATGGACGATCTCGGCCAGAAGCCTGCCGGCGCCGTCGATGTCGTGCTCGACGGTGGTCCCTGTCCGGTCGGCATTGAATCGACGATTCTCGACCTGTCGGGCCCCTCGCCGCGCCTGCTGAGGCCCGGCGCAGTCTCACGCGAACAGATCGAAGCGGTCTTGGGGGTGCACGTCGCTGCAGCCGACGCGGCTTCCCCGCGCGCCCCGGGACGTCTCGAGAAGCACTACGCCCCCCGTACGCCGCTGGAACTCGTGCCGGCCGGCGAACTGGCGGCCCGTGTCTCCGCGCTGCAATCGACGCCGGTGGCGGTGCTCGCTCCGGCCTGGGCAGCGCGTTCAGCGCCGAACCTCAGGCTGCATCTGATAGCGCCGGAGGACCCGGCCGAATACGCGCGCGTCCTGTACCAGCACCTGCGCCGCCTCGACGCCAGCGGGGCGCAGCGCCTGCTCGTGGCTGCGCCACCGACCGGCCCCGAATGGGAGGCGGTGGCCGACCGGCTGCAACGGGCGTCCGCGGGCAGCGCAGCGTGAACTTGGGCGCAGCGCGTCGTATGATCGACGCCCGCCTGAGGAGACGGGCGCCGTCCTGCGGACCAACAAGGGGGTAATCGCAATGTTCGATTTCAGCCGCAACGCGGCACGCTATCTTGCGGCTGCGGCCGCGACGCTGTTCTTGATTTCCTGCGGCGGCAGCAGCAACGAGACTCCGGCACCACTACCGTTTGCGTTCTCGGTCGCCGTCGTCGGTGCCAGTGGCGCCGACATCGGCAATCGCTGCGGCTCTGCGGATCCGCTCTGTTTCCCGGCGCCGCCGTATGCAGGCCCCAGCACTGCGTCGAACGGCATGCTCTATCCGCAACTCATCGCCCTCCGGTACGGAAATGTGTTGGCCGCTTCTTCGGCGGGTGGCTTCGACTACGCGATCGGTGGCGCGACGACGGGTGGGATTCCGACCGACACGGTGGCGCAGAAGCTGCCGAATATGCAGGTCCAACTCGAGCAGTACCTGCAGCGATTGGGATATGTGGTCAATCCGCAGACGCTCGTCGTCGTCGATGGCACGGCGTTCGGAAACAACGTGCGGCGCGTCCTTGAGTTGCTCGCCGCCAATCCTCAAGCGGCGGCGACCTTGCCGACGGCTGCGGTCACGCAGGCGGCGACGGACATAGGCCAGATCCTGAATCGCCTCTATGCGGCGGGAGCAAGGAACATCGTACTTGCGAACGCCACCAATATGGGCCTGCATCCGGCAGTGGCTGCGCTGGGTGCGAATGCGATTGCGCTGGCTACCGGAATGTCCAGCGCCTACAACAGCGCGCTTGCGGTCCAGGTTGTTCCCGGAGTGAAAGTCGTATCGCCGGGATTGAATATCTATCTGGTCGACTTCGGCGCCCTTTCAAATGAAATGAAGGCGACCCCGGCCAATTTCGGGATTACGAACACGACTGCGCCCTGCTATCCGTTTTTCTCTGCGCCCGCGGCTCCGGTCTGCGCAACTCCTGACACCTACATGTTCTGGGACGAGCTGCATCCTTCCGCAGCGGTGCACTCGTACGGCGCGCAGCGCGCGATTGCGGTCATCGGCCACTGATTGCAATCGTCGTGCGGCCAGCAAACGGCGCCGGCGGGCGCCGTTTTCTTTTTACGCGCGTTCAGCGAGCGGCTCGTAGAGTTCCGCGATCGCCGCCATCACCGCCTCGGGCTGATCGCGCTGCGGACTGTGGCCGCATTCGGCGAGCTTGAGCAGTCGACAGGGGGACCGGACGCCGGCACCGATGCGATCGAGCTGCTCCATTGTCCCGTACTGATCGTCGTAACCCTGAATCGCGAGCACCGGACAGCGGATCTGCGGCAGCTCGGCCTCGATGTTCCAGCGACGGAAGGCCGGGTCGAGCCAGCCGTCGTTCCAGCCGAAAAAGGCGCCGTCGGGATCGTCATGCAGGCGCGCCAGCGGTGCACGCAGCTTGCCCTCCGTCCAGGCCTCGCGCGCGGCGCGAATGCCGTCGATCGTGACGTCCTCGACGAAGACATGCGGCGCCATGATGGCGATAGCGCGCGGCGCATGTCGCGCCGCGTGAAGTAGCGCGATCGAGCCGCCGTCGCTTTGGCCGACCAGCATCGGCGCTTCGATGTCGAGCTGGTGCAGCAGTTCCGGAAGAACCTCCCACGCCTCGCGATGCAGGTAATCGCTGCCGCGGGACCGGCCGAGCGGGGTCGAGCGGCCGTAGCCGCGACGCGAATAGACCAGCCCGGGCGCGTTCAGCTGGTCGCACAGCGTGCGCGGAAAATCGCGCCAGCCGGCGACCGAGCCGAGTCCCTCGTGCAGGAACACGAGGGCGGGGCGGTCGCGCTCGGGCTCGATGTGCAGGAGTTCGAGCCGTTCGCCCGCGACTTCGGCCCAGCCGATCGACATTCGCAGTCCGAGCGCTGACAGTCCTCGTCAGGCCGCGGCGCCAGTCGACGCTTCAAGGCGCGACTTGAAGCTGCGCGCCTTGAAGGCCAGCATGATCTTCAGAATGCCCTCGGCTATTGCCCAGACCGCGATGGCCCAGACGAAGCCCATGAGTCCGGCCGCCGGCTGCGCGATGAGCAGCACGCCGAACAGCACCGACACGCCGCCCATGATCCACAGCAGCCATTCGCGCTCGATTTCGGCCCGCAGCTTGATGCCGGCCCAGATCATCAGCACACCGGCCGAGATGGCATAGGCCGCGATCAGCAGCAGCAGGGCACCTGCGGCGGTGGCCGGCGAAGCCAGCCCGATCCCGCCTGCGACGATGCCCAGCAGACCGATCAGCAGCCACAGCCACCAATGGCTCGCGCCGCCGCGGTGGCGGAATGCACCGATCAGCATGACCACGCCGTCGACGAACACGGATGCCGCAAAGAAGATGGCGAGCACCAGCAGCGTGAGCCCGGGCCAGATGAACGCCAGAACGCCGAACAGCACCGAGGCAATGCCGCCGATCAGCAGTGCCCACCATGCCCGCTTCAGTAGCCCATGCATGTATGTCTCCAGAGGAGTGTCGAAACTCGCATTACACCTGTTGCGGGCACGGCCCGCAACGTCTCCGCGTTCCGGAACTAGATTACGGCCACGCCAAGCTTGCCGCGCGCTCGGCCGCCCCGCGATTCGACCAGCGCGGCGACCGCGTCTTCGAAGCGATAGCTGCGCGTCAGCCGCACCGGCAGCCTGCCTTCCGCGATCATCGCCAGCATCTGCTCGAGCTGCGCGGCGTTCAGGTCGAGGCGTAACGTCTTGCGACGGATACGGCGGAACGGATTCAGCAGCGGATCGAGGATCACGCCCGGAAATGACGGCAGCGTGACGGCGACAGTGCCGCCATTCGGTAGCAGCGCCGGCCACGTGCGGGGATCGAGGCGGGCGGCGCAGTCGATAACGGCATCGAAAGGGCCGGGCCAGGTCCCGACCGGTGTGGCGTAGTCCACCTGTGCATCGGGCTGGAGTTCGCGCAGGAACGACTGGCTGCCCGCGCTGCCGGTCGCCACGATGACCGCGCCGCGATCGCGCAGCACCGCCACCACGAAGCAGCCGACGCCACCGGCCGCGCCGTGCACCAGGATGCGCTGTCCGGCGCGCACGCCCGCCATGTCGGACAGCTGCAGTGCGGAGAGCCCCGCGACCGGTGTGACGGCAGCCGCATCGAGTCCGACGCCGGCGGGTACGCGCACGCATTGCGCGGCTGGCACCGCGACCTGCTCGGCGAGGGCGCCTGGCTGCTGCGCGAATGGATTGAGCCAGGCGACCACGCGATCGCCGGCGCGCAGGCCCGATACCTTCGCACCGGTTTCGATGATCTCGCCGGCGAGTTCCGACGCCACGCCGCACGGTGGTCGGCTCTTCGCCAGCAACCGGAACTGGCCCTCGACCAGCTTCCAGTCGAGCGGATTGATACCGGCATGATGCGTGCGGATCAGGACATCCGACGCACCCGGCCGCGGCGCCGCAATGTCCTCGAGACGCAGGACCTCGGCGACGGGCCCGAAAGCGGCATATCGCCAGGCGCGCATCGCCGCCGGGCGTCGCTCAGAAGAAGGCCTGGATCCCGGTCTGCGCACGACCGAGGATCAGCGCATGGATGTCATGCGTGCCCTCGTAGGTGTTGACGACCTCGAGGTTGAGCATGTGGCGCACCACGCCGAATTCGTCGCTGATGCCGTTGCCGCCGAGCATGTCGCGCGCCGTGCGGGCGACCTCGAGCGCCTTGCCGCATGAATTGCGCTTCATGATGCTCGTGATCTCGACCGCAGCAGTACCCTCGTCCTTCATGCGTCCGAGGCGCAGGCAGCCCTGCAGCGCGAGCGCGATCTCGGTCTGCATGTCGGCGAGCTTCTTCTGCACCAGCTGGTTGGCTGCCAGCGGACGATCGAACTGCTTGCGGTCGAGCACGTACTGGCGCGCGGTGTGCCAGCACGATTCGGCGGCGCCGAGCGCGCCCCAGGCGATGCCGTAGCGCGCCGAATTGAGGCATGCGAACGGGCCCTTGAGTCCCTGCACGTTCGGCAGTTCGTTCTCGGCCGGAACGAAGACGTCGTCCATCACGACTTCGCCGGTGATCGAAGCCCGCAGGCCCATCTTGCCGTGAATCGCGGGCGCCGAGAGCCCCTTCATGCCCTTCTCGAGGATGTAGCCGCGGATGATTCCGCTATCGTCTTTAGCCCAGACGACGAACACGTCGGCGATCGGCGAATTGCTGATCCACATCTTCGATCCGCTCAGCGCAAAACCGCCGTCGACGCGGCGCGCGCGCGTCGTCATGCCGCCCGGGTCGGAACCGTGGTTCGGCTCCGTGAGCCCGAAGCAGCCGATCCATTCGCCGCGCGCCAGCTTCGGCAGGTACTTGCGGCGCTGCGCCTCCGAGCCGAACTCATAGATCGGCAGCATCACCAGCGAGCTCTGCACGCTCATCATCGAGCGGTAGCCGGAGTCGACGCGTTCGATCTCGCGCGCAATCAGGCCGTAGCAGACGTAGTTGAGACCGGCGCCGCCGTATTCCGCCGGCAGCGTGTTGCCGAGCAGTCCCATCTCGCCCATCTCGCGGAAGATCGACGGATCGCTCTTCTCGTGCCGGAACGCCTCGAGCACGCGCGGCGCAAGCTTGTCCTGCGCGTAGGCGCGCGCCGCGTCGCGGACCATGCGCTCGTCGGCATCGAGCTGCTGCTCGAGCAGCAGAGGATCGTCCCACTGGAAGGCGGCTTTTGCAGCGCGGGTGCGTTCGGGCGCGTTCATGCTGACCTCGACCTGCAGGTTGAGCGCAGGATTGTAGGACGGCGACTGCTAGAGATCGGTGCGGACTTTCCAGAGTTCGGGGAACAGGACGACGTCGAGCATGCGGCGCAGGTAGGCCACGCCGCTGGTGCCGCCGGTGCCGGGCTTGAAGCCGATGATGCGCTCCACCGTCGTCACGTGCCGGAAGCGCCAGAGGCGGAAGGCGTCTTCCAGGTCGACCAGTTCTTCGGCGAGCTCGTACAGATCCCAGTGGTCGTGCGGTGCGCGGTAGACGGCAAGCCAGGCTGCCTCGACCGAAGCGTCGCCGCGATGCGGCTGCGTCAGGTCGCGGTTGAGCACGACGCCGTCGATCGCAAAGCCGCGGCGCGCCAGCAGGCGCAACGCTTCGTCATACAGCGACGGCTCGCCAAAGGCCTGTTCGAGCCGCGCCTTCAGGGCGGGCCGATCGTCATGGGGCCGCAGCATCGCGACGTTCTTGTTGCCGAGCAGGAATTCGATCTCGCGGTACTGCCACGACTGGAACCCCGAACTCGTGCCGAGGTGCGGACGGATCGCGCTGTACTCGCTCGGCGTCATCGTCGCCAGCACGTCCCAGGCGTGCACGAGCTGTTCGAGGATGCGCGAAACACGAGCCAGCATCTTGAACGCCGGCGCGAGGTCCGACGCCGCGAGTGCCGCGCGTGCCGCGCGCAGCTCATGCAGCGCGAGCTTCATCCACAGTTCGCTCGTCTGGTGCTGGACGATGAACAGCAGCTCGTTCGGGTCGGACGAGCGTGGATGCTGCGCATCCAGGATCGTGTCGAGCGCGAGATAGTCGCCATAGCGCATCGCGGCTTCTCCGGACTCGACCGTCATGTCACCGCTGCGCGCCGGTGATGGCGCTCGTCACGCCACGCTCCGCTGCGCAGCACGTCGGCCAGGACCTCGGCCGCCGTCTCGACATCGCCATGGCGCAGGTAAAGCGGCGCGAAGCCGAAGCGCAGCACATCGGGCTCGCGGAAGTCGCCGATGACGCCGCGCTCGATCAGTGCCTGCATGACCGCGTAGGCCGCGGGGTGCGTGAAGCAGACCTGGCTGCCGCGCTCCTCCGCCCTGCGCGGCGATGCCAGCGTGACGCCCTGACACAATGCCTCGACGCGCGCGATGAAGCGCTCGGTCAGTGCGACCGACTTGGCACGCAGCGCCCCGACCCCGGCCGCGAGCACCGTGTCGACGCCGGCGTCGAGCGCGGCGAGTGCAATGATCGGCGGCGTGCCGACCGTGAAGCTGTCGATCGTGCGCGCCGAAGCGAACTCGGTGACGAACTCGAACGGCGCGCGATGGCCGAACCACCCGGCCAGCGGCTGCGCAAAGCGTTCATTGCCCAGGCGTTCGAGGTGCCGCTCGGCGACGTAGACGAACGCCGGCGCGCCCGGGCCGCCGTTCAGGTATTTGTAGCCGCAGCCGACCGCGAAATCCGCCTGTGCGCCATTGAGATCGACTGGCAGCGCGCCGGCCGAGTGTGCGAGGTCCCACACCGTCAGCGCGCCGGCGTCGTGCGCCCGCCGCGTCAGATCGGCGAGGTCGTGCATCGCGCCCGTCCGGAAGTTCACGTGCGTCAGGTAGACGACTGCCACGCTGTCGTCGATCGCGGTCGCGAGTTCGCCCTCCGCGAGTTTCAGGACGTGGCGATCGCCGAGCAGGTGCGCCAGGCCTTGCGCGACATAGAGGTCGGTCGGAAAGTTTCCGGCCTCCGACAGGATCACTCGGTGACCGCCCGTCGAGACCTGCGGCCGCGCCGCCTGCAGTTGCAGCGCCGCGGCGAGCGCCTTGAAAAGGTTGATCGACGTCGAATCCGCGCACACGACCTCGTGCGCCTTCGCCCCGATCAGGCGCGCGATCTTGGCGCCGATCCGGCGCGGCAGGTCGACCCAGTGCGCGCTGTTCCACGAGCGGATCAGCCCGTCGCCCCATTCGCGCTCGACCACTTCGTGCACCCGCGCGACGGTCGCGCGCGGCAGCGCGCCGAGCGAATTGCCGTCGAGATAGACGACGCCGTCGGGCAGGGCGAAAGCGTTTCGGTGCACCGCCAGCGGATCGGCAGCGTCGGCCTCCGCGGCGCTGATGAGCTGGTCGCTCATGCCAGCTCCCGCAGCACGGCGCGCACCGGGCTGGCATCGCAGCCGGCGATCTTCAGCGGCAGCGCGATCAGCTCGTAATCGCCGGCTGGCACGTCGTCGAGCACGATGCCTTCGAGGATCGCCATGCGATGCGCCCGGACCCGCTGGTGGCTGTCGAGCGTCTTGCTGTCGGCCGGGTCGATCGATGCGGTGTCGATGCCGATCAGCTGCACTCCGTACGCATGCAGCTGATCGACGGTATCGGGCGCCAGGGCCGCAAAGCCGGGGTCCCAGAGATCGACCGCCGCACGCTGCCGCGTACGCAGCAGGACGCGCGGCGGCGTGCCGACGAGAAAGTTCTGCAGGTGCTGCGGTGTGACGAGGGCGCCGACATCGACGGCATGCACGACGCGGCATGGACCCAGGTAGGCATCGAGCGGGACATCCGCGATGGCGGCGCCCGCCGCGTCGTAATGCAGCGGAGCGTCGGTGTGCGCGCCCGTGTGCGGTGACAACGTGAGTTCAGAGACGTTGACCGGGCAGTCACCGGTCAACATCCAGGTCCATTGCAGCGCGAATTCGGTGTCGCCGGGGAAGACCGGGCAACCCGGGCCGATCGTCGGTGAGATGTCCCAGAGGCGCGGCATGCGCGAATTCTAGTGTCGCGCATGCGCCGGCCGCGAGTTCAGGGGCGGCCCCTTGCGGCCTTGGGCAGCGCCAGCTTCAGCCAGCCGCTCGCGAGCGCAGTACCGGCGAGGATCACGGCGCAACCCGCCAGCATCGCCGGGGACACGGTCTCGCCGAGAAAGATACCGCCCCACAGCATTGCAAACGCCGGAATCAGGAATGTCACCGTCATGGCGGTGGCCGGACCGACACGCGCGATCAACCGGAAGTAGAGGATGTAGGCGATCCCCGTGCACAGCACGCCAAGCGCGATTGCCGCGGCCCAGTCATGCACGCCGGGCACCGCCGCCGGCCATGTGGCGATCGCGAAGGGCAGCAGCAGCAGCGCTGCCGCCGTCTGGCTCCCGGCCGCCACGGCGAGCGGCCGCACGCCGCCGAAGTAACGCTTGGCGACACTGGCGGAGATGCCGTAGCTGAAGGTCGCACAAAGCGCGGCCGTCAATGCCAACGTGCTGCTGCCGCCGGAGAATCCGAGGCGCGCCCCGGTCAGCCACAGCACGCCCGCGAAGCCGATCGCCATGCCGAGCCACTGCAGCGCGCTCAGCCGCTCGCGCAGCCAGATCCACGCGACGAGCGCGGTGAACAGCGGTGCGGTGGCGTTCAGGATCGACGCCATCCCCGCCGTGATCGACAGCACGGCCCAGGCGAACAGCGCGAACGGAATCGCGGTGTTGAAGGTGCCCAGCAAGGCGAAGCGCGCGGGGCGCTGGCGCAGGTCGGAAAGGCCACCGCGCAGCGCGAGCAACGGCAGCAGCATCGCGGCGGCGACGGCCACGCGCAGTTCGGCCAGCGGCAGCGCGCCGAATGCCGGCACCGCCATGCGGGTGAACAGGAAGCTGGCGCCCCACAGGGCCGCCAGCAGCACCAGGTCGGTGAGATCGCGTTGTTTCATGCACTCATTGTGGAAGAGGTGCCGCCACGATTCACTCCAGTTCTTGCGGTCGAACCCGGCTCACGCGAAGCGACGAAGCATGCCCCTCAGCGCCAAGGAGTTCGCAGTGCCGGCGGCAGAGGCGCCTCGACCGCAGATGCGAAGTAGCGCCCGTCGTGGAACACCAGCGGGCTGCCGCCCGGTGCCGCGAAATCCTCCACCTCGCCGACCAGGATGACGTGATCGCCCTCGGGATGGCGGCTGCGGTTGCGCACTCGCAGCGTCGCGACGCAGCCCTCGAGCACCGGCAGGCCGCCGACGTCGCGCCAGTCGGCCGGGCCGAAGCGGTCGGTGTCGCGCGTGGCGAAGCGCCGCGCGACCTCGAGCTGGTCGCCGGCGAGCATGTTGACCACGTAGTGCGTGCAGTATTCGAACGCGTGCAGCGACCCCGACTTCAGCGCCAGGCACCAGAGCACGAGAGGCGGCTCGAGGGAGACCGAATTGAACGAGTTGACCGTCAGTCCGACCGGCTTGCCGTGCGCGTCGCGGGTGGTGACGACGGTGACACCGGTCGCGAACTGCGCAAGCGCGTTCCGGTAGTCGGGCGCGTGGGAGGTCAGCATGCGCCGATTCTACGTGTCACGTCTGCGACGCCCGCCGACGTTATGATCGGCTACGGCTGGGTGACTGGCCGTCGATCCCGATCTGAACCAACAAGAACTCGACGCTTGGCGGAGGTTTGCGATGAAGGCATGGCGGGCACTTCTTGCCGCGTTTCTGGCCAGCATGCTGGCTGGATGCGGCTACAACGCGATCCAGCA
>Ga0335084_10003410_pt1 | contig 15480 bp, 10 predicted proteins | sample Lox_Sample_44_FD_206721 | JGI IMG/M metagenome (GOLD analysis project Ga0335084, IMG submission 206721) | Soil microbial communities from Loxahatchee National Wildlife Refuge, Florida, United States - Lox_Sample_4.4 | ecosystem: Environmental > Terrestrial > Soil > Wetlands | place: USA...
TGGGAGGTGTTCAACGTTCCCAATGCAACCCGGTTCAATGTCGAGACCGTAACAAGATCGCTTACCGATTCGCCTCAGACCTTTGGAAATTACAATGGCCTTCTCACATCACCGCGTGTGATGCAGTTTGCGCTGCGCTATGACTTCTAGCCGACGCCAATGGACTGACGCTGGCAGATTCGCGGTGTGAAATGTCCGATGCCGGGGATGAACGGTGCCGGACGATTCCCGATCCACTTCTAACAGATGCATCAGCTTCGGAGAACAAGACCCATGTTGCGTAAAGCGTACTCAGTCTTCTCACTAGCAGCCCTTTTGCTCCTGGTCATGACTTCCGTTGCCCAGACTCCCGGGAAGGACAGGCCCCGTCCCAAAGTCGTAGTTCTCGACAACGCGGGAAAGGACTACTTGCAGGTCCTCGGAGGACCTCCGGAGACTGTCACGATGAGATCGGGGCTGGTGGTATTGGCTCCCGGCAAGTCAGTTGGCAAACATACGACCGGTCAGCACGAGGAGGTTCTGGTCGTTCTGTCAGGGAAGGGAGAAATGACATTCGGAGACGGCTCCAAACTCCCGGTTGAAGCCAATCACGCTCTCTATTGCCCTCCGGAAACTGAGCACAATGTCACTAACACAGGCGACGCGGAACTTCGCTACGTCTACGTAGTGGCGGCGACTCGATGAGCTCTCACATGCACCTTGGGAGTTGAGGAGCTAGACAGCCACAAATCCAGCCACAGCCTCGCACTGGTTTTGTATCTCATTGATTTCGAATCGGATTCAGACACGGCAAATTGAACAACTGATTCTTTGATCAGTCGTTCAGGGAAACTGCAAATTTTTGAAAAGAAGGAAGTGGTGTCGGAAGGCAACGCGGAAATGACAGCTCAATGACAGGTCAAAGACAGCGCATTCATGCTTGTAAAGCATTGATCCAAAAAGGTTTGGTGAGCGCGGAAGGAATCGAATCCGCACTTGAACGACAATTCAACAACATGCAAGTCAGCGGATGACACCTAAGACCACCGAAAGCAGCGTTTGGATAAGCAAACAGAGCGCAGATAGAGCGCAGAAACTCGTTCTTTCTCAACGGACACGACGGCGGCGACTAGTAGAGGTAGCCCTGCCGAGATAGCGAAAGCCGCCCCTGTGGTGCGAGTCAGGCACACGGCCCGTGATAGGAAACCCATGATATCGTCCGAACCCTAGTCCATTGATGCCAACCAGCTTCATCGAAGAATTTCGAACGTAAGAATAGCGGTTGAACGTCTGCGGGTCCGAGAAAGACACCGGCGGCCAATCCCGATCATTACGCCAGCCCCGATTCGGCGCCGCTCACTCGACCTGCAACGGAGCTTGGTTCGGGCGATTAACGTATGCATCAAACACCTTAAAAAGTGCACGGCCACAATCCGAAGAACGGCTCGCTGTGCAGAGGCATGCGTTCAAGGAAAAGCCATCAATGACGGAATGACAAACCGTCGTGCTCTGACATTTAGCAATCCCAAATTGCGTTGCTACCGCCGTAAATTCGTTGTTCTCTACACAGGTCAAATAGATCGTCTGCACCGTATCGAGGCGGCCATTATCATCCAGCCCGGGAACGAGCCGGTACTTTGGTGAAGCATTGGCCGCTTCTCGCAGTCCAGAGACCACGATGGAAGAAAGTTTCCCATCACATTTTGCCCGGATGAACAAAGGCTTTTGGCCCGTCTCGCCTCGCGCTACGAATGAAGCGGCGAGGACGACAAAAACCAGAATATAGTTCTTCACTGAATTACCCTCGCTGCTATGCCAACTTGCCTCTTATCCGAGATTTCCCGGCCAGGCATCCTACTTATGCTCCAGAAACCACTCGCGGGATTGTTCATTTCCTATTTCTCCGTGAACAGACCAGGGTTTTGGAAGCTAAGAAACCAGAAGAGTACGACTCTACCCTTCCCATCAGCCGGGCAATTCTCATATACCCAAATGCCCGGAAAGGTCCTGACAAGGCGGTCCAAGGCCTGAGAGAGGGTTAGGTTATCCATTGATCCCGAAATATGGGGTGCTTCGGCAGAAATCTGTTGGCCGCCAATTGTCCCAGCGAACGGTACTTGGATATCGTGTGCATTCGTAAAAGCCGACACCTCCGGTGCGCGCAGAATAACGTAATAAAGAGCGGCGTTCGGGCTATAGATGGCATACTGCAGCGGCACGCCGTCCTTCTCAAATGAAATGTGGCTAATCTTTACATCCAGTAGCTCTGTTGAAGTACCCCTTTCATTCATACGGACTGTCCCATCGGAATCTTGACTGACTTGCATGGCCGGATCATACGAAAATGTTTCCCGTGCAACCTGCAGGGGAGTGCCTTCACTCGTCGAAGGGACGCGCAAGTGCGGGAGGTCCCGAGGAAACCCAGCGCAGTGACCCGAAAATGTGAGAGACCCCGAAACACCTGATCTGGCAAGGGCCTGAAGGAGTGGTCGCAACGGCGTGGCAAATTTCGGCTCGGAGGCTGATGTCACTTGTCCGGAAGACCAGATCGAAGTGATAATGAAGATAGCAATTGCACGACGACGATGCAACATGAGACCTCACTCTTAAAACCTTCAAATTACCGCTTGCGAACCTGGAAGACCGTCCCCGGAACTCCCTAACAGTCTGCCATTATAACGGCTGCTGGATGGCATGCTTCATGGGCCAGTGGGCCACGGATTTGCTACTTTCAGGCCATTACTATAGATATAAAACTGGTTGAAACTGTTAGCGGCGGCACCGTTTATCGCGAAGTTCTGTATGGTCTGAAAACCTGCAAATCCGACATTGTTGAATGCCACGAATATATTATCTACAAACCCACCACTGGAATTGGTTGACCAAGTAAACGTACCGAAGGGAGAGTTAATACCTGGGGTAGCGGATACCGTCATAACATTTTCGGTGACGGAAAAATTCCCTGCCAGCGGCTCTCCAGATGCATTCGCCACCTGTAAATACCACGCGTTACCTATTACCTCGGAGTTGGCCGGGTAGCCAGGAAACACCGAGTTTCCGTCGGTCGTACAGCAATTCGTCATATCGAACGAAAACATGAGCCCACCTATTGTGATCTGCGCAGGGTCCCCGGTCGCCGTGGGCAGACCGAGAACAGAATTCAGCAACGAATCGTCCCCTGGCGAGCTACTCAATCTCGCCATGGCTCCTAAAACCGTCGTATGATCCCGTGTGCGGAAAACGGGGGCAGGTCAAAGTTCCAATGGGCCGCGGCTGACGTTCGATGCTCTCGCACCCAGGCTCTCTCAGCCTCTGTCATTGAGTCATGGCAGAGCGTATCCTCCTAGGACAGCCGGAGGTCTCAAGTATCTGCAACTGGTGGCGGAGCGTCAATGCATGCTCGCTATTGTTCTTGCTCTGGGCCAGTTCCGCCGCTATGGAAACGATGAGACCCAACCGGTTCTGCTTTGCTGAGCCGAACTAGTGGCTCTTTACGACACCGACCAAGGCAAATTTGTGTGGCTTCGGTTGAGCCTTTTCGTGCTGTTCGCGCGTAATGTCTTTCTGTGCCGATCGAAGCGTTTGTGCCGCTTCGATAGCTCCAGGTGTGGACGGCATTTCCGCCTCCAAGGTCAATCGGGCTGCGTCCAGTTTTGTCTTTCGTTCTTCGAGCCAATCAATCCCATTCGCCTGATCCAGCATCGGGGTCGGTAGCAGCGCGAGGTTCACGCCATTCTTCAGTTGATCCCTGGTGAAGTCGGCCACTGGCTTGCCATCGATCTGCAAACTGTAGGACGGTGATCCAAGTCCGCGCACCTGAAGGATCTCCTGATCCATCAGTTCGAGATTCGCCACCCGTATTGTGAATTGCATCATCGGGTTTTCTGTTGACAGCGGCAGGGGCAATGCATGCTCCAGCACTGTCCACGTGATCCCGCTTGACGTGAACTGAACTTGGGAAACATCCGCGTTCTGCGCAACGCAAGCTACACCGCTGGCGACGTCGAGTTCCACCCGGCTAACAATCGGCGAGGCTTGCCACGTTTGCAACAACTCCTCCGCCATTACCCATTGCGCTGTTTCGGAGGGATGGATTCGATCCGGAATCAGCAGCGCTGCATAATTCGGATTCTCCTTCATTGCCGTCTCAAGGGCATGGTTGAGCACATCATGGAAGTTCGCGAATTTCTCGTGCCGATCGGTTGCGAACTGCTTCACGAACATCCCATACTTCTTCACCGTTTGGCTCAAACCGGGAAAGTCTGTACCGTGGGTCAGTTCATCGTAGGGCGATGACGCAATCAACGTGAGCCGCGCCTGCGGCAGTGCAGTCGTCAGGTCACCGATCAGGGTTTTATAGCCGGTCTTGAAGACTTCGAAGATGTGCTCGTCGAACGGTACGTATCCCGGATCATTCATGCCCAACATTACCGTTATCGCCGTCGGCTTGAGCGGGTATACATCACGCTCCAGTCGCTTAGGGGTATCGCCCGTGTATCCGCCGTAGACGGTGTCTCCCGGCACGCCGGCGTTGAAGAACTCAATGTTGAGGTCGGGATAGCGGGTGAGAACGAAATCTTCGATATACCGGGTGTAGTACCGCTGGGCGGTAATGCTGTCCCCGTAGAAAACAACCCGGTCGCCATGGTGTAAGAAGAAAGTGTCGGGAGTGGCTTCTTGTGCTGTGCTCCCCGCAGTCGCGAGCAGAGCGACGAAGAAGCTTAGAATGAAACGATGCTGTCTTGATTTCATAGAAGGACGAGGATGTTTCATGGTTAGAGTTGTTGCAATCGTGCAAACATGACCGCAAAAGCACGCAGGACCAGATGGTTTGAGGCCACGTTTCCGCCCTTCTGAATACCGGGCGCGCTCGTGTCCACATATTCCACTCCCTGCACGTTTTCGCCGGCAAACTCTACCTGTACATCGTGAGGCGTTTTGTTGACGAGGAGAACTTTACGTCGTCGGTCGCGAGTCAGGATAGGCAATGCATAGAGTTCAGCAGTGTTGAGGCCTCCATTAACCAGGCGATCTCCCGGTATAAGGTTGGCGATCAGCAATCTCAGTGAGCGGTACCGTGCGTTCGGTAGCCCCGTCGTCCAGTCCAGCAAGGAGACACTTGGATATTGCCCGGGGTGTCCCATCAGTTGCGATGCACCGACCACCTGGATACCAGCCTTGGCCAGGTTGCCCGCCACGTAGGCGAACGTCGCGGCGCAAAGGTTCCAGTATGAAGGTGGAATGCCAGCACCCGACATTTTCTCTGGCCCTTCCCCCTGGTCGCCTGCGGCGATGCAACCGGTTTCGTTGATCTGGGTTTCCGTGGCCGGCGACAGTCGACGGCGAATTCCTTCAATCTTGTTGACAGTCTCAAGGAAATGATCGGCCTGCGCAAAGAAGTTCTGTGCCTCCGTCTCGATAGGCTCAGATTGCTTCTCAAGCGCATAAAAGTGATAGGAGATTGCGTCAAGATGCGTGTGCGGTGCGTGGTGCGAGCGATCGAGAAAATACTCCAGGAACTCAGTACCATGGTCGGGAACCGCGAGCGATGCCCCCGTGAACTTTAAATGACGGTGGACGCTGTGTAGCCGGTTGGTGATTGCGTCATAAAGCCTCGTGTACTCCGCGGCGCTGAAATTGTGCTCATATTCCGGCTCGTTGAAAACCTCCCAGTATGCCGGCTTGTAGTGATGGCCCGACGAGTGCCAAACGCCTAGCTCGTCATGAAAGCCGCCTTTTATGTACCAGCGCGCAACACGTTCGTAATATTCGGAAATCTCTCGCAGGGTTGTATCCCGCAGGGCGGCGCCTTGCTCGTAATTCCACACCGCGGCATCAGGATCGGGTGGCACGACCGAGGCACGTGCTCCAGAGAACATCCACTGCGGTATGGTGGCAATGTTAAGCACGGCGGGCCGCCCCTCCATCGCCGAAAAGAAATCTTCGACGAGAGGATCCATGCTCGAGAAATCCCAATCGGTGTGGGCAGCAGCGGGTGGAGACAGTTCAGCCACGCTCATGCGTGGGTATGGGTACCAAAGGGCAAGACGCGCATGCGATGCGCCTAGTTCACGCATCGACTTCCACGCGTTGTCATGCGTTACCGACCCACGGCGCAGGAAAGGATTCTCGACGGCCTGTAGCGTTATGGTGGTGCGATTTGCCAGGCTGGGGCGTGCCCAATCGATCTTGATTTCGATCGGCCGGGGGCCCTGCGCACTCACAGGAACGGCCGCACCTATGATGAGGCAGAATAACATCCAAATAAACAGCCTGCGCATCAGGAGCATCTGGATCGTTAGAAAACCCTTAGAAGTTCAACTTCAACGCAAATTGCAGCTGCCTGGCGCCACTCGACGTAGACGTCACTTTCCCGAACGTATTTGTCTGAGTGAAATCCGAGTTTGGATTACCGAACGACGGGTGGTTGAGCATGTTGTACGTTTCGATTCGTATCTGAAGCGAAGTGCGCTCTTTGATCTGTATGGTCTTGAACAGTGAAGCATCGATGCTGAAGTAAGCTGGGCCGAAGTACGCGTTGCGCCCCAATGTCCCCGGACAATGCGAGGCTGCGCAGGAGGGTGCGGCAAAAGCATCAGGATTGAAATATTGCCCGCTGAGACCATAGGTCGGGTGGCTGAGGTGTGGATCTCCCACCAGGTCGGGACGGAGGCCCGGGTAGTTCTGGTCGTTGCCGTTAAGAATGATGTTGTAAGGCAAGCCGCTACGAGCCCTTGTGATTCCGTTCAGCTGCCATCCGCCGAGGATCGCATCTTCTAGGGTACCCGCATTGGCTAGATATCGTTGCTTACGTCCGAACGGCAGTTCATAAATCACGCTGCCCGTGAAGTTGTGTGTAACGTCGTTACTTGATACCGCCCGCTCCGCCGCCAGATTAAATGGATCCTGCGGGGAATCATGATTACGGCCCAGGTTAAATGGCGCAGGCCCATTGTCAAGGCCGCGGCCATATGTGTATGCCAGCAGCGCGCTCATGTGATTGGAATACCGCTTGGTAAGTTTGACCTGTAGTGAGTTGTAGCTGCTGTTGCCCACAGAATACTGCGCATCGATGTGGCCGAGCAGCGGGGTAATCACGCTATTCAGATTGATATTGCCGACTGCATACGACAGCTTGCGACCCTGCGAGCCAACGTACGCAACCTCAAGGCTCGTGTTGGGAGCGACCTCACGCTGGAGCGTCAAGTTGTAGAGTTGAGAATACCCCGTGCGGAAGCCCGGATCCTCATAGAACACGGACTGTGAAGTAGAGTTCGCAATGGTCGAAAGATCAATCGACCCACCGCTCTCCGGCAAGTGTATAGTCGTGTCCCGCGGAACACCCGCGTCCAACTGGTAGGTGGGGAAACCGGTGCTGTAATAAGCGTTGATGTCGTTGAAGAAGAGTTGCTGATTGTTGAAAGGATAATTCTTGGTGAGAACATCGCTGCGCGCGTCATTCTCCGGCGAGTAATAGACGCCATATCCACTGCGGAGAACCATTTTCCGGTCAATCTGGAAGGAAAACCCAATCCTCGGGCCAACATTGTTCTTATCCGCGTTCACGAGCGCTGACGAGTTTCCACCCCGATCTGCCAGCAGAATGGTATTTGTCGTTGGGTCGTAGTTGGAAGAGTGATTATTCGCTTCGTAATAGGGATTCTGATACTCGTAGCGTAAGCCGTAGAAGAGGGAAAAGCGCGGAGCTACGCGCCACTCGTCCTCGAAGAAGCCGTGCAATTCCCAACTCTTGGTCTCGGGGTCAGTCAACTGCAGGCCAATGTTGACCGTGTAGGGCAGCCCCAGGAGCAGGTCGGCCAGGTCGGAACCACCCGTGGGAAAGGCAGCCGACGGATCGTAGAAAGAATACGTCGGATCGCTCGTGAAATTAACGTAGGAATACGCGCCAGCGTAATACTGATACCCGGTGGGGAAGAGGGAAAAGCCGGGGCGTGAAGTCAGATGTCTGTACTCGCCGCCGAACTTAAACTGGTGATTCTTGGAACTGAGCGTTAGCGTGTAGGTCAGTTGATAGTTGCGGTCCAGAAAAGTGAGCGGCTTGTAACTCGAACCTCCGGTCACATAGCCCGTTCCCAGATAGAAGTAAGGAAAGCCCTGGCTGGCTGTAAAATCCGGCAGGTTGATGTTCCCGAGGCCAAACTCATCTGCTGTGCTGCGGCCGTTGAGGAGGCTTAGCTGGGTAAGAGCGAAATTGTTGAAGCCGAAATGCAGATCGCTCACGAACGTTGGACTGAACAGGCGCGTCCACCCCAGGGAGAAAGCCTGGTTCTTCGTGCTGGTGTTGTCGCCAATGTCGGTTCCGCCACCGCCCGCGACAGGAATCTGCCCCTGAAATGGGTCGCTCTGCAGCGAGTGAAACCCGGCATAGTGGTACTCCGCAGCCAATCGGTTTTTCTCGGAGAGTCCGTGGTCAACGCGAACGTCGACGTTGTCCCCGTGGTAGCTGTACGTATTGTTGTAAGTGCTGTTGTTGAACCAGCCGAAGTTGGTACCTTCTGTGAGAGGGGCGGGGAAGAAGTTCTGCAGAACAGCTTTGCCCGCTGCGCTTACTCGGTCGGCGGGAATAATGTTTCCGGCGAACTGCTGCGAGTAGAAATTCTGCGCATAAAAATCTGGATCGAAGATAGGAATCTGGTTGCCCGTGTTGGGATCAACGAGCCCGGACAAATCAGCGTCCCCATTGGCGAGAAAATTGATCTGATTCACTGGCGGAACTGAGCTGAGGTAGCTGTTGTTGCTTCCCAGCCGATTGCCTTCGTAAGACACGAAGAAGAACGTCTTGTCGTGGTCAATCGGGCCCCCGAAATTTCCGCCAAAGTTGTCGTGATGCAGATTCGTAGGGCTCGTGGAGAAGTAGTCTGCGGCCGCGGTCTGCTTGGGACGGTAGAAGAAGTATGCGCCTCCATGATATTGATTCGAGCCGGACTTTGTCTGCAGGAGGACCACCCCCCCAGCCGCCCTCCCGAATTCAGCCGAGTACCCGGAAGTGACAATCTTGAATTCCTGCATCGCGTCGACACTGGGAGTGATGCTGGAGTCATTATTGCGATTGCCAGTTACCTCAATGCCATTCAGCACGACAGAATTGGCAAACTCTCGCTGCCCGTTCACTGCTATATTGTCGGCATTGCCTCCGGCCCCGTGGAGGACTCCGGGCGTCAAGAAAACCAGATCCAGAAAATTTCTGCCCGCCAGCGGAAGGTCTAGGATTTCGCGTGTTTCAATCACCTGACCGGTGTCGACGCTGTGCGTCTGCAACACAGGAGTCGATGAAGTGACGGTTACCGATTCCTCGGTCGCTCCAATAGAGAGCGGCAGATCGAGTTCAATCTGCTGGTCGAGATTCAAAACGAGATCAACTCGGGTAAGCGTCTTGAAGCCGCTCTTGGAAACGTTCAGGGTATAGGTGCCGGGGGGCAGGTGACTCAGAATGTAGCTACCGGCCCCATCACTGGTTGCGGATTGCACAAGTCCAGTAGCCTGGTTGCGTGCCGTTACCGTGGCACCGGCAATTACCGCTCCCGAAGGATCTGTCACAGCCCCACGAAAAGTGCCGGAAACTCCCTGACCGGAACACCATATTGTCAGGAAGAACAGAAGGAAGAAGAAGAGTGAGAGAGGCGGAATCACTTTCAATCCCAAGTCGCGAATCTTCATAAGCATCTCCTGCCGCATATCGCCTCCTAGCCGTCCCGATTTCGCCAATCTCAAAGTGCACAACGGGCTACTTGCTGGCGTGGTTTCGTTTCAAGACAACCTCAACGAGGCCCAGTGACCCCGGAGTCGAGTTGATTCCGTACTCGTCGGTCCTTGCGCCAGAAATCTTTTCGTTCGCTGTATAAAACAGCGTAAAGTGATCCCGCCCTTCCGGGATCAGTCCGAGCGGGGTCCGCACTTCGGTCGCCCATACCCCATCGCCTTCTTGAACAATCAACTGCTTCCCCTCCGACCAGTGAATTCCGTCGGACGACCACGTGTAGCCGATTGCGTTGGGCGTATCGGTATCGTAGACCGCAACATAGGTTCCATCGCGCAAAGGTGTCACCAGCGGATTCTCGACAAAACGCTTCTCGATTTTCAAGGGATTCGCCTCGGTGCAGCGTGTCCAGGGGCCAGCCAAGAGAGTCGCTTTGGCGAGCCCTACTTGCCATGATGAGATCGGCAGGCTCTCCGTGTGTGCACTGCCGTAGATCGCATACCAGCGGTCGCCGACCTGGTAGGGGAAGAATGAATCCGTGCCCTGCAGCCCTTCCCACGAATCGGAATCCGGGCCCCGTTGCAGTATAGTTTCGACATCTCTGTAAGGGCCGTCGATGCCATCCTCGCCCGTCACCGTAGACACGGCCCGCCAGATGCGCCCTTCATGATTGGTAAGCCAGCGATCACTCGTGTCGGGTGCTGCCTGATACGCGACGTAGAAGAGATTCCATCGTCCTTCTCTCGGATCATAGACCGGCAACGGGGACCACAAAGCAGCTCGCGGGTCTTTGCCCGTGAAGTCGCCAGTCGATTCCGCCACAGTCGAGACCCGCGTCCAGTGGAGACGATCCGGGCTGCTCCAGTGCGCCAGCTTCATCTTTACCCAATGGGGATCTCCGACCATCTCCGAGGTAAACAAGTGGTAGCGGCCCTCGATCTTGAGCACTCTCCCGCCCTCGAACCCGTACTTGTTACCTCGTGCGCCTTGCGATTGGATCGTCAAGACAGGCTTTTCCCACCGACGGACGACTTGCAGTTCCGGGACCTGCGCGTGGAGGCATGGCAAGGCTCGACAGCATAGGATTGCGGTCAGCGCCGAAATGAACACGAGCGCTTTGGGTCGCAGACGGACCGACGCTGCTGGCGACGGTGACAGCATCATTGATGCACTCTGTACATCCTGGCTGTCCGCCAGCTCAAGGTAAGCCATGTTATGGATAGGTTATTGGCGGAAGCAGATCGTTAAGAATCAATAAGATAGGAAGGTACCGCCGTGCGCAACCCGGTGTAAGCAATCGGTCCGCAGCCTACGCACGCAGCGGATCGAGACTCAGCCGAGCAAAACCTCGCGTTTTCTTGCAGACTTTACAGCGCGGAAGGAGCCAAGGAGCACGGCGAAATTACTGAAAGTAACCTCCTAAATAACGGTTACCCTGTGGCCCCAATTGAGATTTGACGGCCTTTGCGACACGGTGCTATCGTCCGACCGGGCTGGATTCACCTGCGGCTCTGCATCGTGCCAGGATTTGCCACCGCGCTGTCCAGTCGGGCAACCAGACGTGTCGACTCCGTACACCACCGAGCCTCATGCGATCTCTACTTTCGAGAAGCGCGAGGAAATGCATAGAGTCTTGGCAAGCAGACTGTTCGCGAACTCTCCCAAGAAAACGCGTTTTCTCGATTTTGTCGCCGAGCAGACCCTCCAGGGAAACGGTGACAAGTTAAACGAATACCTGATTGGAGTGGAAGTCTACGAGCGCGGCGTAGACTTTGACCCACAGAAAGACCCGATCGTACGCGTACAAGCCTATGAGATCCGACGACTGTTGAAGAAGTACTACAAAGAGGAGGGGAAAGACAATCTAGTCCGGATGGACTTGCCTTCCGGCCACTATCTTCCGATTTTTGCTCGCCGGGAGGACCCGCCGCAGTCGGCGGAAGGCATTGGCAGAGCGCCTGCCGATGCGCATGCCCAAATGGGTTCCCGCGTACCCCTGATCGCAGCGATCATACTTGGCATCTGCTGCCTCGTTCTCGCAATCACACTGATTGCGTCCTGGAACCGTCCCGTCCTGCAGGCGCACGTCGCGACACTGCCGGAGAGTCTCACTTGGTTCTGGAGCCCGTTTTTGCCGCCGAATCCAGCGCCGCTTATCACGATTCCCAATCATCCACTTTTACGGGCAGCGCATGATGGCGATACCGCTCAAACGCTTGCCGGAGGGCACGAGATTGCCAAATCCACCCTGCCGGAGTTTCGCGATACCATTCACTTTCACGAGCTGAAACGCTTTGTGTTTGTCCCCACTCTTACGGACTTTACCTCCGTCGGGGAGACCCTGGGTGTCGTCCACCTTTGTGACATGCTGTCTAGCGTGGGACAAAAGTGCCGAGTGCAGCAGTCGCGGCTCGTCAACCTCGATGAGATCAAGGCCGACAACACAATCCTGTTGGGCGGCAATCAAGCCTGGAGTGGGCGCGTCTTCGTCAACAAAGAAGGGTTTCAGTTTCAGAGTGGCGTGATCTTCAATCGCAATCCGCGATTGGGTGAGCAAGCCGTTTACAAACCGGAGTTCGATCCGGTGACAAACCAGTTAATCCGCGATTATGCACTCGTCCTGATGTTGCCGAACGAGACCAAGGAAAAGCGCGTGTTGCTCGTTTATGGCATCTACACGCAGGGGTCGCAAGCGGCAATCGAATACCTTACGAATCCAGTACGAATGGCCGAGCTGCGCAAAACTCTCATTGTCGCATCTCCCGATCACAAGACTCTGCCCAACTACTTTCAGCTCTTGCTCACAACCACCGTCGAAAATGCAGTTCCAGGCAAGTCTTCCCTGGTAGCCGTGCGCAGTATTACCGACTAGGTGGCTGACACGGAATGTTTATGGGCGGTTTCTGCAGATACGTGTTTCAACCGCCCCGCGGTCCGTTCCGCCGCAGGATGGCACTTGGGCGGCAAAGATGTCTCTGCCACCGTTGCCCAGAATCTCCTTCCCTGAATTCATTGCGGGAGAGCCATCTCGCAAGGCGAAGCTGGCGAGATCGTCAGCGGCTGGCGCCGCCACAAAAATCGGGTCCGTCACTAGTGCGTGCAGGTCATCGACGGGTTTCACCCCAAAATAGACGTTTGAATCGAATGCGTTGTTCGTGCTCGCGCCGAGCCCAGGAGTAACGCTTTGAGACCCGTCAGCTTTGAGCACGATCGCGGTCGCAAACTGGCCTGTGCCCGCGACATAAAAAATGTTGTTCAAGTATCGAGTGTCGTCTGCCCAGCCTCCCCAGTCTGAGTACGAGAGCACGTCGGCATTTTGCGCTTTATCGAGATAAATGGTGTTGTTGTAAACGGTGGAGTTCTTCGTGGGGCCGGCAATGCTGATGCTCTTGTTGTGATCGTTCCGGCTGATGTTGTAGCGGACAATCGTTCCCGTGTTGCCGATATTGTACTCAGGACCGACAGTACCATCATTGCAGATGAGCAGGAAGCCGCCATCGTTGTCATGGCTGTAGTTGTATTGAATGACGGTGTTTCGGCTGTTCCAGTCAGAATCAAATCCTTCACTGTCGTGGCCGCCCCGAGTCGCGTAGGCTTCGTTGTGCTGAATGATGGTGTTGTCCGCGCTCCACGCCCAGATGGCGACGTTGTTCCCTTTCGACCGCTGGTTAGCGCGTCCGACCACGTTGTACTCGACCAGAGCGCCATCAGTCGCAACGTCAACTATGCCGTCACCGCCGATGTCTTCCAGAAAGTTATTCCGAATGACCACACCCAGACTCGGATACCATTTCTGACGCTCCCAGTGCGTCGATTCCCCCGTTATGCCGTCGCGGTCCACATGGTAGACATAGTTGTCTTCGATGCGGAGATCGATGAATCGGCTGGGCCTCGCTGCCCCTGTGCAACTGTAATGAATGCCTCCGGTTCCGTTGCTGTCCGTCCCGCTGACATCGTGGACCGTGAGTGAACGCAGATAAATGTGGTGGGCATCTCCGTAATTCTCTACCACTACATGTACGCCACGCCGTACGGCAGCGTCCTGGCCTGCGTTCGTAATCTCAAGATTGCGGATCTCCCAGTATTCCTGGTTCCTCAGCAGCACCGCATCTTCGACCTGGCCAGCACCACGAATCGTCGGCTTCGCTTCGCCACCGTACTTATCGATGACGATCGGTTGACGTTGTGTTCCAGATCCTTTCGCCCAGAGTTGGCCGGTCCAGGCGGAGCCAGACTTAAACAGAATGACATCCCCAGGCAGGAAGATCTTGCGGCTCACTTTGTCCAGCGTTTTCCAGGGTGCAGCACTGGAAGCACCGGCATTACTGTCGCGTCCAGTTTGGGAATCTACATAGTACGTTGTTGCCTCCGACAACCGCGCTATACCCAATATGGCAAACAGCATACCCAACCTGGCAAAGCTCGCACCATAGCCGAAGTTGCGAGAGAGACGCTTCTTCCACTTCCAGTGCATGAGACGATTACGAGTCAAAAATCGTCCTTTGTCGATGACAATCATGTTCTGAATGCCCTTTGATCCCTCATCTAGGCGTCACGTGCCAAATGCTACAACAGTATCACCGACTTCGGCGGGTGGACTCGATCTGCGAAGCAGTGTGGCCCAGGATTGGTTGCCATTTCGGGGGAAATCGATGAGGGGTGAAACGGCACGGCTGAAGCCGTGCCCTTCCTGAAACCATTTATGAGACGAGTTCTAATGTGCAGGAAGCCTCGAGGTGGATTTCGAAATGACTCCCGCAAGGGCCGCAGAGGCGTCTGGCACAGCGGCATGGAAGTCCTTCCCCAGAAACTCCGCCACCGTAGCGGCAATCGCTGACTGAGTGGCAGCGGCATCCGAGCGCTCGCCTAAAGATTCGGTGTCTGGGCCCATGATTGCGATCCAGATGTTTTCCGAGCCCTTCTGGGCGGCTCCATGTTCTTTCCATTCTTCCAGACCGCTCCCCCGGCCATGATCGGTGGTGATGATGAAAGTCGTTTGATCCCGATAGTCAGGTATGGCTTGCATCGTCTCCCAGAGCTGGCGTACGAAGTCATCAAACTGATGCGCGCTTGCGAGCACCAGGTCATAGCGCCCGGCATGGGCCCAGCTATCGGTCTCGCCGTAGCCGACGAACAGCAATCGAGGATGGGCAGATTGCACATATTCAAGCAACGGGATCTGCAGAAATGAGTTCCACACATCCTCGTCATCTAACCGTGTGGCAGTGCGGTACAGTTCGTTGACCACTTGTTGCCGCGGCGTCAGCTCATCTTTTTCGGGAAGGTCCCAGCCGGCCTGCATGACAAGTCGGCTGCGAGGCTCGTTAAAGATGTTCTTGAAGACTTCCCACGTGGCATAAACCGCAACTCGCCCGCGAAATTCTGGAAATTCGTTGATCCACTCGAAGACAGTTGTGTTCGGATTGGGGCCAAACTCATTGCTGTTGATTCTTGGGTCCGGATGCCCTGCCAGCATTTCGTTATATCCCGGGTAAGAAAATGCCAGGCCATTGGTAACGCGCGCTACACTCCCCTTGTTCTGGTTCCCAAATATCTGTCCTTGTTTCGCGACGACTGCCCAAAGAAACGGAAAGAGCATTTTGCGGCGGATCTCGGGGTCGTCATTCCAAAATTTGCTGCGGAGGTGTTCTGGACTCGTCCATATCCCGCCGTGTTTCTCGTCGAGCAGATTCGGGTCAGCACCAGTGAAGACTTCCTGCCAGCGCAGACCATCGCTGACGATAAGAACGACGTTGCGCGTCTTGAGCTGCCCCCACAGCGGT
>Ga0335084_10003412_pt1 | contig 15478 bp, 17 predicted proteins | sample Lox_Sample_44_FD_206721 | JGI IMG/M metagenome (GOLD analysis project Ga0335084, IMG submission 206721) | Soil microbial communities from Loxahatchee National Wildlife Refuge, Florida, United States - Lox_Sample_4.4 | ecosystem: Environmental > Terrestrial > Soil > Wetlands | place: USA...
TTCGGCAAGGTCCACTTCCAGTTCGTCGCGCAGAAGCGGCAGCGCCAGAAGGAGTCCGATTTCGACCTGGGCGAGCTCGAGTTCGCGGGCATTCCCGCGCGCGGGCAGAAGCTCGCGCCCAAGCCCGTCGCGCGCGTGAAGCACCTTCCGCCCGAGTTGTGACCTGAAACACGTTCTCGTGTCTCGAAAGTGAGAGACACGGGCGTTTCGTCACATTCACTGACTGGGGTCGTGCGCTAGCCTCGCCCCATGTCAGCGGCAGAGCTCGTCAACCGCGTGCTTCGGCCGCTCGGCGTGCGACTCACTCGCGCGCGGCCTGCGGGCTGGCGCGTGGGGCGCGCCGCGAGCGGCGTTTCGACGCTGATCGACGTGGGCTGCGCCTGGGGCACGCCGGAGTTCTACGCCACTGCGCCGAAGGCCGAGCTGTTCCTGGTGGACCCGGTCGCGGAGTACGAGGCGGCAATCAAGAGAATTCTCACGCAGCACCCAGGGAGCTACGCGCTCACCGCACTCGGCGCCGGCTCTGGGACCTTGGAGCTCAACGTCGAGCTCGACGCACCGACGCGCAGCTCGGCGCTCGCGCGCACCGAGCTCACGCGCACGGGCGGCCGGATCGAACGCCGCCGCGTGCCTGTGACGACGCTCGACGCGCTGGTCGAGCGTCACTCGCTGCGGCCCCCCTTCGGGCTGAAGATCGACGCGGAAGGCTACGAGCTCGAGATCCTGCGCGGCGCGGAGAGCACGCTGCGCGAGACGCGCTTCGTGGTCGCAGAGACCTCGGTGCAGCGCCGCTTCGCGGGCAGCTACCGCTTCCTCGATCTCCTCCAGCTCATGGACGCGAGCGACTTCGTGCTCGAGAGCGTGCTGCACGCCGGCACCGACCGCGCCGGCGTGGTCCGCTATCTCGACCTGTTGCTCACGAACAAGCGCGCGGCGTAGTCACGCGTCGGGCCGGTGCTTCTTGCGCCAGGCGATCAGGGCCTTCTCGGCCTCGGAGCGATTCGTGTGCACGCTGATCTCGAAGCCGCCGCTCTTCAGCATCTTCTCCACCGAGCGGTTGGCCGACATCTTCGAGACCTCTTTCTCGGGCGCGACCGCGGCCTCGTAGACGGCGCCGGCGCGGATGAACTCGGGCCAGAACCAGCCCTCGATCCACTTCACGTCGCCCGGATCGATCACCGCGAACTTGCTCGCGTCGGCGAGCCACAGCGCGCCGGGACGCGCCTTCGCGGCGTCGATGCAGGCCTGATAGGCACGGCGCAGGTCGGCGCCCTTGCGGAACACCGGGAGCCACTCGGACAGGTAGTACTGGTGGTCCTCGTTCCAGTGGATCCGCACGATGTCGTCCTGATACACGAGCGTGAGTCCGGCCATGGTCAGTCGCCTCCGTGCTTCCCGCGCCGCTCGAGCAGGGCCGCCTCGGCCTCGGCGCGGCTCGCGTGTACGGTCACCTCGAAGCCGCCCTTCTGGATCGCCTTCTTGGCCGAGCGGCTCGCGGACATCTTCGAGACTTCCTTCTGCGGGGGAATCACCGCCGCGTAGGTCGCGCCCGCGCGCACGAACTCGGGCCAGAAGGTCTCCTCGATCCATTTCACGTCGGCCTGGTCGACCACCGTGAACTTGCTGGAGTCGATCAGCCAGAAGGCGCCGCGGCGCGTCTTCGCGGCGTCGACGCACGCCTGGTAGGCCCGGCGCAGGTCGGCTCCCTTGCGGAACACCGGCTGCCAGTCGGACATGTAGTACGCGTGTTCCTCGTGCCAGTAGATCCGGACTGCGTCGTCCTGGTACACCAGCGTCAAGCCGGCCATCGCCACCTCCCGTCGCGCGAGTCTGTCGACTATTCGGAGCGCGCGCCGTGGGGCTACACTCGGGCGCGAAATGTTGCGCCGTATCGTTCTGGGCCTCGTGTCACTGGTGCTCGCGGCCGTCCTGTATGTCGCGATCGGCCTGTTCCTCGCGAAACGTGCCATCGTGCGCATCGCACCGCCGTTGCCCTCGGCCGAAGACGTGATGGACTTCGATCCCACGGCCGACCTGCCGGTCAAGCTCTCGTACTGGAACACGGCCGATCAGAAGGTCCCGCGCAGCGCGGTGCTCGAGGCCAAGCTCGACCCGAATCCGACCGCGCCCTACGTGCTGGGGCTGCCGTCGTTCGTGCTCGAGTGGGCGGACGGCCGCATCTTCCTGGTCGACCTGGGCATGGACCCCGCGGCGGCGAAGGACTTCGGCCGGCCGAGCGAGCTGTTGATCGGCGCGAGCCCCATGCAGACCCACGGCTCGATCGCCGAGAAGCTCGGCGCCGCGCTCGAGCGCGTGGGCGGTATCTCGTTCACGCACGAGCACACCGATCACACCGAAGGAGTGACCGAGCTGTGCCGGCTGCACCCGGGTCCGATCCCGGTGTATCTCGGGCGGCTGTGGAGCGAAGAGTCGAACTACACCACGCGACCGGGGCTGCGCCTGCTCGACGCGGCGAAGTGTCTCGACCAGCGCACGGTCGAAGGCGGGCCGCTGCTCGGCATCCGCGGCTTCCCGGGTCTCTCGTTCTTCGCGGCGGCCGGCCACACGCCCGGCTCGCAGGTGTTCGTGGCACACGTGCGCACGGGTGACTCGGTGAAGACCTGGATCCTGGCCGGCGACATCGCGAACAACATCGACGGCATCCGCCACAACGTGCCCAAGCCGCGCATGTACAGCGTGCTGCTCGTGCCCGAGGCGACCCAGCGCCTCGACACGCTGCGCCGCTTCCTGCAGGAGCTGGAGCGCGACCACGGCGCCACGGTGCTGGTCGCGCACGATCTCCTGGCGCTTCAAGCGTCCGGCATTCCCTCCTTATAGACTACGTTCGCCTGCGGCTCACTGCGCGCGGCTCCGCCGCTTGCACGCCTCGCTCAGGGCGGCCCTCGCTCGGCTCGCTGGTCCGGTAAGCTCGCGCGGATGTCGCCTGCCGTGTTGTTCGCCGTGGTCCTGGCGCAGACCTGCGGCGGAATCACGCCCATTCTCACCAAGCTCGCGCTCGTCGGGCTCGGGCCGTGGAGCATGGTGGCCGCGCGCCAGCTGATCGGCGTGGGCGTGCTGTTCGCGCTCTCGAAGCTCGTGCGCTCGAGTGACCCGGCGGCACTGCCGCGACGGCCCTTCTCGCGGCGCGACTGGCTGCTCTTGTTCACCGTGTCGTGGGCGGGGTTCGCGCTGCCGCAGGTTCTTCTGGCCCACGGCATCGCGCGCTCGAGCGGCACCAACGGCGCGCTGCTCTCGCCGCTCGAGCCGATCGGCATCCTGATCGGCGGGGCGGTGTTCTTGCGCGAGCGACTCACTTCCTGGCGGCTGCTCGCGGTGAGTCTGGGCACGGTGGGAGCGCTGTGCATCGTGGCCCAGGGCGGCGTGCGCCCGGAGCTCGGCGACCCGCTCGGCGACGCGCTGATTGCGGCGGGTCACCTCTCCTGGGCGATCTACACGCTGGCGGCCAAGCCGCTGCTCGAGCGCCATGATCCTGGCCGCGTGTCGCTCTGGGCGCTCGTGCTGTCGATCCCGCTCCTGCTCGTGCTGGCCGTGGGCGAGCCGATCGACCTGGGGCGCGCGCTGCCCGAGCTCGGCTGGCTCACGCTCCTCGCGCTGACCTCCAACGCGATCGGGCCGCTGGCATGGAACTGGGCGCTGCGCTCGATCAGCGCGGGCACCATGGCGGCGTTCATCTTCGTTCAGCCGCTGATCGGGCTCCTGGCGGCGCGCGCGCTGCTCTCCGAGCCGGTCGGCCCGCTCGCGCTCCTGGGCGCGGGGCTGATCCTGGCGGGAGTCACTTTGGAGGCACTGCGATCGGCTCCGGAATCGCGCGCCGCGGCGCTCTAGCGGAGTCGAGCGAGAAGACCGCGATCCCCGTCCAGATCAGCAGCAGCGCGACCGCGCGCGCCTCGCCGAACGATTCGCCGTAGAACGCGACCGCGAGCACCGCCGAGAGCGTGGGCGCGAGATACTGGATGAAGCCGAGCGTCGACAGCGGCAGGCGCCGCGCCGCGCGCGCGAACCACATGAGCGGGAACGCCGTCACCACGCCGGAGAGCGCCAGCAGGAGCGACGTGCGCGACTCACCGCCCAGAATGTGACTCTGCCCGTGCGCAGCGCCCCAACCCAGGAACGCCAGCGCCCCCGGCGCGATCAGCGCCGTCTCGATCGTGAGTCCCACCAGGGACGAGACGCGAGTCAGCTTGCGCAGCAGCCCGTACAGCGAGAAGGAGCCGGCGAGCGCCAGCGGGATCCACGGCGCAGCGCCGGTCCCGGCGCCCAGCACCCCCACGCCCGCCGCCGCCAGCCCCAGTGCCGCGAGCTGCGAGCGCTTCATGTGCTCACCCAGGAAGACCACGCCCAGGGCGATGCTGACCAGAGGATTCAGGAAGTAGCCGAAGCTCGCCTCGACGATCCTGCCCACCTGCACCGCCCAGATGAAGATCCCCCAGTTCACGGCGATCAGCGCGCCGGAGCCGCACAGGGCGAGCCGGCGCTTCCGGTCGCCCAGGACCTCGCGCAGCTCGCCTGCGCGCCCGAGCCCCAACACGAGCGGCACCGTGAACACGAGTGACCACACCACCCGGCTGGCCACGACCTCGAGCGACGGCACGTCGGACAAGAGCTTCCAGTAGGCGGGCGCGAGGCCCCACCAGCCGTATGCGGCCACGGCATAGCCGGCGCCCGCCCATCGTCCGTCCGGCTCGCTCTTCATCACGCGCTGGAATGCATCCTATCCTGTCGAGGTGTCGGACTGCTTCGTATGCCGGAAGCACCGCGGGGAGGTCGACATTCCCGGCGGGGCGATCTACCAGGACGACCTGGTCTACGCCAGTCACATGGCCATGCCGGACTCCGGAGCGGACGTGTATCTGGGCACGCTGTTCGTGGAGCCCAGGCGCTGCGTCGAGGGCTTCGGTGACCTGACCCGGCCCGAGGCCGAGCGCGTGGGCTGGCTGGCGAGCCGGCTCGCCGCCGCGCTGCGCACGAGCGAGGGCGCCGAGCACGTGTACCTGTTCGTGCTGGGCGCGCACGTGCCGCACCTGCACCTGTGGCTCGCGCCGCGCTATCCGGGCACGCCGCGCGAGTACTGGGCCATGCGCCTGGGCGAGTGGCCGGGGGCGCCGCGCGGGGGGCGCACGGAGGTCGCCGCGCTGTCCGAGCGCGTGCGCCAGCAGCTCAAGCCGACTCAGTGACTTGACGTCCGGTCTTGTGGAAGCGCTGGCCGCGCCAGATCCCGCCGGGGTGCGCTTCCTCCGGCTGACCGAGCCCGGCGAGCCGTCGCACCGTGGACAGGCGCATGGGCAGCATCTCCTCCCAGGGCAGCGCCACGAGTGACTCGGCGCGCCGGCCGCGCCGATAGGCGCGCGTCACGTAGCGGAGCCAGGGCCGCCCGCGCGAGCGGAAGACCTCGAAGAACGCGCCCGCGGTGAGCAGGGCGTTGGCCCGGCCACCGCTCTGACCCTGGCTGAACGCCAGGAGCGTGGCTTCGCCGAGATCGTCGGTGCCGTAGCCCGTGACCACGTGGGCCAGGTCGTGCACGAGCCCGATCCGGTCGGCGAACCAGTTGCGCACCGGATCGAGCGGTGGCAGGCCGTGCTGCGCCTGCCAGCGCCGGCGCGTCTCGTGCTGCAGGTCGATGAGACCCGTGGTGCGGAAGCCCGTGTCGGCGAGATAGTCGAGATACGCGCGCCCGAGGCTGTCGGGGGACAAGCGCGCGAGCGCCGCCTGGTCGGAGAGCGCCGCCGCGAGCGAGGGCTGCTCGGCGAGCAGCGCGCGCCCGGCGGGGCTGGCCGCGAAGCGGCGCAGCGTGCGCTCGAAGTCGCGCCCGCCGATCGCCAGGATCACGTCGACCGCGCGCGCCGTGTCGTCGGGGTCGCGCAGCAGCGCCTGCAGGGCGCCCAGCGCCGTGCGCCAGCGCATCCGGCTCGCCTGTGGGGAACGGAACGGAATGGCAGTCACTTCGTCTCCTTGGCGCGGCGCGGCGCCCGCCGCGCGCGCTTCCCGGGGGTGTCGCCGGTGGGGTCCTGGGGCGGCGCGGCGAGCGCGACCAGGCGGCGCGGCCGTCCGGCGAAGCGGGAGGCCGCCACGGGCGCGAGGAAGATCTCGGCGGCGCGCTCCATGCGCTGGCGCAGCGAGTCACTCTGCTCGTCGTACAGCCAGCCGATGATCGTGCCGTTGCTCAGGCTCTCGAACGCGCGCGCCAGGTCCACGGCCGGCGCCACTGGCCGCAGGTCGCCGCGCGCGAGCCCACGCTCCATGAGCCGCACGAGCTGGGCCGAAGTGACTTCCCGCGTGCGCCGCGCGGCCAGCCCCTCGTCGAGGCCGACGCTGATGCGCGCGATCTCGCGGAACACGCCGCGATAGAAGCCCCGGTAGGCCTCGATGCCCGCACCCATGTGGGAGAACAGCGCGCGCACGATCGCGGGCGTGGGAGTCACCCGGTCGGCGAGCGCATTCTCGAGCATGCCCTGGAAGTACGCGACCACGTCGTCGGTGATCGCCTCGACCAGCGCGTACTTCGATGCGAAGTAGTTGAAGACCGTGGCGCGGGCCACCCCGGCCGAGAGCGCCACGTCGGCCATCGTGACCGGCTCGACGCCGCGCTCGGCGAACAGCGAGCGGGCCGCGTCGAGGATCCGCTCGCGCTGCCGGCTCTTGCTCTGCGCGCGGGGCCCGGAAATCATTGGACCCGAGTCTAACGGAATTTGGACTCGAGTCCAAGATTGGCTTTCGGCTAGGCTCGGCGCATGGAGAAGCTCGCGCGCGCCCGCGACGGCTACGCCGAGCGGATCCGCGCGCTCGCGGGTCTGCGCTCGCCGGCCCTGCTGCGGGGGCTGTCACGGGTCCCGCGCGAGGAGTTCCTCGGCCCGCCCCCGTGGCGCTTGCTCACGGTCGCCGACCTGGGGCGCGGCTACCGCGAGACCTCGGACCCGGCGGAGCTCTACGACAACGTGCTGGTCGCGCTCGACGCGGAGCGACGGCTCAACAACGGCGAGCCGGCGGCGCTGTTGCGCTGGCTCGACTCACTCGAGCTCCGCGCGGGTGAGCGCTTCCTGCACGTGGGCTGCGGCGTGGGCTACTACACGGCGATCGCGGCCGAAGCCCTGCGGCCCGGCGGGCGGGCGCTGGGCGTGGAGCTCGACCCGAGCCTGGCCGAGCGCGCGCGCCACAACCTGGCCGGCCGCGACGACGTGGAGATCGTCTCAGGCGACGGCGCCAGTCTCACCGGCCAGAGCTTCGACGCGATCTTCGTGAATGCGGGCGCCACCGAGATCCTGCCCGCCTGGCTCGACTCACTCCTGCCCGGCGGGCGGCTGCTCCTGCCGCTCACCGTGGGCATCGGCCAGCCGAACCTGGGCGTCGGCTTCATGCTGCTGGTGCGGCGGGACGCCGACGGCGACCGCGCCGAATTCCAGGGACCCGTCGGGGTGTTCCACTGCGCGGGCGCGCGCAGCGAATACGGAGAGTCACAGCTGCGTCGACTCTTCGCAGCTCGACCCTCCGGGGCGTTGCCGCTGCGGCGCCAACCCCATCGCGAGGACTCGAGCTGCGCCCTTCACGGCGCGGGGTTCTGCCTCGCACATCCAGCGAGGCACGAATGAAACGAGCTCCGGGCGCACCCTTCAGCGGCAACGCAGCGGTCGTGGCGCGGGACTACCGCGGTTGGTTTCTCGGTCACTTCGTGCCGGGCGACGAGCCGCTGCACAGCCGGGACGTCGAGGTGAAGTGGACCACGCACGCCGCGGGCGAGACCCGGCCCGAGTGGTCGCCGCCGGGCCCGGTGCGCACGCTGAACCTCCTGATCCGCGGCCGCTTCGCCGTGCTCTTCCCCGGCGAGGAGGTCGTGCTCGAGCGGGAGGGCGACTTCGTGGCATTCGGACCCGGCATCGCGCACTCGTTCCGCGCCATCGAGGAGTCACTGGTGATGACGATCCGCTGGCCCTCGCGCCCGAGCTAGCGCCAGGACTGGAGCTCGATCGCGTTGCCTTCGGGGTCGGTCACGTAGCACCAGGTGACGCGCGCGCCGCTCGCGTACGAGAGCGTGACCACCTCGCCCAGCGCCGAGCCGCCGCGCGCCAGCACCTCGCGCCGCGCCGCAGGCACGTCGTCGACCTCGAACGCCAGGTGCGCCAGGCCGGGCCGGTTCACGGCGCGCCGGCCGGGTCGGTGTGGGCGCCGTAGCTGTAGATCTCGAGCGTCGGCCCGCGCTCGCCGTGACCCGGCAGGCGCAGGTGCACGCCGCGCAGCGTCGCGCCGGCGACGCCGGTGCCCGCTTCCAGGTCCCGGCCCGCGAGGTCGCGCTCGGGCGGCACGAGCACGCAGCCGAACACCTCGCCGTAGAAGGCCGCGAGCGCGCGCCAGTCGACGGCGATCAGGTTCGTGTGCGCGTAGCGGGCGCCCGCGATCACGGCAGCTCACTCACACGCGCGCGCAGTAGTAGCCGAGCTCGCCGAGCAGCGACCCGCGCGCGCCGACCTGCGCGGCCTCGCGAAAGCCGGCTTCGCGCATGAGCCGCGCCAGGCCGTCCTCGGCGTTCGAGCGCAGGCTCTGCTCGCGGTGGACCAGCTTCGCGAGCAGGGCACCCAGACCGTGACCCGTGCCTGCGAAGTCGACTACGTGCAGTGACCCGCCCGCGCGCAGCACGCGCCGCAGCTCGCGCAGCACGGCCGGCTTCTCGGCGCTCTCGAAGTGGTGGAACACGAACGACGAGATCACGCGCTCGAAGCTCGCGTCGGGGAACGGCAGTGAGTCGCCGAAGCCCTGCTCGAACGCGATCGCGACGCCGGCCTGCGCCGCTTTCCGCTCGGCCCGGGCCAGGGCCTTCTCGTCGGGGTCGAGCGCCACCAGCTCGATCGCGGGCTCCAGGCGCTTGGCCACGAGCGAGAGCGCGCCCGTGCCGCAGCCCAGGTCGAGCACGCGCTGTCCGGGCGCGAGCCGAGCCTGGGTGACCAGCTCCTGCTGCGCGCCGCGCGTGCCCAGGAGCCGCGTGAACGGATCGTAGAACGGCAGCAGCCAGTCGGCGCCGGCCGCGGGAACGAAGTGTCGGTGTGACTGCGCCATCCGCTCTCACTAGCTCGGCGCGGGCAGGCCGAGGTCTTTCGCCAGGAGCTGAGTCACCGTGTTGTTGGTCTCGAACGTCGAGTCGGCGGGCATGACCCCGTAGTGCACCATCTGCTGCGCGATCCGGCTCATGATCACCGCGAAGCGGAAGCCCGCGAACACGGAGTAGAACTTCTGCCAGCGCGTCTTGCGGCCGGTGAGCTGTTCGTAGCGCGCGATGGTCTCTTCGTAGCTCGGGAAGCCGGGCAGGCGCGGCACGCCGATGCCCTCGCTGTGGTGGCGGTCGAGGAAGATCGCCCAGGCCAGGTCCTCCTCTCCGTTGCCGTGCGTGACCATCTCCCAGTCGAGCACCGCCTGGACCTTCGTGCCGTCGGGCTCGAACAAGATGTTGCCGATGCGCGCGTCGCCCCAGACCAGTGAGTCGGGCTCGTCGTGGGGCTTGTTCTCCTGCAGCCACTGCCAGGCGGCCTCGGCGGTGGGCTGCGGCTTGCCGCGCGCGGCCCAGCGCAGGTAGCGCTCGTAGTAGGCGAGCTGCTGCTCGAGCCCGCTGTGGCCGAGCTCGGGCTTGTCCACGAAGCCGAAGCCGAGCGCGCGCCAGTCCAGGTTGTGAATGGCGGCCATCGACTCGATTCCGCCCCACCACACGCGCGCCTGGTCGGCGGGCGGCAGGTCCTTGAGCCAGCCTTCCATGGTGTAGAGCGGCCGGTCCGTGGCGGCGCGGCCCTCGACCTTGGCCATCACGTAGAACGGCGCGCCGAACACGCTCTGGTCTTCGGCCTCGAGCCACAGCACGCGCGGCACCGGGATGCCCGCCGCGCCCAGGAGGCGCATCGAATCGAACTGCACGCGCATGTCGTACTCGGGAAACACCGCGAAGCCCGTGGGCTGGATGCGCACCACGAGTGACTCGCTGCGCCGCCGTCCGCCCTCGGTCCAGTCCAGGTCGAACAGGAGTGTCTCGTTCGAGAAGCCCGAGGCCTGTGGCGCCGAAAGCTCCGAGAGCCGCAGCTCGCCGGCGCCGGGCAGCTTCGCGCGCAGCCAGCGCTCCAGGCCCGCGCGTGCCTGGGCCAGGTCGCGCTGCCAGGCGGTCGGCACTAGCGGCGCGGCAGCCCGAGCACGCGCTCGGCGATGATGTTGCGCTGGATCTCGCTCGTGCCCGCGAAGATGGTGGGCGCACGCGACTGCAGCTCGCGCTGCGCGGCGCGGCCGCCCTCGGGCGCGCGCGGCGAGTCACTACGCAGCTGGCCGAATGCGCCGGTCAGGTCGTTGCCGAGCGTGGCGAGCCGCTGGCCCATCTCGGAGTAGTAGAGCTTCTGCAGGCTGGCCTCGGAGCCGGGCTTGTGGCCGTTGGCGAGCGCGGTCAGCGAGCGCAGCGAGTTCAGCCGCAGCACCTCGAGCTCCAGGAACGCCTGCGCGAGCCGCTGGCGCGTGAGTCGGTCCTGCGTGGCCGCCCGGCCGCCGCGGCGCGCCGTGCGCGCGCTCGCTACCACCTGGTCGAACTCGCGCCGGTAGCCCGCGTAGCGCGACAGAGTCGAGGCACCGCGCTCGTAGCCGAGCACGGTGTTCGCGATCTGCCAGCCCTGGGTCGGCTTGCCGATCAGGTTCTCGGCCGGCACCACCACGTCCTTGAAGAAACACTGCGAGAAGCCGCGGTTCCCGGTCATCTGCACCAGCGGCGCGACCTCGATGCCCGGTGTCTTCATGTCGATCAGCAGGAATCCGATGCCCTCGTGCTTGTCGGCCTTCGGATCGGTGCGCACCAGACAGAAGATCCAGTCGGCGCGGTGCGCCTGACTCGTCCAGATCTTCTGCCCGTTCACCACATACTGGTCGCCGCGCAGCTCGGCCGTGGTGCGCAGGTTCGCGAGGTCGGAGCCGGCGCCCGGCTCCGAGTAACCCTGACACCACATTTCCTCGGCGCGCAGCATCGGGCGCAGGAAGCGCTTCTTCTGCGCCTCGCTGCCGTGGTGGACGATCGCCGGGCCGCACAGACCGATGCCGAGCCCGTTGATGGTCGGCGGTGCGCCCGAGAGCACGAGCTCCTCCTGGAGCAGCGCATTCTCCACGTGCGTGCGGCCCTGGCCGCCGTACTCCTTGGGCCAGGTGACTCCCACGTAGCCCGCGTCGTAGAGCTCCTGGTGCCAGCGGCGCGTGCCGTCGAAGACCGAGTCCTCGGTCTCGAACTCGTCGCCTTCCTTGTCCTTCCACCAAGCGGGGACGTGCGCGCGGATCCAGGCGCGCGCGCGGTCGCGGTACTCGAGCTCGGCTGGCGAGAACGTGAAGTCCATGCCGGGATTGTACCTCCGCCGCGCGCGCTCAACGGCGGCGGCCGCCACCTCCACGCCCGCCCCCGAAGCCGCCTCCGCCGCGTCCGCCGTAGCGGTCGCCGAAGCCGCCACCACCGTCGTGGTCGCCCCAGTGGCCCTCGCCCCCGCCGCGCTCGCCGCCCGCGTTCTGCATGCCGTTGACCCGATTCTCGCCTTCGCCGCGTGCGGCCTCCTCGCGGTTGGCCCAGGAGTTGTCGCCGTGTGAGTCCTGCCAGCCGCCTCCGGAGTTGCTCTGCCAGCCATCGCCGTTGCGGCGGTACACCGAGCCGTCCGACCCGGCGTAGTGATCGTTGGCCCCGGGGCTCGTGTACGTCTGACCGGTGCGGGCGCTGGTGACCGACGACGAGCTCTCGACCGAGGGCCGCTCTCCGGGCTGGCTCGAGACACTCTCGCTGTGGCTCACCTCGTTGCCCTTCTGGCCCGTGTAGGACTCGGAGCCCGAATAGCTCTCGGCTCCCGTGGCCGCGTTGTAGGTCTGCTTGCGAGACACGTCGCCGGTGCCGCCGCCCGGCGTATCGATCGACCGGCTGTAGCTGCGCTGGCCCTGCCCGGTGTAGGGGTCGTAGCTGCGGTTCGCGTTGTAATTGCCGGTCGTGCCCGTCGCCTGGTTGTGGTAGGTGCCGCCCGAGCTCTGCCCGATGGTGCCGTTCGAGGTCGTGGCCCAGGTGGTGGTGCCGGTGGTCTTCACGTTGCCGTACTGACCGTAGACGTTGGCGCTGGCGGAGCCGCAGCACGGGTAGCCGTGATATGCGGCGGAGTAGGCGTAGGGGCTGGCCCAGGAGTCGACGACCGCGGCCGTCGCCAGACCCATGCCGTAGCCGTAGGTCCAGCCGGTCGCGGGGCCGTACACGGGCACCGCGGCGATCCCGTAAGTCACCGGGGGCGGGTAGTAGACCGTCCCGACCCAGGGCTGGTAGGCGTAGCCCGTGCCGTAGACGACCACGCCGTCGGGCTCCACGACCGTCCCGAGATACCCGGGGGTGTAGCCGGTGTAGATCTCCGTGTCGGTCGCGCCGTAGATGTGCACATAGGTGACGTAGTGCAGCGCGGAGCTCGTGGGGATGGTGTAGATCACCGCCGGCACGCTGCGCGCGACGACCCACGGGCCGAACGATCCGGTCGCGGCGAACCAGACCCCGGCGCGCAGTGCGTAGTAGCTGTGAGGGTCGACGAGGATCACGGGCGCCGGTGAGTTGACGGCGTACTGCAGCGGCGTGCCGGCGATCGGCGCGAAGCGCGGCTCGCCGTCGTAGCTGGCGTCGAAACGCGGCGGATCGTCGCTCGAGATCGTGCCGGTGTTCGGGATCGAGTTCTCGATCGCCGCCTCGCGGGCCTGCGGCGTGCCGGCGATCGACGCGAGCACGACGCCCGCTGGAGACTCGGGGGGGATCTTCCGGAAGTCACCCGGCAGGTCGCCGCTCGCGACGTAGGTCCACGGGCCGTCGAGTGAGGCCGCCCGGTACCAGCGGCCGGACACGAGCAGGTAGTAGCTGGCGTGCGCCTCGTCGAAGATCAGGTCCGAGGCGGTGTTCGTGCACCAGCGCAGCACCGTGTCGGGAATCGGCGTGGTCTCGGGCGGACCCTTGAGCACGATCAGCTCGCTCGGGACCTGACTCAGGTAGATGACCGGAGCACCGTTAGCGAGCGACGGCTTGGGGTCGGCGCGGCCGCCGTCGAGCAGGTCGACCAGGCCCTCCTTCCCCAGGCTCTCGGCCGTCGCATCCAGGCCGGACGGCGCCGCCGCGGCGGCCTGCCAGGGGCCGTCGAGCGAGGCCGCCGAGAGCCAGCCGTCGTACACGTGCAGGTAGTAAGTCGTGCCGCCGGGAACGCGCGCGATCAGCGCTCGGGTGTTGATCACGCGCTCCAGGCTCTGCCCCTCGACCGCCCGCATCACGGGCTTGCCGTCCACCGGGATCAGGATCGCCGGCACCTGACTCACCAGGATGCGGGGCACGTCGTTCTTCACCGGCGCGCCCTGCGCCGACGCGGACGTGTTCGCCGAGAGCGACGCCACGAGCCGATCGAGCGACACCGTCCGGGACTGCAACGGCAGCTCCTGGCGCAGGACCGCGAGATAGTCCGCGCCGTCGTCCGACACGCCCGGGAAGCTGCTGCGGGTGAGCGCGAGATCGCTCAGCGTGACCTGGCGGAGCTCGCGGTTCACGTCGGTGCGCGCGCTGGCCCAGATCACGCCGTAGTGCTGCGCATCGCCGCTCGCCGAGCGGAAGGCGACGGCCGCGCGGAACTGGATCTGGTTGCCCTGCCAGCTCTCGACCTGCGGCTGATACACCACGAGCGAGCCGTCGCCGAAGGGAAGCTGGCGCGGCCAGGGGTCCGCGCTCGCGGGCTGGGGCGCCGCCGCGGAGGGTGACTCGAGAGGCTGCGCAGGGGAAGGAGACTTGCACGCCACGGCCGCGCCGAGCGCTGCGCACACCACGAGCCCATGGATCCAGCGCATTCGCCCACTCCTCCCTGCCGGTGCCCGGGCGCATTGTGGCACGCGAGAGATCCGGAAACGGTTCGAGGCCGGTAAGGTTTGAAACCCGTTCCCTTCGTAGGTTTGCCGCCCATTGCAACCCTTTCAGAGGAGAACGAGTCATGGAACCGCTTCGTCGAACCGCCGCCCTGGTGTACGGGGTGGTCAGCTACGCGCTCTTCTTCGTGACCTTCCTGTACCTGGTCGCCTTCGTGGGCAATTTCGCCGTGCCCAAGACGATCGACTCCGGCGTGCCCGGCCCGATGGGGCTGGCCGTGGTCGTGAACGGCTTCCTGCTGGCGCTGTTCGGCGTGCAGCACAGCGTGATGGCGCGCCCGGGCTTCAAGCGCGCGTGGACGCGCCTGCTGCCGGCCTCGATCGAGCGCAGCACCTACGTGCTGGCCTCGACCGCGGTGCTGGCCGCGCTCATGTACTTCTGGCAGCCGATCCCGACGCCGATCTACGAGCTCGGCGGCCCGCTGTGGGGCGCGGCGCTGGCGCTGTATCTGGCCGGCTACGGGATCGTGCTCTACTCCTCGTTCCTGATCGACCACTTCGACCTGTTCGGCCTGCGCCAGGTGGTGCTGCGCGCGATGGGTCGGGTCTACACCGAAAAGCGTTTCAAGACGCCCACCCTGTACAAGCTGATCCGCCACCCGCTGTATCTCGGCTGGATCATCTCGTTCTGGGCCGCCCCCGTGTTCAGCGTGGGTCACCTCTTGTACGCGAGCTTCTTCACCGCCTACATCCTGATTGCGATTCCGTTCGAGGAGCGAGATCTCGCCGCGCAGCTCGGCGAGCCGTACGAGCGCTGGCGCAGCGCGACCCCTGCATTCGTGCCGCGCATCGGCCGGAGCTCCGAGTCCGGGCCCATCCCCCGAGAGGCCCGCTGATGGCTGCGCCGGAGCTCGACCCGGAGAAACTCCAAGGCTTCGGGGCCAAGCTGCTCGGCGCGCTCAACGGCGCTGCAGTCGCGCTCATGACGTCGCTCGGCCACCGCACGGGGCTGTTCGACGTCATGAGCCGGCTGCCGCCCGCGACTTCCCGGCGCATCGCGGACGAGGCGGGGCTCGACGAGCGCTACGTGCGCGAGTGGCTCGGCGCCATGGTGACCAGCGCCGTGGTGGAATACGACCCGGCGCGGAGTCACTACAGCCTGCCGCCCGAGCACGCCGCGCTGCTCACGCGCGAGGCGGAGCCGGACAACCTGGCCGCGACCTTCCAGTGGATCCCCCTGCTGGCGTCGGTCGAGGACCGGGTGCTCGAGTGTTTCGAGCGCGGCGGAAATGTCTCGTATCTGGCGAACCCGCGCTTCCGCGCGGTGAAGGAGGAGGAGAGCGACCGCGTGGTCGTGGGGCAGCTCGTCGAGGACATCCTGCCGCTCGTGCCCGGTCTGCCCGACGCGCTGGCGCGCGGCATCGACGCGCTCGATGTCGCCTGCGGCAGCGGCCGCGCGCTGAACCTCCTGGCCGGTGAGTTCCCCAGGAGCCGCTTCACCGGCTATGACCTCTCGGTCGACGCGATCGAGGGCGCGCGCGCCGAGGCGCGCGACCTGCGGCTCGGGAACGTGCGCTTCGCCGTGCGCGACCCCGGCGAGCTCGAACAGCGCGAG
>Ga0335084_10003413_pt1 | contig 15478 bp, 12 predicted proteins | sample Lox_Sample_44_FD_206721 | JGI IMG/M metagenome (GOLD analysis project Ga0335084, IMG submission 206721) | Soil microbial communities from Loxahatchee National Wildlife Refuge, Florida, United States - Lox_Sample_4.4 | ecosystem: Environmental > Terrestrial > Soil > Wetlands | place: USA...
GGAGTAGTCCAGGGCAGGCTCGGCGGTTCGAAGCGGGGTTCCGGGCCATGCGCGATCGCGCCGGGACTTCGCCGCCCCACCGGGTGTAACATGACCCCGGGGACGGTTTGGACCCGGGTCCGCAGTTGCCCAAGGCCCCGGAAATACGGGGCCCGCGCGGACACAGCGCCGGACCGGCCGATGCATTTCACCGCGTAAACACGGCCATGGACACTCAGGTCGCCACCGAAGGCTCGCCCCGCCGGGACTCGCCCGCCGAATCGACGCTCCTCATCGTCGATGACGACGAGCACGTCCGGCGCGCGCTCCGGCGGGTCCTGCGCCGGGCGCGCTGCCGGATCGTGGACGCGCCGGATGCCGAGTCGGCGCTCGACGTGCTCACGCGGGAACCCGTGCAGGTGGTGGTCTCCGACTACCGGATGCCCGGGATGAGCGGCGTCGAGTTCCTGCGCATCGTGAAGGACCGCTGGCCGCAAATCCAGCGCGTGCTGCTCACCGGGCAGGCCGACTCGACCGCCATCGAGGAGGCGGTGAACCAGTCGGAGATCTTCCGGTTCATCTGGAAGCCGTGGGACGACGGCCACCTCCTCATCACCATCCAGAGCGCGATCGACCAGTACTGGATGGTGGAGGAGAACCACCGCCTCCAGGGGCTCCTCCAGGTCCGCAACGAGGAGCTGGAGCGGCTCAACCGCGACCTCGACGGCAAGCTGATCCAGCGCAGCGAGGCGCTCATCCGCGCCGCGCAGGAGTGGCGGGCCACCTTCGACGCCATCGGCGACCCGCTCGCCATCATGCGGCAGGGCGGCTGCGAGGTGGTGCGCGCCAACGCGGCCTTCGCGCGGGCCGCCGGCGTGCCCGTGAACATGCTCGCGTCGCTGCGCTGCACCGACCACGCCTACGGCGTCATCCCCTGCCCGTCTCGCTGCGTCATGCCGAGCGCCGGCGCCGAGCGCGAGGCGACCTTCGGCGACCGGACCTGGCTGGTGCGCTCCTTCCCCCTGGGCGAGGCGGAGGAGAGCGGGATGGTGGTGGTGTTCAAGGACGTGACCGACGAGCGCGAGGTGCAGCGGCGCCTCTTCCACGCGGAGAAGATGTCCGCGGTGGGCCAGCTCGCCGGCGGCGTCGCGCACGAGATCAACAACCCGCTGGGCGGGATCCTGGCCTTCGCCCAGCTCATGAGCCGCGACGAACGGTCCGCCGAGGACCAGGAGAGCCTCCGGCTCATCCAGGACGCCGCCAACCGCGCCAAGCGGATCGTGGAGTCGCTGCTGCGCTTCTCGCGCCGGCCCCGCCACGAGGAGAAGTGCCTGGTGGACCTCGGCGAGGCGGCGGACGACGCGCTCTTCCTGCTCTCCTCGCGGTTCAAGGACGGGCGGTTCGAGATCGTCCGCGACTACCGGCCCGCCGCCGCGCTGGCCAACGCCAACCAGCTCCAGCAGATCCTCGTGAACCTGGTCGTGAACGCCCTCCAGGCGATGGGCGAGCGGGGCAAGGTCACGGTCTCCACCGGATCCGCCGGGCCGGGCCGCGTGCGCCTCTCGGTCACCGACACCGGCCCGGGCATCCAGCCGGAGATCGCCAAGCACATCTTCGAGCCGTTCTTCACCACCAAGCCGGAGGGGCAGGGCACGGGCCTGGGCCTCTCCATCTGCTACCAGATCGCCGAGGAGCACGGCGGGATCATCCGCGTCGAGCCCACCACGGACCGGGGAGCCTGCTTCGTCGTGGAGCTCCCGGCCGCGCCGCAGAAGTGAAGAGGGGAGAGCACCGCCATGGTTGACACCGTCACGAAGCAAGCCCGGGTCCTCGTCGTCGACGACGAGCCCTCGGTCCTGAAGGCCATCGAGGCCCTGCTGGGCCGGAAGGGCCACCAGGTGGTGGCGCTCGACTCGCCCATCGCCGCGACGCAGCGGCTGGCGCAGGAGGACTTCGACGTCGCCCTCCTCGACATCAAGATGCCGCAGCTCTCCGGCCTGGAGCTGCTCTCCGCGGTCAAGCACCGGCGGCCGGAGGTGGAGGTCATCATGATGACCGGCCACGCCACGGTGGAGACCGCCCTCGCCGCCATCAAGGCGGGCGCCTACGACTACCTGACGAAGCCCTTCGAGGACGTGGAGATGGTGGCGCGGTCGGTCGCCAAGGCGGCCGAGCGCAAGATGCTCTTCGACCGCAACCGGCAGCTCGAGACGCAGCTGCGCGAGCGGGAGGGAGTGCCCGGCGACGGGCTGGTCGGGAACTCTCCGGCCATCCGCGAGGTCACGCGGATGATCGAGGCGGTCGCCTACAGCTCCACCACCGTGCTCGTGACCGGGGAGTCGGGCACCGGCAAGGAGCTGGTGGCCCGCGCCCTCCACGCCCGCAGCCCGCGCAGGAGCCATCCGTTCGTGGCGCTCAACTGCGGCGCCCTCACCGAGACCTTGCTCGAGTCCGAGCTGTTCGGCCACGTGAAGGGCGCCTTCACCGGGGCGCAGCGCGACCAGAAGGGCCTCTTCGACGCCGCGGACGGCGGCACGATCTTCCTCGACGAGATCGGCGACATCCCGCTCTCCACCCAGGTCCGCCTCCTCCGCGTCCTGCAGGAGGGCGAGATCAAGCGGGTCGGCTCGGCCGACTCGGTGCGGGTGGACGTGCGGGTCATCGCCGCGACGCACCGCGACCTGCCCAAGCTCGTGAAGGCGGGCAAGTTCCGCGAGGACCTCTTCTACCGCCTCAACGTCATCAACGTGCCGCTGCCGGCGCTGCGCGACCGCGTGGAGGACATCCCGCTCCTCGCCCATCACTTCCTGCGCCGGTACGCGGAGCGGCTGGCCAAGAAGGTCCGCACCCTCGCGCCGGAGGCGATCGAGCTCCTCTGCGGCTACCGCTGGCCCGGGAACGTGCGCGAGCTGGAGAACGCGGTGGAGCGCGCCGTGGTGCTGTGCCGCGGCGACTCCATCACCCCCGTCGATCTCCCTCCGGCCGTGACGGGCCGCACCGCGCCGCTCGTCCGCGACGCCCCCGCCGCGGGCGACGACGCCGCCTGGCTGTCGCTCTCGTACGCGGCGGCGAAGGAGCAGGCGCTGCGGCGGTTCGAGAAGAGCTACGTCGAGGCGCTGATGCGGGCCTGCGACAACAACATCTCGGCGGCGGCGCGCAAGGCCGGGATGGACCGCTCCAACTTCAAGCGGGTGCTCCGGAAGTACCGCACCGACGTGGAGCCGGACGAGGGACAGGAGCCGTCCGCGGTGGCGGGGTAGTCCGCCGTCCCACCTCGCATCGGGCGGCGCCCCCCGTGGTGCACGGGTGGCGGCGCCCGGGGCCCGCTAGACACGACGGGGCATGCGCAGGCGCAGCCCCGAGCTCCCAGGTCTCGCGCCGCTGGCCGCGGGTCTGCTGTGGCTCGCCGCCTGCTCCCCATCGGGCACAGCGGCCCCGCCTTGCCCGGCCAGCGCGGACGACGGCGACCCGTGCACCGTCGACGCCTGCGACCCGGCCACCGGGATCGTCACCCACGCGCCGGCGGCCGACGACGGGAACCCGTGCACCATCGACGCGTGCGACCCGCTCACCGGGGTCGTCACCCACGTCCCGGCGGAGGTGGACGATGGGATCGCCTGCACCGTGGACCGGTGCGACCCGGCCACCGGCGCGATCTCGCACGTCCCCTCGTTCGCGCTCTGCGCCGCGGGGGAGGTCTGCTCGCCCGCGGCCGGGTGCGAGGCCGCGCCGGCGTGCGCCGCCCTGGCCCGGGCCGCCGGGACCGCCGCGCACTTCCAGGCGGTGGTGAGCGCGGGGCTGTCGGCGCCGGTGCACGTGACGTCGCCGCCGGGCGAGACGGCCCGGCTCTTCGTGGTGGAGCAGGCGGGCCGGATCCGGCTGGTGAAGGACGGCGTGCTCCTCGCCGCTCCGTACCTCGATCTGCACGCCCTGGTGTCGTGCTGCGGCGAGCGAGGGCTCCTCTCGCTCGCGTTCCACCCGGCCTTCGCGGAGAACGGCAAGCTGTACGTGAACTACACCGATCTCGCGGGGGACGTCCGGATCTCGGAGTTCACCGCGCCCTCGCCCGCGGGCGACTCGGCGGATCCCGGGAGCGAGGTGATCCTGGCCACCATCCCGCACCACGCCTACGCGAACCACAACGGCGGGCTCCTGGCCTTCGGTCCGGACGGCTTCCTCTACGCCAGCGTCGGCGACGGCGGCGGTGGCGGCGATCCGCTCGGCTCGGGCCAGAGCACGACCGCCCTCCTCGGGAAGCTCCTGCGCCTCGACCCGGCGGACCCCGGCGCCCCCGCGCCCGGAAACCCGTTCGGCAACGCCGTCTACGACTACGGCCTCCGCAACGCCTGGCGCTACGCCTTCGATCGCCGGACCGGTGACCTGTACATCGGCGACGTCGGCCAGGGCGCCCGGGAGGAGATCGACTTCAAGGCGGCCCCCGCGGCGGGCGAGGCACCGCCGCCCGGGACCAACTGGGGCTGGAACGTGATGGAGGGGACGGCCTGCTACAGCCCGCCCTCGGGGTGCGACACCGCCGGGCTGGCGCTGCCCGTCCTCGACTACGACCACACCGTCGGCCAGGCCGTCACGGGCGGCAACGTCTACCGGGGCGTCGCCATGCCCGACCTGGCCGCGGAGGGGCGCTACTTCTACGGCGACTCCCAGAGCGGCATCATGCGGAGCTTCCGGGTGGTGGACGGCGCGGTGACGGACGCGCTCCTCCTGCCTCCGTTCACCGGGGTGGTCTCCTTCGGCGAGGACGGCTGCGGTGAGCTGTACGCGGTCGGCTACGGCGGGACCATCGCGCGCCTGCAGCACGACTAGGTGCCCGTCGCCGCACGAGCCGCAGCCGGAGCGGTCTCCCACCGGCCGCCAAGGTGCTCGGCGAGGTCGGACGCGGCACGCTGCATCAGGTCCTGTGCCGTGCGGTGGGTGGCCTCGTTCACCTCCTGGGCCGGCACGACGAACGGCAAGCGTCCCTTCACCCGGACCACGCCGGAGTCGTAGGTCTTCTCGAACGCCAGCGCGCCGCGCTCGTCAAGGACCACGACCTGGATCGAGAGCGCGAGCTCGGCGTCCGGGTGGAAGAAGAAGACGCCCGCACCGTATTCGTACCGGAACGCGTTCACCTTAGGTGTGACGATCGCGCGGTACCCTTCGCATGCCGCGGTGTCGCTCGTCACGACGGCACCGCCGGCGAAGCGCGCCCCGAATGCGCGCATCGCGGCCTCGCGCACCACTACGCCCAGTGGAAGCGCGAGCTCCGTGGCCCGGCCGACCATGCTCGCAGGGCGCCCGGAGTAGACGTACGCGACGTCCGCGTCCGCCATCCGCACCAGCGCCCGGCCCTCGAGCTTCTCCTCCGGACGGGCAGCAGCCGGGTTGAAGTAATCTGGGCGATACGCGCCAGGGTAGTACGTGCACCCTGCCAGCAGCGCGAGCCCCCACGCTGCCGTCGTCGCTCTCCTCATCGCGGCTCCCTCCGGCCGAGATACTACGACGCGCGATCGGCGGTGTCACCCCGCGTGTGGTCGAGGCGGGTCGGTATGCGGCCGCAGGAACGCGCGCGCCTCGTCGAAGATCAGGTCGAGCGATCCGGCCAGCTCGTGCCCGTCCTCGACGACGAGGAGCCGCGCCGACGGCGTCCGCTCCACGAACGCCTCCACGTCGGCGAGCGGCACCGTCTCGTCGCGCCGTCCGGCGATGCAGAGCGCCGGGGCGCGCACCTCGGGGAACGCCGGCCAGCGGCGCGCGTCCTCGAAGAACGGCCAGCCGATGCGCCGCATCCGGTTCGAGGCGTGGTGCATCGTCTCGAGCCCGTTGGCCCGCCAGTCGCGGAGCTCGGCAGGCGAGAGCCGCGCGCTCCAGCGCTCGAACAGCCGGAAGGCCGGGGCGAGCAGGACGAGCCGCTCGACGGACGGATCCGCCGACGCGATGACCGCCGCGAGGTAACCGCCCAGCGACGAGCCGATGATCGCGTGCGGCGGCTTCCCGCGGGCGAGCGCCGCCTCGGCGACCGCGCGCATCGACGAGGGCGTCGAGCGCTCGAAGCCGACGGCGCCGGGCGTGAGGTCCGGCACCTCGAGCGGCACGCCGATCCCGGCGAACTGCCGGGCGAGGTGGCGGGCCTTGTTGGAGCCCGGGCCGGAGGCGAAGCCGTGGAGGTAGAGGAGCATCGGGCGAGGGTAACCGAAGGTCGCGAGCCGCGCTGGCCGGACGGCATCTCGTCACGGTGGAGCGGGAGCCTGGGGCGGCCCCTCCGGCGGCCGCTCGCCGTCACGCCGCCGCTCCTTCCGCGCGAACCGGTCCATCCAGGATCGCCGAAGACGAGCCGAGCCTTCAACTGATTGTGAAACCTGCACAGCAGTCGCACGTTCTCGACCGTCGGCGGGCCGCCCCGTGCCTTCTCCTCCACGTGGTCGAGCTCGATCCGGCGGGTGGAGCCGCAGATCCCGCCACCGCGCAGCTTCCACTGGCAGCACCCGCCGTCGCGGAGCATCACGGCTCGCTTCACGTGCGCCGGGATGGCGTCGCCCTTCGAGGTCGGCGGCGTCTTCCGGGGCGTCTCGACGAGCCCTTTCCGCTTCGCGCTCCGCGCGAGGAGGAGGTCGAGCCCGGCCTCGAGGATGTCCTCCACGCTCGCGCCCGGCCGGGAGTGGGACAGAGCATCCCGCGCGGCGTCGAGCTTCCGGAGGAAGAGCCGGGAGACGGTCACGTGGAGGCGGCTCAGGTCGGCCGTGAGCGGCACGGCCTCGTCCCGCTGGTCAGGGGCGCGATGCTGCGCTGGCTCGCTCACCGGCGCCGAGGCGGCGAGCGTTTCTACTGGTAGAAGTGGGTCCATCGCGAGCGCCGGCTGCGCTCCCTCGCCTGGACGCACCCGGACGGGGCGGACTGGCGTGACCACATCCCGGTGCGGCGCTGCCTCGGCGGGCCGGATCTCCGCGGCCACCGCCATGGCCTCGCGGCGGGACCGGTGGAAGAACCTGGGCAGCACCTCGGCCCGGTTCTGGGGCGTCATCACCTTGGCCAACTCGAAGACGGTGGAGATGCAGAGCCTTCCGTCGCGGAGCGGCACCTCCACCTCGGGGTACTCCTGGAGGAGGACGGCGGCGGTCTTGCGGAACTGGGCGGCGCCCGCCGAGAGCCCCAGCTCCCGGACGAGAAAGGCGAAGAGTGAGGCATGTCCGAGCTCGGTCCAGAGCTGGCGGCGATCGAAGTCGGCGAGGGCGACGAGAAAGTCGGCCATGGCGCCATGCTCCCTGGCGAGCAGGTCGGCGAGGCGGGAGGAGAGCTCGCGTGCATTGGTCATACGCGGAGTGTCTCACGCGTTTTCGACCCCTCGCATGACGCACGCAGCAAGCCAATGACGCGATCTCGGGGAGGGGTCCTCTTCCCTCCCCGGGACGCCGCGCGGAGGCTCAGGACGGCGCGCGCACGCTGCGAGAGAGGCCTTCGCGAAGGGAGCGCGCGCGGCGGCGCGGCTTCTCGCCGGAACGCGTCAAGCGAGAACGGCACACACTCCAAGTGGTATTCTCCTAGAGTGAAACGCGCACGGAGTCGGCGGCGCGCGCCTCGCTGGCGCCCGACGCGCAGCGAAACATGGAAGCCGATCTCGTCGGGACGCTTCCCGCGAGCGGTGGCGCCGCGCAGCAGCCCCGCCTCAGGAGCTGCTGAGCGACGCTCGGGGACGCGGTCTCGATCGAGAGTGCGGTCGCGACCGCGGTCGCGGTCGAGGTCGGGTTCGCCGTCGAGGTCGGGGTCGCCGTCGCGCTCGCGGTCACGGTCCAACCGAGCGTGTGCGGGCACCGATCTTGCTCTCCGTGATCAGGAGCACGGGAGGTGCCCGCCATGCTCTTCAACCCCGCGATCGCGTGTCTCGCCGCCCTCGCCCTGGGCGTGTCCGCTCGGCCACCGCCTGCGGCCGGTTTCCGCAGCGGCGACCTCGTCTTCGGCGACACGCGCTCGACGCAATCGACGGCCATCCAGCTCGCGACCGGGAGCCCCTGGTCCCACGTCGGCCTCGTCGAGGTGGCGCCGGACGGCGCGTACGTCATCGAGGCCATCGGCAAGGTCTCGCGGACGCCCTGGGCCGCGTTCCGCCGCCGCGCCGGCGGCCGCGTCCTCGTGCTGCGGCCGCGCGGGATCCCCGACGCCGCCCGAACGCGCGCGGTGGCCGAGGCGAAGGCGCTCCTCGGCCGGCCGTACGACCCGTGCTTCGGCTGGGGCGACGACCGGATCTACTGCTCGGAGCTGGTGGTGAAGGCCTACGAGCGCGGTGCGGGGGTCTCGCTGGGCAAGCGCGAGCGGCTCGGCGACCTGCACCTCGCCGGCCTGGAGGCCGCCATCCGGGCGCGCTGGGGTCGGGTGCCGCGAGACCTCGTCCTCGTGACGCCGGCGAGCCTCGCCGCGGACGGGCGGCTCGACACCGTCGCGGAGCCCCCCTGACGCTCGCGCACCCGCGGTCGCGGTCGTGGTCGCGGTCAGGGTCGCGGTCAGGGTCGCGGTCAGGCCGCCGTCGAGCGGCCCGTGCAGATCACTTCCGCTCCATCTTCTCCCTCAGCGCCCGCCACCGCTCCCCCAGCGCCTTCTCCAGCCCGCTCTCCGACAGCGCCACGATGCGCTCGCCGCGGAGCGCGTCGGGCAGGTACTCCTCGGCGACGTAGTGTCCCTCGAAGTTGTGCGGGTAGCGGTAGCCGCCGCCGTAGCCCAGCCCCTGCATCAGCTTGGTGGGCGCGTTGCGGAGCTTCATCGGGACGGGCAGCGCGCCGCGCTCGGTGACGAGCCGCCGCGCGTTGCCGTAGGCGGCGATGGCGGTGTTCGACTTGGGCGCGAGCGCGAGGTAGATGGCGGCCTGGCTCATGGGGAGGACGCCCTCGGGCAGGCCCACCAGCTCGACCGCGTGCAGCGCCGCCACCGCCACTTGCAGGGCCTGGGGATCGGCGTTGCCCACGTCCTCGCTCGCGAAGATCACCATCCGGCGAACGACGAAGCGCGGGTCCTCGCCGCCCTCCAGCATCCGCACCAGGTAGTAGACGGCGGCGTCCGGGTCCGACCCGCGCATCGACTTGATGAAGGCGGAGACGACGTCGTAGTGCTGCTCGCCGTCCTTGTCGTAGAGGATGGTGCGCTGCTGCAGCGCCTCCTCCGCGTCCTGGCGCGTCACCTCGGTCCGGCCCCCGAGCCTCACCGCCCCGGCGGCCACCTCGAGCGCGTTGAGCGCGCGCCGCGCGTCGCCGAACGCATAGCGCCCGAGCGCCTCGCGCGCGTCCGCGGCCAGGGTGACGGCGCCCGCCAGCCCGTGCGGGGCCGCCACCGCGCGGTCGAGCAGCGCCTGGACCTCCTCCTCGGTGAGGGCGCGCAGGGTCACCACCCGGCAGCGGGAGAGGAGCGCGGCGATGACCTCGAAGGACGGGTTCTCGGTGGTCGCGCCCACCAGCGTCACCGTCCCGTCCTCCACGTGCGGGAGGAAGGCGTCCTGCTGCGCCTTGGTGAAGCGGTGGATCTCGTCCACGAAGAGGAGCGTGCGCTTGCGGGTCATCCTGCGGCGCTCGCGCGCCGCCTGGACGATCTCGCGGATCTCCTTCACGCCGCCGAGCACCGCGCTGAAGGCGACGTACTCGGCCCCGGTGGTGCCGGCGAGGATGCGCGCCAGCGTGGTCTTCCCGGTGCCGGGCGGGCCCCAGAAGATGAGCGACGGCACCTGGTCCGCCTCGATGGCGCGGCGCAGGGCGGTGCCCGGACCGAGCACGTGCTCCTGTCCCACGAAGTCCTCGAGGCGACGGGGGCGCATCCGCTCGGCGAGCGGCTTGCCCGAGTCGTCCTTCTCGGAGGCGTGATCGAAGAGGTCCATGGGATGGCCTTATATAATGCCCGGCATGGACGCCCATCCCTGCCCCGTGCCGAAACGCGTCGGGATCCTCCACAAGGTGTCGTCGGCAGAGGCGTCCGAGACGGCGCTGTACGTGAAGCAGTTCCTCGAGAACAAGAACATCGAGGTGGTCACCGAGGAGCGCGACGTCGGGAAGACGGCCGACGTGGTGGTGGTGCTCGGCGGCGACGGGACGCTCATCCACGCCGCCGGGGTGCTCGCCGGCCGCCCGGTGCCCATCCTCGGCGTGAACATGGGGAGCCTCGGCTTCATGACCGAGGTGCCGCAGAGCGAGCTCTACGGCATGCTCGAGCAGGTCCTGGAGGGCAAGGCGACGGTCTCGGAGCGGATGAAGCTGCGCGTGCACGTCCACCGCGGCGGCCAGTCCGGGCGCGCCATCGACGAGGAGGTGCTGAACGACGTCGTCATCGCCAAGAGCGCGCTCTCGCGGATGGCGGAGCTCGACACCCGCTGCTCGGGCGACTACGTGACCACCTACAAGGCCGACGGCGTCATCGTCGCGACGCCCACCGGCTCGACGGCGTACGCGCTCGCCGCCAACGGGCCCATCGTCTACCCCACCATGCGCGGCGTGATCATCGCGCCCATCTGCCCGCACACCCTCACGCAGCGGCCGCTGGTGGTGTCGGACGACGAACGCATCGACATCGTCCTCATGAACGACACCGAGGTGTACCTCACCCTCGACGGCCAGACCGGTCTGCCCCTCGAGCGCGGCGACCGTGTCCAGGTGATGCAGTCGCACAACCGCGTGCTGCTCGTCCGGAACCCGCACATCGACTTCTTCGGCATCCTCCGGGCCAAGCTGCGCTGGGGCGAGCGGTAGTCGCACCGCGAGGCGCCGCCGCACGGGAGCGGGCAGCGGTCCGGGCGCATCCAGGGCGAGCCCGAGTCCGACTACCTGCACGGGTGTACCACTGAAAATTTGCGCAGTGTCAGGGTGCCGGAGGATGATGGCGGCATGCTCACGACGCTGCGCATCTCCGGATTCGCCATCGTCGACCAGGTCGAGGTCCTCTTCGGCACCGGCCTGAACGTCCTCACCGGCGAGACGGGCGCCGGCAAGTCCATCCTGGTGAACGCGCTGCACCTCGTCCTCGGCGGACGGATGAGCGCCGACGTCCTGCGCGAGGGGGCCGAGGAGGCCGTGGTCGAGGCCATCTTCGAGCTGCCGGCCCGCCACCCCGTCTTCGCGCGGCTCGAGGCCGCGGGGGTCCCGAGGGTGGAGCCGTGCGCCGGCGAGGCCGCGGAGCTGCTCGTCCGCCGCGTGGCGCAGCGGGGCGGCCGGGGGCGCGCCTTCGTGAACGGCGCCCTGTGCCCCATCGGCGTCCTGGAGACGGCGATGAAGGGCGTCGTCGACGTGTCGGGCCAGCACGAGCACGTGTCGCTCCTCGATCCCGCGACGCACCTCGCCCTGCTGGACGCGTTCGGAGGCCTGGACTCGACTTCGGACGTGGGGGACGGGGGGGACGGGGGCGGCGACTCCCCCCTGGCGCGCTACGGCGGGGCCTGGTCCGCCCTCGCCGCCCTCGTCCGGGAGCGGGACGCGCTCGCGCAGGACGAGGGCGAGCGCGCCCGGCGCGCCGACTACCTCGCCTTCCAGCTGCGCGAGCTCTCCTCGGTCGATCCCAGGCCGGGCGAGGACGAGGCCCTCGAGGCGGAGCGCCGGGTGCTCGCCGGCGCCGAGAAGCTCCGCGAGGCCGCTCGCGTCGCCGAGGCGCTGGTCTACGCCGAGGACGGCAGCGCGACCGAGCGCGTCGGCCAGGCGGTCCGGACGCTCGGGGACGCAGCCGCCATCGACCGGCGCCTGGAGGTCCCGCTCGGCCTGCTGCGGTCCGCGGCGGTCGAGGTCGAGGAGGCAGGGCGGGAGCTGTCCCGCTACGCCGACGCGGTTGGCGGAGATCCCGAGCGGCTGCACGCCGTGGAAGAGCGGCTGGAGGCCCTGCGCGCCATCGCGCGCAAGCACGGCGGGGACCTCGCGGCGGCCATCGCCCGCCGCGCCGAGATGGAGGCCGAGCTGGCGCGGGTGTCCGGCGGAGGCGAGCGGCTCGCGGCGCTGGCGGCGGAGATCGAGGCGCGCTCCGCGGACGCGCGCGCGCTCGCCGCCGTGCTCACGCGGGCCCGCACCCGGGGGGCGCGGACGTTCTGCGAGGCCGTGCGCGGCGAGCTGGACGGTCTCGCCATGGGCCGCTGCCGCCTGGAGGTCGCGTTCCGTCCGCCGGGCGCGGGCATTTCCGCGGGCGACCGGACGCTCGGGCCGGCCGGGGCGGAGGGCGCCGAGATCCTCATCGCTCCCAATCCGGGTGAGCCGCCCCGCCCGCTGGCGCGGATCGCGTCCGGCGGCGAGCTGTCGCGCATCCTCCTGGCGGTGAAGCGCACACTGGCGCGCAGGGACCCGGTGGACACCTACGTCTTCGACGAGGTCGATGCCGGGATCGGCGGGGCGGTCGCGGAGGCAATGGGGCGCGTCCTCTCGGCCGTCGCGCGCGGGCGCCAGGTCCTCTGCGTGACGCACCTCCCCCAGGTGGCCGCCTTCGCCGATCACCACCACCGCGTCGAGAAGAGGCTCGCCGCCGGGAGAACCCAGACCGCGGTGACTCCCCTCGCGACCGTCGAGGAGCGGCGCCAGGAGGTGGCGCGCATGGTGGCGGGGCAGACCGTGACGGCCTCGGCCCTGGAGCACGCCGGGGCCCTCATCGCGGCCGCGGCCGAGCTGCGCGGGCCGGAGGCGAACTCCGCTGCCAGGCGGCAGCCGGGCCCCGCCGCGTCCGGCGGAGCGCCCGAGGAGGGGCGGCGGAAGGCGTCTCCACATGCCGCTGCCCGGAAGCTGGCGGCGGGCGGGTGACCGCGGGGCGGACGGCGATCTTTCGACATCCGGTGCACGCGAGCGCGTTGACCCCCCGGTGACCGGGAGGTTACGCTCCGCGGGTGGCGGCACCGCCTGGCCTGAGGGTCGCAGCGCGCGGCGTCACCGACGTCGGGCAGAAGCGCGACCACAACGAGGATGCGTTCCTCATCGACGAGGAGCTCGCGCTCTTCGTCGTCGCGGACGGCATGGGCGGGCATGCCGGCGGCGGCACCGCCTCGCGGCTGGCGGTCGAGACGATCCGGTCGCAGGTGCGCTCGGCGCGCGAGCGCGCTCCCGAGACGTTCGGGACCGGCGCCGGGATCGAGGACTCGAAGCTCCCCGACGTGCTGCGGGAGGCGGTGGAGAAGGCCTGCGCGGTCATCTTCGATACCGCGCAGACCGATCCCGACCTGGCGGGGATGGGGACCACCGTCACCGCGGCCCTCGTCGACGGCCCGACCGCGTTCGTGGCCCACGTGGGCGACAGCCGCTGCTACCTGCTCCGTGCGGGGCGCATCTACCAGGTCTCCGAGGACCACTCGCTCGTGAACGAGCAGCTCAAGGCCGGGGCCATCAGCATCGACGAGGCGCGTCACAGCCGGTTCCGGAACATCATCACGCGCTCGGTCGGGTTCGAGCACGAGGTGCAGGTGGACCTCATGGGCCTCGAGGTCGAGGCCGGCGACGCGCTGGTCGTCTGCTGCGACGGGCTCTCGAACCTCGTCGAGGACGACGAGATCCTCCGCATCGTCGAGGCCGCCCCCCTCTCCGAGGCGCCCGAGCGCCTGGTGGCGCTGGCCAACGACCGGGGCGGGGACGACAACATCACCGCCATCGTCGTCCGCGTCGCCGAGAAGACCTAAACGCCTTTCTTGACAGCACATCTGCGGACCTGATACCCGTCAGGACGCTCGCCTGTCCCGGGTCGAAGGGGTGGGCGCAGTGCTCGTCGGCCGCCCGCGTCGCTGCGTTTGGCGCTCAAGGCCGCTCCCGGGGACTCGAACGGAATGGCGGCGCCTCCCAAGGACCAGGTGTTCACGGTCATCGTGGTCTCGGACCACTCGACGGCCGTGCGCAAGTTCCGGGTCCCGCGCCGCTGGCTCAGGAACCTGGCGTACGGCGGCGGCGCGGTGGCGCTCCTCGGCCTGCTCACCATCGGTCACTACTTCGCCCTCATCGGCTCCTCCTCGGAGAACGCGGTCCTCAAGGAGGAGAACGCCCAGCTCCGGTCGCAGATCCTGCTCGTCCAGGAGAAGGTCGCGCACATCTCCGCCACCCTCGACCGCGTGGAGCGGTTCGACGCGAAGCTCCGGACGGCGGTGACGCAGCTCCAGGATCCGGAGCGGAACCTCGCCATCGGCCCGGTGGGCAACGGCGGCGACGAGTCGGCCATCCCGGGCCCCGCGCCGGCGGCCGAGTCGAACCCGGCCGCGCTGCCGGGCAAGCTCTCCTCGCTGGAGACCGAGGCTTCGCGCCAGGAGCAGAGCCTGCGCGAGCTGCAGGAGTACTTCGACGACCAGCGCTCGCTCCTCGCCTCGACGCCGTCCATCTGGCCGACGCGCGGGTGGGTGACCTCCGACTTCGGCACGCGCATCGACCCCTACACCGCCGAGCGGCGCATGCACCAGGGGCTCGACATCGCCACTCCGCACGGGCAGCCGGTCTACTCGCCGTCGGACGGCACGGTGGTCTTCGCGGGGACCGAGGGCGGCTACGGCAAGGTGCTCGTCCTCGACCACGGGTACGGCGTGAAGACGCGCTACGGCCACCTCTCCGAGGTGTTCGTCCACCTCGGCGACCGCATCCGCCGGGGCGACAAGGTGGCCGCGGTGGGCAACACCGGCCGCTCGACCGGCCCGCACCTGCACTACGAGGTGCGCGTGAACGGCATCCCCGAGAACCCGCGGAAGTTCATCCTGGAGTAGCGCGGGCCGGCGGAGCCGGGGCCGCCCCGGCGGGCGCCGCGCGCGCCGCTCACCTCGCGGCGGAGCGAGGCTCCCCGCGCCCGGCCCGCGGCCGCACCGCCCCGATGCGGGCGGGCTCGATCCGTCCGTAGCCTGCGAAGAGCGCGCCGGCGAGGTCCGGCGCCCCCGCCCAGGCGGCCCCCTTGACCCTGAGTGCAGAGTTGACCGGACGGCCGTCCACCTCGCGCGCCAGCTGTGGCCGGGCCAGGTCCATGACGCCGCGGACCACGCCGCCGCCGCCGCGGTGCAGGAAGGTCACCGCGTCGCCGTCCACCACCTCGACGATCCCCATGTGCGTGAGCCCGTCGTCGAGCCGCCCGTTGCCGTTCCGGTCGTAGGTGAACCGCCAGAAGACCGCGTCCCCGGGCCGGGGCCGGACGCCGGCGCCGAAGGTGCGCCCGTTGGCCTCGAAGGCCCGCCAGGCGGCGGCGACGCCGCTCCGCTCCGCGGGCGCGGCCCGCTGCATCAGGAGGCGGAGCGGGATCCCCTCCGCCTGGTACACCGCCTCGACGAACCCGGTGCAGTCGGGGTTGAACCGCTCCGCGCCGACGACGAACGGCGCCCTCCCTTCCCCGAGGAGGGAGGCGGCCCGCCGGGCGAGGCGCGATCCCAGCGCGCCGTCGTCGCCTCCCGGGGAGCGCGCCTGCAGCGGCGCCGCGCAGCCCGCGAGCGCGGCGGCGATCAGCAGGGCGGTCCGGCCGAGCATGGCGCCACTGTAGAGGAGGGCCGGCCCCGGTAGGAAGCCGAGCGCCTGGGCGGGTGTGAGCCCATTTGCTTTCGGCTGGCGCGGAGTTACCT
>Ga0335084_10003415_pt1 | contig 15473 bp, 14 predicted proteins | sample Lox_Sample_44_FD_206721 | JGI IMG/M metagenome (GOLD analysis project Ga0335084, IMG submission 206721) | Soil microbial communities from Loxahatchee National Wildlife Refuge, Florida, United States - Lox_Sample_4.4 | ecosystem: Environmental > Terrestrial > Soil > Wetlands | place: USA...
AGGGACGGCCTTCGCTCGCGCCGTGACCTGCGAGGAGGCGATCGGGAAGACCCTGAACATCGCCGGCGGCGAGAAGTGCCGGACGACCCACTACGAGTTCTGCAACGAGCTGATGAGCGCCATCGGGATCGGTCCTCTTCCCCCCGAGGCCTTCGTGCGGACGGAGATCCGACGCTTCTTCGGCGATTGGATGGACACCGAGGAGAGCCAGCGGCTCCTCCAGTACCAGACGCGCGGGCTCAGCGAACAAAAGGCCGACATGCGGAAGGACCTCGGCGCGATCGTGCCGCTGATCCGTCTGCTGCGACCCGTCGTCACCTGGCTCGTCGTCCGCAGCTCACCCTACCTCAAGGAGAACCGGCGCGTGGTTTCCCACGCGTGACCGACCTGAGAATCGGAGGAACGATCCATGGCTCGCTTTCAGAAGCCGGCGGAGGGCACGTGGACCGAGCACTATCCGTCGCTCGGCACGGCGCCCGTCTCGTTCGAAGACTCGATCTCGCCCGCGTTCTACGAGCTCGAGCGCGAGGCGATCTTCAAGCGCACCTGGCTCAACGTCGGGCGGATGGAGCAGCTGCCTCGGAACGGCAGCTACTTCACCAAGGAACTGCCCGGCCTGAGGACCGCCGTCATCGTGTCACGCGACATGCAGGGACGGGTCCGAGCCTTCCACAACGTCTGCAGGCACCGCGGCAACAAGCTGGTGTGGGAGGGGACGCCCCGTGACGAGACCTGCGGCAACGCCCGGCAGTTCGTCTGCAAGTACCACGGCTGGCGATACGGCCTCGACGGCACGTGCACGTACGTCCACCAGGAGAACCAGTTCTTCGACTTGCGCAAGGACGAACTGGGCCTCGCCCCGGTGCACTGCGACACCTGGGCCGGCTTCATCTTCGTGAACCTCTCGCGCGAGCCTCGCCAGACGCTGCGGGACTACCTGGGTACGATGGTGGGCGCCCTCGAAGGCTACCCCTTCCACAGGATGACCGAGCGATACTCCTTTCGCTCCGAGAACAACAGCAACTGGAAGGTGTTCAGCGACGCGTTCCAGGAGTACTACCACGTTCCGCCGCTCCATACGCACCAGCTCGGTCCCACTCCGGAGGCGCAGAACCCGGAGTACGAGTTCGAGGGGGCGCACTACCAGCTCGACGGGGCGCATCGCATGGTGACCACGAGCGGTACGCACAAGCACAATTGGCCGCGGGAGCATCTCTACCCGGCCGAGGGGCTCACCCGTAGCGGCAGCACGGGGCCGTGGGAGGCGCCGGACCTGGGCGAGAACCTTCCGGGCGTCAACCCGTCGGGCATCAAGCGCTGGGGCATCGACAATTTCCAGGTCTTCCCGAATCTCGAGATCCTGATCTACGAGCGCGGTTGGTTCACCACGTACCGATACTGGCCCACGTCGCACAACACGCACGTGTTCGAGGCCGACCTCCACTTCGTGCCCGCGAGGAGCGCCCGCGAGCGCCTGGCCCACGAGTACGCCGCGCTCACGTTCAAGGAGTACGGTCTGCAGGACGTGGGAACGCTCGACGGTACGCAGATGGGGCTCGAGCAGGGCGCGTTCCGCCAGTTTCCCCTCAACGATCAGGAGATCCTCGTGCGCCACTTCCACAAGACGGTGGGCGACTGGGTCGATGCCCATGCCCGCGAGCGCGCGGCGGAGCCGGCGCAATGAGCGCTGCGCTCCTTCCGCGCGAGTTCGCCGAGTTCGAACCTTGGGCCGCCACGTGGTGTCTGGCACGCGAGTCCGAGCGATGGGCGCAGCGACTGCGGAGCTCGATGGAGGAGCTGCGGGCGTTCTACGACGCGGTCTTTCCGCGCGCCGAGGAGGCCATCGCCTACTGCGACCGGTTCCCGCTCGACGGCATGCCCGCGGACGCCGAGCGGCTCCTGCAGCTGCTGTACTCGTTGTTGATGGTGTCGTACGCGGTGGAGGTCTGGAAGCGCCCGGAGGTGATCCACGGCGGCTCCGCCCGGATCGATCGCATCCTGGAGCCCCGTCCCTGACGTCCCCGTCTACGAGGAGGCCGGAGAATGGCACGCCTGACCACGTTCGAAGAATACCGTGATCGGTACCCGGATTTCGCGCTCGAGAAGACGGACGATGGCGTGCTGCTGATGCGGATGCACCGCGATGGCGGCCCTGCGGTCTGGGACGAACGAACCCATCACGACATCGCCAACCTCTTCAACGACGTCGCGGGTGATCGCGACGTCCGCATCGTGATCTACACCGGCACCGGTGACACGTTCAATGCGGCCTGGGGACACGAGACCGGCCGCCGCGCCTTCTTCAAGGCGACGGCGGAGTGGGCGGAGGAGATGGGATGGTACGGAAGGATTCGACACCTCAACATGCTGGAGATCGACGCGATCATGATCGCGGCCGTCAACGGTCCCTCCAACATCCATTCCGAGCTCGCGCTGATGTGCGATGTCGTCCTCGCCTCCGAAGACGCCTATTTCCAGGACATGGCCCATTTCCCGCGGAACCTCTCGCCCGGCGATGGCATCCAGAACATCTGGCCGCTGGTCATGGGCCGCAATCGCTGGCGCTATGCCCAGCTGATGGGCCAGAGGATCACCGCCCAGATGGCGCTGGAATGGGGGGCGGTGAACGAAGTGCTACCGAAGGCCGCCCTGATGGATCGCGCCTGGGAGATCGCCCGGCATCTCCTGAGATATTCGCCGATCGTCCTGCGGCATACTCGCCGCACGTTCGTGCAGGAGTTCAAGAAGGCCGCGGTCAACGATCTCGGCTATGCGCAGACCCTGGAGCTCTTGGGCATGACCCAGTTCACGCCATACGGAGGGAACATGGATGCCCTCGACCGCGCCTGGAACGATCCCGACCTCTGGAAGAAGCGGTGAGCGCGGTCCGGCCCGATCAGGACGGACCGCGGAAGTGGATCTCCCGGCGAGCAAAGCGCCAGCCCTCGGGCGTGCGTACGAACCGATCGACGTAGCGGCCGATGAATTTCACCAGCGGGTCGGGGGTGCCCTCGCGTCGCATGAACACGAAGTCCGACACCGCCCGAGCGGTGTCGCCCTCCACATCGATGATCGCATTCACGCCCGCGTGGAGGCCCCGGCGCTCGGGAGTCTGGAGGCCGCTGATCACCGCCACGATTGCCGCAGGACCGACCGCGGTCTCGCCGCGCAGCGCGAGCTCGGCCTCTGGGGCCCACAGCCGTGCCAGCTCGTCGAACGCGCCATCGTCGACGGTGTGGAAGTAGCGTGCCATCAGCCGCTGGATCGCCCGTTCGTCGTCCAACAGGATTCTCCCTTGCTCGGTCCGATCCCGCGCGAGCCTTCGTCGCGAAGCACCGTGCCGGTTCGGATCGGTGCCGACGATGCACCAGAACCGGCGGGCATTGCAACCGGGCTCTCGATTGACGAGAATGCCGTTTCTGTCGGATGAATGCCGTGATGTCGAAGAGGAGCCTGCGGCCGTCGGAGGCCGACCCAGCGGAAGAGCGCAGGTGGTGATGGCTCGAGTCCCCGCAGCGGAAGGTGTCTTCACGTGGCCGTCCGACGAGCCCCGGCTGATCGGGAGCCAGTGCGGCGCGTGCGGCATCGTCACGTTCCCGTCGCAGGGCTCGTGCCCGCGCTGCGCCGCGACGGAGATGGCGGAGCGCTTGCTGGCGCGCCGCGGCCGTCTGTGGGCATGGACGACCCAGGAGTTTCCGCCGCCGAGCCCCCCGTACGGCGGGCCCACGGGCGCCGCTTTCGTGCCGTACGGGGTCGGGTATGTCGAGCTCGCGGACGGGGTGAGGGTCGAAGCGCGCCTGACGGAGACGGAAGGCCTCGAGAACGGAATCGAGATGGAGCTCGTCTTGGTGCCATTCCGTACCGACGCCGACGGCAACGAGGTCGTCACGTTCGCATTCCGGCCCGTCGGTGGCGAGAGGTCTCGCGCATGACCGCGTGCGAGGAGGAACAGGCGTGGACGTCGCGATCATAGGTGTTGGCCTTCATCCGTTCGGCCGCTTCGGGGATCGGACCGGGATCGACATGGGCGCGATGGCCATCCGGAGCGCGCTCGCGAACGCCGGCGTCGCGTGGCGCGACATCCAGTTCGCGTTCGCCGGGAGCTACGAGATCGACAACCCGGACGCAGTGGTCGCACTATTGGGACTCACCGGGATCCCGTTCACCAACGTCTACAACGGGTGCGCCACCGCGGCGAGCGTCCTCGCGCTGGCCGCCGACACGATCCGGCTGGGGGAGTACGATCTCGGCCTCGCCGTCGGCATGGACAAGCACCTGCCCGGTGCCTTCAGCTCCGATCCGCGCCTGTACGCGTGCCCGTCGTGGTACGGCGAGCTCGGCCACTTCCTCACGCCGAAGTTCTTCGGGATGAAGATCAACAAGTACATGCACGACCACGGCATCTCGGCAAAGACGCTGGCCCGCGTCGCGGCGAAGAACTATCGGAACGGGGCGCTCAACCCGAACGCCTTCCGGCGAAAGCCCCTCTCCGAGGAGGAGATCCTCGGCTCACGGATGCTGAACCATCCGCTCACGCAGTACATGTTCTGCAGCCCCGACGAGGGAGCCGCGGCCGCGGTCCTCTGCCGGGCCGATCGGGCGCTCCGCTACACCGACAAGCCGATCTATCTGCGCGCCAGCGTGGTCCGGACGCGGCGCCTCGGCGCGTTCGAGGTGCACAGCCCGTGGCTGCCGATCGAGGAGACGGCCGGCCCCACGGTCGACGCGTCGCGGGCCGCCTTCGAGAAGGCCGGCATCGGTCCCGAGGACGTCGACGTCATCCAGCTACAGGACACCGACGCCGGCGCCGAGGTCATCCATCTTGCCGAGAACGGGTTCTGCCGCGACGGCGACCAGGAGGCGCTGGTCGCGGGAGGAGCGCTCGAGATCGGCGGCCGGCTGCCTGTGAACACCGACGGCGGTCTGATCGCGAACGGTGAGCCGATCGGCGCGTCGGGCTTGCGCCAGATCCACGAAGTGGTGCTGCAGCTCCGAGGCCACGCGGGCGACCGGCAGGTGCCGGGCGAGCCGAAGGTCGGCTACACGCAGCTCTACGGCGCGCCCGGCGTCGCGGGCGTATCGATCCTGTCGGTCTGAGGACTCCCATGGCCGAGTCCCGCACCGCCCTCATCACCGGCGCGTCGTCGGGCCTCGGCGCGGCCGTCGCGCTCGAGATGGCCACCCGAGGCTGGAAGCTCGCGATCGGCGCCCGCCGGGAGGACCGACTGGCAGAGATGGCCGAGAAGGCCCGGGCGCACGGGGCGGCGGAGGTCCATGCTGGCGCACTCGACGTGACCGACGGCGCCTCCGTGGAGCGCTTCTTCGACGCGAGCGAGACCGCCGTCGGTGTTGCGGACGTGATCGTGAACAACGCCGGAGCGTCGCGCTTCCACTGGCTCGAGGAGACCGATGTCCGCTGGCTCCGGCGAGAGGTCGAGACGAATCTGATCGGCCCGATGCTCGTGACCCACCGCGCGCTGGCCCCACTGCTTGCCGCCGGAAGGGACGCGGACGTCGTGATGGTGAGCAGCGACGCTGCGTGTCGCCCGCGTCCGGGCCAGCTGGCCTATGGCGCGTCGAAGGCCGGCCTCGAGAACTACTCCGAGGCGCTCGGCCTGGCGCTCGAGGGCACCGGCATCCGCGTCATCAAAGTGCGGCTGGGTCCAGCGCTGAGCGAGTTCGCCATGGACTGGGATCTGGCGCCCGAGGCGACGCAGACGCGGACGGCGCACTGGGCCTCCTTCGGCTTGCGCGACGCGCGCATGCTCGCCCAGGGCACCCTGGGCATCCTGATGCCGGAGGACGTTGCGCGCGAGGTCGTCCGCGCCGTGACGCAGCCGCGCCATGTGCTCGTCGACACGATCGTGCTCCAGCCTGCGGTTCCGCGCCGAGCTGACCGAGTGCCCTGATGACCGAGCTCTACTACGACCCGTACGACTTCGAGATCGACGCCGATCCACATCGGGTCTGGCGAATGATGCGGGACGAGGCGGCGCTCTATCGCAACGACAGGTACGAGTTCTGGGCCCTCACCCGCTACGAGGACGTGGCGTCGGGTCTCGCCGACTGGAGGACGTACAGCTCGGCGCGGGGCACGCTGCTCGAGCTGATCCGCAACGACGTGCAGTTCCCCCCCGGCATGATCCTCTTCGAGGACCCGCCGCTTCACGACGGCCACCGCGCCCTGCTGGCGCGCGTGTTCACTCCGCGCCGGATCGCGCAGCTCGAGCCCCGGGTGCGTGCCTACTGCGCGAGGAGCCTCGATCCGCTGGTCGGGCGGGGCCACATGGACTTCATCGGCGACCTGGGTTCGCAGATGCCGATGCGCGTGATCGGGATGCTGCTCGGAATCCCGGAGGAGGATCAGGAGGAGCTTCGCGACGGCATCGATGCCCGGCTGAGCCTCGAGGAAGACGAGGGCGGCGAAGACAGCCTCATGGCCCAGACGGCGCGCATCTCGGAGTACATCGACTGGCGACGCAAACATCCATCGGACGACCTGATGACCGAGCTGCTGACGGCTCGCTTCGTCGACGACCATGGCGACGAGCGGACACTGCGCGACGACGAGCTCCTGGGCTACATCGGGCTGCTCGCAGGGGCGGGCAACGAGACCACGAGCCGGCTGATCGGCTGGACGGCCTACCTCCTCGATCGATTCCCGGACCAGCGGCGACTTCTCGCGCAAGACCGCAGCCTCGTTCCGAACGCCATCGAGGAGGTCCTTCGTTACGAGGCGCCGTCGCCGGTGCAGGCCCGCCACGTCACGCGGGACGTCGAGCTGTACGGGACGAGGGTGCCCGCGGGTTCGACGCTGCTGCTGCTCAACGGCTCGGCGAATCGGGACGAGCGCGAGTTTGCGCACGCCGATCGCTTCGACGTGATGCGCAAGGACGTTCATCACCTGAGCTTCGGCCATGGACTGCACTTCTGTCTCGGTGCGAGCCTGGCTCGTCTCGAGGGTCGTGTCGCCCTCGAAGAGATCCTGGCGCGCTGGACGGAGTGGGAGATCGATCACGAGAAGGCCGAGATGGCGCGCACGTCGACGGTGCGCGGCTGGAAGCGACTGCCGGCGCGGATCGCGCCGCGCTGACGACGTCATGTTCCTGGCCCCGGACGGCTCCGAGATCGAGATCGCGGACAGCGCCGCGAAGCTCCTGTCGCGCGCCATCCCCCTCGGTCGCCTCCACGGCCGAGACGCTTCGCCCGCGCTGAGCGGCGATCTCCGCGCGGAGCTCGCGGCGTTGGGTTGGTTCGGGCTCGTACTGCCGGAAGCCGACGGCGGGAGCGGCCTTTCCGCGGTCGAGCACGCGCTTTTCTACCGTGAGGTCGGCCGTCACTGCGGACCGATCGACATCCTGGCGCAGGCCCTCGGGGCCATGGTGACTGACGATCGGCGCCTGCGAGCCGGGTTGCTCGCCGGTGAGCAGAGCGTCGCCCTCGCCGTCGGGGACGCGCAGGCACTGCGGCTGCTGGGGCCGCCCGACGCCGCGCTCGCGCTGCACGCCGAGCGCGACGGTGCTCGGCTCCTCGACGTGTCCGCGAGCGAGACCGGGCCGCGTCCGAGTCTCGATCCCGCGACGGGGATGCGCACGATCGTTCGCGGCACCCCGCGGACGCTTGCGGTCTCGTCGAATGCCGACGTCTGGGACCTCGGGCAGCTCGCTGTCGCCGCCATGGAGGTGGGTGTCGCGGAGCGCGCCCTCGACCTGATCGTGGAGTACGCGAAGGTCCGGGAAACCTTCGGCCGCAAGATCGGCACATATCAGGCCGTAAGACACGCGTGTGCAGACATGGCGCTGCGCGGGGAGGCCGCACGGTGCCAGCTCTGGAGCGCCGCGGCGGCACTCAAGGAGCGCCGATCGGACGCACACGCACATCTGGACGCGGCCAAGCACCTCGCGAACCGGGCGGCCGTCATGAACGCCGACGCGAACATCCAGCTTCATGGCGGCATCGGCGTGACCGAGGAGCACCACGCACACGTGCTGCTCAAGCACAGCCTGGTCCTGGCCCGTCTGTTCGGCTCGAAACGACCGCTGCTGGCGAGGCTGCTGCACGCCGAGCTCGAGGTCTGAGCGGGCATGGATCTCCGCTACTCGGAAGAAGACCACCAGTTTCGGGCGCGTGCACGCGCCTGGCTGCAGGCCCACGTTCCGGGCTCGCCCCGGCCGCCGCGAGGCCGTGCGGCGGCAGACTTCGACCGCGAATGGCAGCGAAAGCTCCATGAGCATGGCTGGGCGGGTGTCGCCTGGCCGAAGGAATACGGAGGCCGCGGCCTGAGCGCGCTCCAGCAGGTCATCTGGTACGAGGAGCTGGCGCGGGCCAGGGCGCCGCACCACATCAACACGACGTATGTCGCCCTCATGCATGCAGGGCCGACGTTGATCGCGCGCGGGACGGAAGCCCAGAAGGCCTACCATCTGCCGCGGATCCTGTCCGGGGAAGCGCTCTGGTGTCAGGGCTTCTCCGAGCCGAACGCGGGCTCCGATCTCGCGTCCCTCACCACCCGTGGCGTCGTCGACGGCAACGACGTCGTCGTGACCGGGGTCAAGACGTGGACGACCGACGCACAGCACGCCGACTACCAGGAGCTGCTGGTGCGGACCGACCCCGCGTCGCAGCGACACCACGGCCTCACGTGGCTCATCTGCGACATGCGCTCACCCGGGATCGAGATCCGGCCGATCACGACGATGCTCCTCGACGAGCACGTGAACACGGTCTTCTACGACGAGGTGCGGATTCCACGAGCCAACATCGTGGGAGACATTGGAGACGGCTGGGCCACGGCGCTGGCGACGCTCTCCTTCGAGCGCGGCACGGGCTTCATCGGCGATCAGCTCGAGCTCTACGAGCGCGTTCAGCGGGCCATCGCGCTGGCGAAGCAGGTGCGGCTCGAGGACGGGCGGCTGGCGATCGACCATGACGACATCGCGGAGCGGCTCGCGTCTCTCAAGGCCGACACCATGGCGATTCGGGCGATGACGCTCACCAACATCGCGGAGACGGATCGGACGGGCGTTCCCGGGCCGAAGTCGTCCTTGATGAAGCTGATGGTGACCTCGACGCACAAGGCGCTGAGCGATCTGATCGGCGAGATCCTCGGCTGGGAGTTCCTCGAGTTCGACGGCGACCGGGCCGCTCATCCCTGGACCTACGACTTCCTGTGGAGCTGGGTCTTCACGATCGCGGGCGGTACGAGCGAGATCCAGCGCGAGATCACGGCGGACCGGCTGCTCGGCCTGCCGCGGGCGAGGTGACGTCAATGGCGACGTGTTTCCAGTTTGCGCTATCGAATCCGATCGCGGGTCGGGAGGAGGAGTTCAACCGCTGGTACGGCACGGACCACATGATCCACACCGTGCTGATCCCCGGCGTCCTTGCCGGGCAGCGCTTCCGTCGCGTCGAAGGTCCCTGGCCGTCGGGGAAGCACGACTACCTCACGATCTGGGAGATGGACGATCCCGCGTTCGCGCTGGCGCAGCTCGCGCAGGGCAGGGGAACCGACGCGATGCCGATCAGCCCGTCGGTCGACATGTCGACGGTCCAGCCGCCGACGATGTGGCGGCGCGCGACGGTGCGCAGCGGTGCCCGCATCGCGACGTCCACGAGCCAGCGAGGGACCGTCGTCCTGATGCTGGCTAACGCGGCCGCCGGGGAAGCTGATGCGTTCGAGCGGGCGCTGCTTCGTGGCGGTCTCCTCGAGCTGGCGGACCTCCGGGGCGTCGTCAGCGCCGAGCTGCTCACCCTCGCCGACGAGCAGATCAGAGGGAGCGCCAAGAAATACGCGCACGCGGTCTTGCTCGAGCTGCACGATGAGGGCGAGGCCCTCGCGTCGCTCGGGGATCGGCTCCCGGCGCTGCCGCATCTGGATCGCGAGCGATGGTTCGCAGTGGTGTTTCGCCCGATCGGGAATCGCCTGACGACGTCGGAGGCTCGGCGCGCGAGCGTGGACCACGAATGAGCTGGAGTCTTCGAACCGATTCGAGCGGCTTCGCGACGCGCTGGTCCGATGAGGCCGCGGCCCGGTATCGCGCCGCCGGTTATTGGCGCGAGGAGGCGCTCACGGAGGTTGCGCGCCGCACTTGCCACGAGGCGCCGGACCACCTGCTCCTCATCGAGGGCGATCGTCGCGTGACGCGCGCCGAGGCGTGGGACGCGGCGTCGCGTCTCGCTGCCTTCTTTCGTTCGCGTGGTCTCCACCCCGGCGACGTCGTGTCGTTCCAGCTGCCGAATTGGATCGAGGCTGCGATCATCGCGCTCGCGGTGCGCCGGTGCGGGCTCGTTCTCAATCCCATCCCGCCGATCTACCGAGAGTCCGAGGTCCGCTACATCCTGCAGGACTGCGGAGCGAAGCTGGTGTTCGTCCCGCAGGTGTTCCGCAAGCACGATCATCAGGGGATGCTCGAGGGACTCCGGCCGCAGCTGCCGTCGCTGCAAGACGTGGTCATCGTTCGCGGCGACGAGGCCGCCGGCATGGAATGGCGTCGCGCGCTGTCATTCGCTCCAGCGCCCGACGACGAGCTTCCCGCGATCGACCCGGCCGCCGCGATGGTGGTGATGTATACGTCCGGGACCACGGGACGCCCCAAGGGTGTCCTCCACAGCCACTACACCTTCGACTATCGCGTACGCTCGATGGCCGAGGCGTGGTCGATCGGACCGTCCGACGTCGTCTTCATGCCCTCGCCGGTGACGCACATCACCGGCGCGTACTGGGCCTTCGACATGCCATGGGTGAGCGGGGCCACGAGCGTCCTGATGGACGTCTGGAGCCCCGACGAAGCGATCCCCTGCATCGAGAAGAACCGGTGCACGGTCACCGGCGGCGCCACCCCGTTCCTCCGCCAGCTCCTCGACACGGCCGCGGGACGACCCGCGGCCATGGCGTCGCTGCGCATCTTCTTCTGCGGCGGCACGACGGTCTCTGCGGACCTGATCCGCGAAGCTGCCACGACGTATCCGCAGTGTCTGTGCTTTCGGGCCTACGGATCCACCGAGATGCCGACGACCACCCTCGGGATCCGCGACCGCGCGCACGCGGACTTCGGGGCGGAGACCGACGGCGAGGTCGTGCCGCCGACCGAGGTCAGGATCGTCGATCCGTCGAGTGGTGCGGACGTCGCCGACGGCGAGGAGGGCGAGATCCTCGTCCGCGGGCCGGAGCAGCTCGTCGGGTATCTGCACCCCGAGGACAACGACGGCGCCTTCGACGAGGACGGCTACTTCCGCATGGGCGACCTCGGTCGCCGCGTGCACGGGCGCTATCTCGTCATCACGGGACGGAAGAAGGACATCATCATCCGCTCGGGCGAGAACCTGAGCCCGAAGGAGATCGAAGACGTCCTGGCGACGCACGCCGCGGTGGCCGACGTCGCGATCGTCGCCATGCCCAGCCGCGAGACGGGCGAGAAGGGGTGTGCCTTCGTCGTGCTCCGGCCCGGGCAGACGATCGACCTGGTGGAGATCCGCCGGTTTCTGGAGCGCGCCGGCCTCGCGCGGCAGAAATTCCCGGAGCACCTCGTCATCGTCGACGAGCTGCCGCGCGTGCCGTCGGGCAAGGTCAGCAAAGACGTGCTGCGAGCGCGGGCGAAGGCCATCGCGCAAGCCGGGGAACCAGCTCGGCGCCTGGACGGCGCGCGGTGACGGTTCCGGTCGACCAACGGCGTGCCAAAGCGGGGTGGGATTTCATCGTTCATGATGAAGCAGTTCGCTGCGTCGCGGGGAGTCACACGCGGGGCGGCCGGGGCGCGGCGCCGTGGTCCAGAGTTCGAGAATTCGTCCTCGCGGCGAGGCGACGCGATCGGCGGGTCCTGCGTGCATGCGACCAGCCGGACGCTGTCAGCACGCCGTCTCAGGGGCTGGCCCGTTCCCGGGGAGCGCCATGGCGGCCCGCCCGGAAGGGGGCGACCTCTCGCGGCCGGGAAGGATCGAGGGCTGAAATTCGCAGTCTCGCCCCGACGCGGTGGGATCTCGCGCTCCCCTCGTCGTCGGCGCCCCGGCTGAGGCGCGTCGGGCTCGCGCGGACTCCTGGCGTCCTTCTTGCTGGATCGCGTGTAGCGGCCCGCACGCCGGGATCCGACACATGCTCCTGCTGCCCAACAGCCTGCGACGGCTCATCGATCGCTTCGACCCGAGCACCATGGACATGGCGGAGGGTTCGACCCGGATCCGCCTCGTGGTCCTGGGCGAGGGTGAATGGGATGCCGTCGTCACGCCGGACGCCCTGCGCGTCGAGGCGGCGGGCCGGACTCCCGACGCGACCTTGAGCGCGGACGCCGCCACCTGGGATCGCATCGGCGCCGATCTGCGAGGCGGCATGGATGCCTATCGGGCCGGCCGACTGCACATTCGTCACAACCTCCACCTCGGGGTTGCGTTCCTCGCGGCGACGAGCGGAGATCGCGGGCCCGACCGCTTGCGGTTCCGGCGCATCGCGACGTCGTGCGGGCCACTGTCCGTGATGACGGCCGGCAGCGGCGCTCCCGTGCTGCTCGTGCACGGGCTCGGTGCGACCAAAGGTTCGTTCCTGCCCACGGTGGCCGCGCTCGCAGGTTCGTTCCGAACGATCGCGCTCGACCTGCCGGGTTTCGGCGACTCCTTCAAGCCGCTCGGCGCGCCGTACCATCCTCCCTTCTTCGCGGGCGCCATCGTGTCGCTGATGGACGCCCTCGACATCGATCGGGCGCACGTCGTGGGCAACAGCCTCGGCGGACGCATCGCGCTGGAGCTCGGACTGCGCCATCCCGATCGCGTGGGACGCCTCGTGCTGCTGGCGCCGTCACTCGCCTGGCGTCGCGAGCGACCCTGGGCGCCCTTCGTGCGCCTGCTGAGTCCGGAGCTCGGCCTCATGCAGGTGACGCCCCGTTGGCTAGTCGAGGCGATCGTCCACCGCATCATCCCGGGGGCCGAGAACGACTGGGTGCGCGCCGGCGTCGACGAGTTCCTGCGCGCCTACCTGACGCCGCGCGGACGCGTCGCCTTCTACGCCGCGGCACGACAGATCTACCTCGAGGAGCCGCATGGGGCGAAGGGATTCTGGACCCGGCTCGCCCGGCTCGAGCCGCCGGCGCTCTTCATCTGGGGCCGGCACGACGGGCTCATTCCGCTCGCGTTCGCGGCGCACGTGCGCCGCACGTTGCCGTCCGCCCTCCACTTCGAGCTCGACTGCGGTCACGTCCCGCAGATCGAGCGGCCTGCCGAGACCCATACCGCCATCGGTGCGTTCCTGCGTGGATCGATACGTACCGCAGCGGAGCATCCGTCGTCGGCGCATGCCTGAGCGGGGTCACTGGCCGCGCATCGACGCCTCGACCGTCGTGCGGCTGCTGCACACCGTGCGCAGCTCGCTCTGGCACGACACCGACTATCCGAGCCCGGTTCCCGAGAATCCACGCTTCATGAGTGCGCGAGCGGCGGTCGGGCTGATCGGCGACGGCGACGTCGTCGCCGTTTCCGGCCTCGGCGGCAACCAGCGTGCGTCGATCGTGTTCTGGGCCATCCGGGAGGCGTTCGAGGAGTCCGGACACCCGGCGGGCCTCACCCTCGTGAATCTCGGCGGCCACGGAGGGCGAGGGCGTGTGCCCGGCACCCTCGAAGAGCTCGGGCGCGCGGGGCTGTGCCGGCGCCTCATCACCGGACACCTGGAGACGTTCCGTGCCATGCTCGACCTCGCCGCGGCGAACGAGTGCGAGCTGCAGTGCATCCCCCAGGGCACGTTGGCCCTTCTGATCGACGGCCTCGGGCAAGGGCGGGACTCGCTGCTGTCGGCGACCGGCGTCGGCACCTTCGTCGACCCGCGGGTCGGGACGGGCTCGCGCGTGGCGTCGCGCGGCGAGCAGCTGATCTCCGCCGAGGGCGATCAACTGCGATATCGCATCCCGCCGATCGACGTCGCCGTTTTCAACGCGCCGGCCGCCGACCGTCACGGCAACATCTACGTCAAGGATTGCGCCATGATCGGCGAGACCGCCGAGATCGCCCGCGCCGCGAAGCGCAACCGGGGCTGCGTGATCGCCAACGTCGGCCTCATCGTCGGGGAAGGTTACGATCGGGCCTACGTGCCGGGCCACATGGTGGACGCCGTCGTCTACCACCCCGATACCGAGCAGGCCGCCGGGATCACCCACCGGGCCTGCTGGAGGGCGCTCACGACGAGCAGCGACGTGCCGATCCGCGACGCGCTCGCGCAGGTGCAGCTCGTCAACCGGCTGGCGGGAGTCGCGCGCGACCGGGGCGCAGTCGAAGGGGCGGTCGCACGGCTCGCCGCATCGACGCTTGCCACCCAAGTCGGACGCGGTGCGCACGTGAACATCGGCACCGGTCTTCCCGAGCAGGTCTGCGAGGTCCTGTTCGACACCGGCCTCCACGAGCAGGTGACCCTGCTGGTCGAGAGCGGACCGGTCGGCGGGTTGCCGGCGTCCGGTGTCTACTTCGGGGCGTCGCTGTCGCCGCGGCGCATTCTCTCGTCTGCGGAGATGTTCAAGCTCTGCGCCGAACGTCTCGACGCCACCTGCCTCGGCGTCCTCGAGGCCGACGGCGAAGGCAACGTGAACGTCTCGCGCCGCAGCGAGGGTGTGCGCGACTACGTGGGGCCCGGCGGCTTCATCGACCTCACCGCGGACGCCGCGGTGATCGTGTTCGTGTCGGGCTGGATGGTGCGCGGCGAGATGCGGGTCGAGGGCGGAAGCGTGCGTGTCGTGCGGCGCGGTGCGCCGAAGTTCGTACCGCGGGTGCGCGAGGTCACGTTCAGCGGACCGCGCGCCCTCGCGGCCGGGAAGCGCGTGTTCTACGCCACGCCTGTCGGCCTCTTTCGCCTGACGGAGCAGGGGATGGAGCTGGTGAGCATCATGCCGGGCATCGACCTTCGGCGCGACGTTCTCGAGGTGGGGTCGATGCGCATCGCGTTGCCGCGCCCGGACGCGATTGCCGTGGTGCCGCGCCCGGTCGTCACCGGCGACGGCTTCGAGCTCCGGCTGCCGAGCTAGCCTGCGCGACGACGACGTGGTCGCTCGCGCGGCCCGCAGCAGGGCCGGGCGAGGTTGCTACCAGTGGACGCCGGGCAGCAGGTGCGCGAACGCCTTGCCGAAGCTGCCCGGCTGCTCGTCATGGTGCGGGGCCGCGCCGCGCGCCGCGGCCGAGTCGGGGAACAGCCGATAGGCCAGATAGAGCGCCACGTCGAACACCCGCGGAGCGAGGTTCGCGTTCAACTGGCCGAACGAGCCGAACCACGTGCTCACGTACTTCGGCCGGTGCACGATCCCGGAGCAGATGAGGTCCGCGGCGTCGGCGGGCGTGATCGCCGAGAACGAGTCGTACAGGCGCGTCGGCGCGATCATCTCCGTCTTCACGAGCGGCATGTACACGGTCGTGATGTCGATGCCGTCGCCGATCAGCTCCGGCGCCGCGCAGCGCGAGAAGCCGTCGAGCGCCGCCTTGGACGCGATGTAGGCGGAGAAGCGCGGGGTGCC
>Ga0335084_10003416_pt1 | contig 15467 bp, 19 predicted proteins | sample Lox_Sample_44_FD_206721 | JGI IMG/M metagenome (GOLD analysis project Ga0335084, IMG submission 206721) | Soil microbial communities from Loxahatchee National Wildlife Refuge, Florida, United States - Lox_Sample_4.4 | ecosystem: Environmental > Terrestrial > Soil > Wetlands | place: USA...
CGGCTTCCTTTTGCCTCGGCCGAGGAGAAATCGCCCGCGTTCTGGCAGCGGCGGTTCTACGACTTCAATGTATGGAACGAAAAGAAGGTGCGGGAAAAACTGATTTACATGCACCGAAACCCGGTGGCTCGGAAGCTGGTCCTGCATCCGCAGGATTGGCCGTGGAGCAGTTGGTCGCATTACGCGAAAGGAGAGCATGGACTAATCGAGATCGATTCGATCAAAAGGACCGACCCAAGAGAAAATCCGCACCCTTGAAAACCAAAGGGTGCGGCACCCTCTCCTCACTTCGCTGTTTCAAAGGGTGCTCCACCCGCCGGGCACTCCGCTGGATCCCAAGAATGCAATGAATCGGCACCTTAGGCCGGCAGCCGACGCACTCGGAATAAAACTAGGAGGCTGGCACAGTTTCCGTCCTGCATTCTCGACCAAGTTGCCCAGGCAATATCCGGTAAAAGCTGTGTCGGAAATTTTGGGGCACAGCGACATCGAGACAACCCTGTCGATCTATCAGCACCCCGAGGTGGAAGATCGAAGGGAGCCATTGAACGAAATGGCGACTCAGTTGTTACCGGATGTTACCAAGTCCGTATTTGAGGCAGCTTGATTTATTGATAAGAAGGGGTCTGGTGAACCGGGCAGGACTCGAACCTGCAACCCGCTGTTTGCCCTTCGAAACGCTAAGTGCTCAATGTTTCATGCGGTTTCCCCGCTTCGAGGATGGCAGAATCAGGGGCTTTTAGGCGTAGTTGCTACCAAGTTTGATTACCCGCTTTTCGACGAAGCTTCCAGGACCCGCCGCGTACATGGGGCGCTTCCCTGGCCATAGGGTCAACGAAGCCCTCCAACGTTTTGTCCTCGCCGTCACGCGTCCAAAGCCAGTTCGCGGAGAACCTGAGGAAACAAATGGCGCCTGGAGCAGTCGAAAACTGTCTAGGCAACTTCAGGTCTTGGCACTGCTGTGAACAAATCTCAAGGAACCCTCCAGGCATTCACTGAACCTGCCTGCGCGGCAGGGATAGCCCGCTCTCAATTCCAAATCGTTGATGGTTGGGCCGAGCAGTTCCCCGGCGGGCTATCGCCCAACTTGCGCTCTTTTCCGAAGGAGAAGTAACAAAATCCAGAAGGCCGCCGTGCAGTTCCGGAGGTCGAGTCACTTTGGTTATAAAAAACCTCTTGACACGGGATGCGAGATTTGATTAGTGCCTCATAAGCAGGTCGAATGCTTCCTGTGAAAACTTCAATAACCTGTCTAAAAGGGAGGTGTTTCCAATATGAAGAAACTATTTGGGCTCCTGTTTGTGTCCATGCTCGTCTTCTCGGTTTCCGCACCCATCCGCGCCCAGGAAACCACTACCACCAAACAACCTGCAAAAGCTCGCTGGGAAGGAACTGTCGTCAGAATCAATGCCAACAATTCCACGATGGACGTTCGCGAAGTGAGCGGCAATCTCGAAAAGAGGATTCATTTCGATACTGCTACCGTATGGAACAGCCAATATCACGGAAGCAAGACGGTTGACAAAATTGACGCTTCCGATGTGAAGGAGGGTGATCGAGTCATCTGCTTGGGTACCTACAACGATAAAAAGGAGTTTTACGCCACGACAATATCCAAGCGCCTGTCTCATTCTCCCAAGTAAAGAAATGTTTGTGAGTGCGACTGGTTCCACAGCGGCAGCAACGGGCTGAACACTGGTAATGCCTGCCGAGCATTTGACCTCAAGGCCATGGTCGGTCTAGGGTAGGCGAAATAGTCGGTCACCGGCGTTGTTGACTTACCTGCTGTGGGCCAGCTAGCTTTCGCTAAAGAGAGCCTGGCTGAAGAGGTAAGGGAAAGTAACAGAGCAGGCCTCTCGGACCGGAGGTAGAGGTTGGTTCGCCGTGCGCTTCGTCCCTTTCAGGTTACCTATTGCTTAACTATTTTGCTGGTGGCACTGGCTTTCCTGCCGCTCGGGGGAGCCACGACACCTTCAGGCTCAGCACATCCACTGGTGGCTATTGGCGATGTGCACGGCGACTTCAAGGATTTCTGCGGTATTTTGCAGCAAGTAGGGTTAATAGATGAGCAGCACCATTGGACGGGTGGTAAGGCAACGTTGGTGCAGGTCGGTGATCTCATTGACCGAGGGCCAAAATCACGCGAAGTCCTGGATTTAATGATTTCACTCGAAGAAGAGGCCGGGGCGGCTGGCGGACGGGTGGTGCCCTTGATGGGTAACCACGAAGTGATGAATCTAATGGGCGATCTTCGCTACGTCCCTCCGGAGACTTACGCGAGTTTTGTAGATAGCGAATCCGAAAAGCGCCGTGAATCTGCCTACAAAGAGTATCTCGAATGGCGCAAGAGCCATCCGCAGGTGCTGGCTGAGCTCTACAACCCAGTGCTGCCGGAGACCGAAGCGGAGTGGATGACGAAGCACCCACCGGGATTCTTGGAGCAACGCGACGCCTTCGGTCCGAAGGGGAGGTATGGGAAGTGGCTGCGGCAGCGGTCTGCAGTGGCCATGATGAGCGGGGTAATCTTCTTACACGGCGGAATTAGTCCGGAAGTAGCTTCGCTTACGCTCGATGATATCAACTCACGCATTCGCGACGAGATCCATCAATACGATGAGCTTCGCCAGTATCTGACAGATGCGAATGTACTTTTGCCGTATTTTACGCTGCAAGAAGCGGTCGGAGTCGCACAAGCAGAACTGATTGCGGAACGCAAGTCTCATGTACCGTCCAACGAGACGCGCCAGGCCAAGATTTTGCAACTTCTTGGTCTTAACAATTGGCTCTGCGTGCGCGAGGACGGTCCGCTATGGTTTCGCGGTTATGACCGCTGGAGCGAGGACGAGGGACTGCCTCAAGTGGAAAGAATACTAGGAGCTTACTCCGCCACAAACATCGTCGTAGGACACACGGTTCAAAAGAACGGCACGATCCGATCTCGTTTTGGGGGAAGAGTTTTTCTCATCGATACGGGCATGCTCTCTACCTACTACCCGGGTGGGAGAGCGTCCGCGCTGGAGATCGGCGGCGATGGCCGATTCGAACAGTTGTATCTGGGGCAGCGAGTGGTGTCACTGCGAGAGAAAGTGTCTCAATCTGTGCTGAACTAAGGACCAGTGATTGCGTCAAGAAACTCTCCCCGGATCCATACAACAACGATGGGCGCGCTGACGCATTCCGGACCATCGCCTGGTCGGAAGGTGATCGCGGCAATTTCTGTGTAATTGCCTCAATATGGCTGCAAACTGGTGGCCGCGAACGATGAAACGATGGATTGAGCACGGTTTAAATGTACGCCCCGGAGATTTAGGGCGCGGTACGCTACTGAGCGCTTGCCTATTCTTAGTCATTAGCAGCTACAAGATTGGGGGAGTGGCCGCGAGCGCCCTGTTTCTTTCCCGATTCCAGGCGAGGCAGCTTGCCTACGCCGATATTGCCAGCTCCATTTTGGTGGCTGTTGCGGTAATGGGCTACATCAGTATATCCAGGAGGATGATTCTTCGTGATCTTCTCGCAGGGTCGATGGCCGTTTTTGCCGCCACATACGCCTTGTTTTGGGGCTTGGCTCATTACTATCCTCGCATCATTTGGATTTCCCCTGCGCTCTACGTCTGGGTAAAGGCGTTCGGGGTGCTTGGAGCCACGCAAATATGGTCGCTAGCGAATTATATTCTCACGACGCGCGAGGCCAAACGAGTCATTGGGATTGTGGGTGGAGGGGCTGTTGCTGGCGGAATTTTTGCGGGCTTCCTTTCCAAGTTTATGGCCAAGAAGTTCGGAACAGAAAGTCTGCTATTGGCCGTTGCAGTGCTCGTGTTCCTCTGCGCCTGGTTGGTGATCTTTGTCTGGCGGAGTAGCGAAGCGTCGGTAGTTGATGGGCAAGAGATAGCGGATAAATCCAACAAAAGAACTCCGAAAAATCTCCTTGAAAGTTTGCGATTGCTATTTTCGTCGCCGTATTCGCGGGCCATTGCGGCGGTAATCTGCATTTCATCGTTGATTACAACCCTGACGAAATGGCAGTTTTTGGCCATTTCTCAGCAGTTCCTGGTGAAGAAAGATGTAATGGCGATTTTTTTTGGGGACTTCACTTTTTACGTGGGCATCCTGGGACTGCTGTTTCAGCTGCTCTTGACTTCAAGAATCCTGCGCAGATTCCACATTGGCACGGCCCTGTTTGTTCTTCCTGTGACAGTTCTCTTGGGTTCGGTCGGCTTGCTCGCTCTGGGCACGCTGGGCGCTGCCGTGGCTCTTATGGGCTCTGACCAAATTTTGCGATACTCGCTGGACAAGTCCACAACTGAGATTCTTTACCTGCCCATCGCAACCCGCGTGAAGTTGCAGGTGAAATGGGTCATTGATACGCTGATTTGGCGCTTAGGCGACGGTTTGTCCGGACTTATCGTTTTGATCTTTGCTACCTGGCTACACTTATCGGCTCGTCATATCAGCTGGGTCGTTGTTGTGCTGGCCGGCGGCTGGATCATGGCAGTCTCTGTCGCACGGCGACTATACCTGGCAACCCTCACAGAGAGTATTCAACGGCATCGCGTCGATGTGGAACAGGCCACCACCCCAGTGCTGGACCGTTCTACTGTGGATCTTCTGACCGCCAACCTCTCCGAATCCGATCCAGAGGAGATTCTCTATGCCTTGTCTCTATTTGAGATGGAACAGCAAAGAGCCGCACATCCTGCGATCCGCGATTTGCTGAACCATTCCGCTCCCGCCGTTCGGCAGAAGGCGATTGCCATTCTCGCCTCGGCCGGCGACAGAGCAGTTGTTCCGGAAGTACAGCGATTGCTTCGAGACCCGGCGCTCGGAGTGCGGACCGAAGCACTGCTTTTTCTAAGCCATCAGGCGCATCTCGATCCCCTGGCGGTCATCGAGGAATTAGGTGAATTCCCTGATTTTTCGGTCCGATCGGCGGTGGTCGCATTTCTAGCGCAACCCGGCGAGGCTCAAAATTTGGAAGCCGCACGGAACATTCTAGATTCGATGGTCAGTGAAAAAGGTCCGAAAGGTCTGCGCAGCCGAGTGGAGGCGGCCCGGTTGCTCGGCGAGTTGCCCGACAGGTTCGATCCACTGCTCTCCAGGCTACTTGCTGATCCTGACAGACAGGTTGTTTGCGAGGCCATCCGTTCGATTGGAATGCTGCGCAAACGCCGGCTCGTCCCGGAATTATTAGAACGAATCGGACACGATAAGTCAGTTGTTGCGGAGGCTGTGGAAGCACTCGGCAGATGTGGCGACTCCGTAGTGGGAGTATTACGCGACCATCTCGGCGATCCTTCCGTACCGATCGAAGTTCGGAGAGCAATCCCGGACGTGCTCGCAATCATCGGAACAACAGCGGCGGCGAGCGCGCTCCAGGAAAACCTCCTGGAAAGCGATTCGATGTTGCGCTTTCGCACGATCGCGGCGCTTAACAAACTTCGGCGACTGCATCCCGCGATCGAACTGGACCTTCAGCTGTTGGAGACGGTCTTGGCCGCCGAGATTCTCGGCCATTACCGCTCATACCAGATTTTGGACTCGCTCGGCGCGGCGGCGGTGGGCGACGATCCCATGAGCCGAGCGCTGAAGGAGTCCCTGCAGCACGAACAGGAGCGGATTTTTCGTCTTCTAGGCCTCCTTCATCCTCACCTAGATCTGCACAGCGCCTATGTTGGCCTGCAATCCTCGAACGCATCCGTGCATGACAATGCCTTGGAATTTCTCGATAACACACTCAGGTCGCAAATGCGGGACATGCTTGTGCCGTTGCTGGATGCCAAGTTCACGGTTGCGGAACGAGCACAGCTTGCAGAACGACTGGTGCGGATCAGGATCGAGAACAAGGAACAAGCCGTCGCCGCACTAGTAGGGAGTGAGGACTCGTGGCTGCGGTCATGCGGGGCGTATGCAATTGGAATCCTCGGTATGAAATCCTTGGAGGGGGAACTAAACCGATGCCTCCATGATGCAGACCCCTTGCTACGAGAAACCGCACAGGCCGCTAAATTGCGTCTACAGGAAGATACCCTGAAGGCGTAAATTTCCACGCGCGCTTTAAAGTAGAACTCCTACCAGGCCACCCAGCATAACCTGTGCGGAAGGGGCGAACGATTCTGGGCTGTCGAGATTAGTTCAGTTGGAATAGTGCTGGAGGTAACATCCTAAGGAAGTCAAATCGATGTACAAACTCCAACTCGATCGCCGAAGACAACTCGCCGCGGCGGCTCTTGTGATTGGGCCAGTTACATCGACCACCACAGACCAACCTGGCCTCAGCGAGGAGTAGCTGAACCATTTTCTTCTCACGGCTTAGGTGGCACATAGCTGAGAATCCTCGATAGGAATCAATCGCCCCTCAACTGGTCACCCTGAGTCACCGCACGCTGCCATACGAGGCCCCTTCCAAGCTATCGATGAACATATGCACTTTTACGAATCCACCCGGCTTGTCAGGAATTGACGGCGCATTACTGTCTTGTCACGGTTGAGGATGCTCTCGGGAATTTGGGCTTTGCTTTCGGCCAAGGTGAGGCTTGATCTCAGTACAACACTTGCGCCTCACCTTGCTCGGCGATTTTGTTCTGGAAGGACTGGACGATGAGGTCACGGCGGGCCATGACGGCCTTGATCTCTTCCTTCGTCAGATAGGGCTTGGCTTTAGCAGTGAATTCATCGGCGTTGAGTGCTTTCATCAGCTCAAACATGTGCCGGTCGCACCGGACGAGATCCTTGGGGTTTTTCAATGCGTGAAACGTCCGGAACGCCCGGCTGAAGTCGATGCGCCAGATTTTCCAGTCGGGACTGATCAATACGTTCGTAAGGTTGACATCGGTGTCGTAAACCAGCTCATCGAAGACGCGGACTTTGTACATCTGAAGGTTCCACGCATCCTGGTCGGGCGGTTCAATCTTCTTGGCAATGCGTTCGACCTCGTCCATCTTGACGGACAGCCACCAGCTTAACGAACCATCCTTGCCTTGGTATTTGCGTTCGACGTACACGGGCATCATGTCGTCGAAACCCACCATTTCGGCGAGAATGTATGCAGCGATGTTGTATTTGTAGGAGTCGACAAAGCGCATCTCCTTGTGGCCATCCGAAAATTCTTTCGCGAATTGGTGTTCGTCGATGGATTGGAAATTGGCATCATGGGTGATCGTGCCTTCGCTCAATGTCAGCCGATGCGTCTCGGTTATGCCTTTCTTGGCCGGGCGGTCACCGACAATTTTGGCGGTGAGAAGGAACTGCTTGATTTGGTCCTTTGTGAGAGCTGGCGCGTCGTCGGCAGTTGAAGGCAGTCCACAGCATAAGCAGAGCAGAGTGACGAGCAACAGTTTTGGCCCGGATTTTTGGAATGTGAGCATTTAACGAACCTCCCGACTTCGCACCCGAGCGACCCTTGAGCCGAATTTTCTTGGGCTCATCTTAGACTTCGGGTCAGGGCAAGTCAACGAAGCTGGTGGCTCTTGACGGCAGCTACATGGTCAGGTCGCTCGTTGAAACCTTCTGCCAATTCCAACGCCTTCTCCAGAACTGAGTCACGACCGAGCTTGAGGTCCTCAAGCGTGACCCGCACTTCGAAGCCAGGCTTGACACCGACTCCTCGAACGGCGAGCGGTCTAGGAAGTAATAATGCTTGACTGCAACCGGAATGGTCCGAGTTGTTGCATTGCAGATAGAAATCTAGACCGGTCGGATCGGTCAAGTTGAGTGGGTTGTCTCTGACGTAGACGTATCGGTTTAGAGCTTGCGGGTCTTACGTATGACCGGCCAGCGGATCGGGCGACATGAACCGCCCAAGGATGCTGCCCATATACCGTGCGCCGAAGTTATCGAGGCCGGATTCGGAGTCGCGTTCTTTGCCGGGGAACTTGCACGGAACCGCTTCGTACTGATGGGTCTCGGTCATTTTGGCGCGTCGTAAGTGTAGCCACTAGCCTCCGGCATGAAGGTCGCAATATCATCAAGAGCGTCCTCCGCTGTTCCGCGGCATTCAGTGTCAGCCAGTAGTTTTCTTACAGCTGGGATAACGGTTTGTAAATCTAGAGACCGATGGAGGCGAGCTAAGTGTCCGATCGCCAGAAGTGCTGCTGTCCGGACTTCCTTTCTAGCATCTCGCAGCGCTGACAAAGACTTCTGTTCCGCCCAGCGCCAGTCGTTCTCCCAAAGGGCCATTCGGATTAACGCTTCGGCGACCGCCGAAGCTTCGCTAGAAGCCAGCGCAATTTCTAATTGCGGACGAGGCAGGGGAGTGGGATTCTCAAATTTGGGTTTCATTTGAAAATGTTACCCCTCGCGTCCGTTAAGCCAGCGTTCTTGAGCGCATTCTGCATTTCCGAAGTTAGTTCGTTCCACCCTTGCACATGACCATGAAACTTGCCTGGGCTTGTCTGATCAAGCACAACAATTTCGTTGTTCGCTTTGTCCACGCCAACACGCCTTGGCGATGTGTCTTTTACCTGAACCGAATTGTCCAGCGCCTCCTGCCCGTTATTGGGGCCTGCGCTCTTTCCGCCCGACGATGATTCCCCGTGGTATGGAGCTGGCTCGAAAACCAATCCAAGCGGCGCGGAAGAATATGCACCCTCGGCTTGCTCAAGGCGCATATGGTTTGCAACGTCCATGACCTGCGTGTTAGTCATGGCATTGAGTTGCGCATCCGTTATGTTCGGGTTCTGGGACTGAATGTACGCCCTCATGTTTTGGATTTTTTCGGGATGCGAAGCGAGCGCAGCCTCGAGGTTTGCGTTCGTAGCGTACTCGCCGTATTTGAACCAGTTGCCTAGTTTCTGCCAAAAACAGTGCTTCCCGTCTGGATCACAGTGCCCGCTGGGGTCCGTGATGTTGAGTGGATTGTTTTTGGCGTAGCTGTAAAGATTGAGGCTTTGCGGATTCTCAAGGTCAGCATAGGGCACAGGTTCCGGTGAGTCAGACCAATCAGGGGACATGAACCGGCCGATGTTGGATGAGTCGTACCTAGCCCCGAAATTATCGAGGTTGGATTCGGAATCCCGTTCTTTGCCGGTGAATTTGTGGGTGGGTGTGATGCTTGTCATCGGGGGCCGCAAAACTAACGTCGCCAATAGTACGCCACGACTCTTATGAAGCCTGCGCAACAAAACAGAAGCAGGACGAATAGCCAAATAACGGCTGGGGGAGTCAACATCAATTCTCTCCACGTAGCTTGCTTGCTGGCGAACCTTCTGCCGCTGAACCAAGCGCAGACCGCAGCCGCCAATATTGCCACGGCCGCAACGGCAAAACCGAACCAGTCGTAGCTGCCCGGAAGCATGAAGAGCGCGTTGTACGCGACAAGCAAGGAGAACAGACTCAGCGCGAACAGAAACCATTTCATGGGCACACCGGGTTTCCCTTCTCATCTGTCTTGCACATCTTAACAGTGACTTGTTCGTGCGGCTGTTGAATGGCCAGAAACAGGAGGTCAAACGGGTCATAACCAGAGCGGGGGGATCCATAGTCCCTACCTGTCTTGAAATACCAAGGAAGCTGGCCAAGTATGTTTCGTTGGCTCTTCGGCCCGTATTGGTAATATAGGTCATTGAAAAAGGCGGGTGGCCCGGGCTTGATGGGATGGTGGTTAACATTCAGGTCGAGCTAAGGATATCACTGCGGTACGTCTGGCAAAAGTATAGAGAGACGGGGGTGCTCCAGCGTTCCGATTTTTGGAACCTGGGTTTTGGGGTGGACTTGACCTTCGCGCGGTCGCAGTTTTTCCGCTTGTGGAACACGAAGCGGTGAAATAAAAAAGAAGATCTGGTAGGGGCGGTGGGGATCGAAAATACCGAGAGCTGTAATTTCAAGGACTTACGAGGAAGCATGAGGAACGCTAAGACACTGAAAAAGCACGCTGAGGCATGCACAGGAACTCTTATTGCGCCCTTAAAGCGCCCTCGGAGTCTTGAATTGTGGCAGCATAAAAGATAACTCGGCACGGATGGCGCAACTTAATTTCTACGATTCCCTTTCCATCTCGGTTCGCGACGCTCTCAGTCACCGTATTAGCTGCGGAACCCAATGGGACGGGGACTCGAAACCCACGCATCTACCATGTCAATCTATCGTGAATAGGTTTTACAACAACTTACAAGACCCCGGAGACTGCCAAAATACGCGGAAATCCTACAAGACAGCTTTTACTGCAGGTTGGAGTGTGGGTTGGAAATCTTCATCGCTTTTGACTGAGCGACGCATCGCCTTTATATTCCGACCTCAGCAAACTAATCTTCGAGCATTACATACTAGCACTCGAGAGGCCGTGCCTCACGATGGTTTTTGCTGGACAGCTTCCTTCGCTTTGCGCTGCTGCTCTTCTTGCACAGCGATCAGTTTGTACGCGACGTAATATTTGTAGATGTTCGAGACGTAGGTGGCGGTCTCTGCACCTATGCGCTCCGCTACAATTATCTCAACGTTGTCGCTCCAGACGTTGGGGTTGTAGCCCTTCGCAGCCGCTTCCGCGCGCAACTGCCTCATGCGGCCGGGACCACAGTTGTACGCCGCAAAGGTAAAGAGAATCTTATTCAGATCGTCCATTCCAGGCTCGTTGCCGTAGTTCTTCTCCACCATGGAGTGAAAATATTTGTTGCCAGCATGAATATTGGCTTCTTCCTGTGTGCTGGTTCAGCCGGAAATGGAGAGAGGGCGCTTTCCGTTAGTGAGTAATTCGCCCTTTCGGGCGAGGTCATTGTAGCCTCACGCGTCTATTGGTCTCAACTCCCGGATTGCCCGTTAGCGTTAATCGGGCGTTGGGCAGTTTGGCTTTGCCGATGTGGCATCAGCCCCGGCGCGCCGTTGCTACATACCACGGCTGGGTGAATGCCGGCTTTTCTGCCAGTTTATGGATGTCGGCCAAATCGCTCACCGTCACTTCTGAGAATCCTGCCCCTATTAGCAGGTCGGCGACTGGCTCTACTCTCTCCCAGCGCATTGCAGGTAGCGCCTCGCGTGTCCGGTCCGTGTAGCATCGTTCGAATAGGTCAGCACCCTCCTCTGGCGCCGACTGATCTGTGAGATTCGCCAAGAATGCGTCAATTACCACAACACGTCCGTTTGGGCGCAAGAGCCGACGCCAGTTACCGAGTGCAACCTCTGGCTCACGCAGCGTCCATAGGAAGTGTCGGCAAACAATGGCGTCTAAACTCACTTCATCAATCGGTGGTGCAACTGCATCTCCGATCCTAAAGGACGCCTTCAGGCCACGTCGGTCAGCCTGCATACGTGCCTCAGCAAGCATAGCAGTCGAAAGATCGAGGCCAGTCACACGGTGTCCCAGCTGGCTTGCAATAAGAGCCACAAATCCAGTACCCGTTCCAATGTCGAGCACGTCAGCCGGTTGCGGCGGTAGAAATCGCTTGATCGCTCGAATCCATGCCTCGTACTCAGCGCTCTCCAAGCTAGGTACGTTGCCTGGGTCTGAGTCATAGTATCGTGCGATGGTATTCCAGAAGGTTGTGATCCTGTCCTGAACATCACTATCGTCTAGTGGCATAGAGCGAACCTTCTTGCCTGTCAATCACTACGTGTTTAGCCGTTTCGCCATGACTGTTGATCGCCCAAGGGATTCCGAAGCGATCCGTGAGCAGACCAAAACGGACAGCCCAGAACGTTTCCTGAAGCAGCATGCGAACGGTCCCTCCTGCCGCTAGCTCATTAAACAGACGTTCTGCATCGCCTTCACTTGGGTTGAGCGTGATGTCGAAGCCCCTCGGGGACTCATGTGAGCCTGGAACGGGATCGGATCCCTGCAATCTTGTATTGCCGACGACCAGCGTGGCGTGAACAATCTTGCTGCTCCAGCCTGGGGGCACGTCTCCGGCCATGGGCGAATCTCTCCAGGCGAGCATGAAGGTAATCTTGCCGTTCAAGCAGCGTTCGTTGAGCTTGAATGCGGCTTCGCACTGCCCGTCAAACGAAAGATTGATGCACGGCTCGAAGGTCATCAGGCTCATTATCGCGACCCCCAAGTTCGTAGTCTTGTAAAAATGGGAGTTCGCGAGCAATCCATGCCTTGGGTGAACATCCCGCCAGAGCGTGCCATTCGCGTGTCAAATGGGCTTGGTCGTAGTAGCCGCACGAAATCGCGACATCTGCTAGGGTCAGCCGCTTATCCGCAATCAGGTGGCAGGCGCGCTCGAACCGAAACACGCGGGCGGCCAATTTGGGCGCAACACCGATTGCGTCTCTGAAAAGCTCACTGAAATGCCGACGACTGTAGCCGGTTCCGTCTGCGAGCTGCTGTACCGGCACAGTTCCGTGGGCTTTTGCCAATCTTCGCCATGCCCACGAGATCTCGGGCTTCAGGCTGACCGGGTTGAGTTTCGAGATAAATGCCCGGTCCAGGATGGTGAACCGATGTTGCCAGCTATCGGCCGCAAGAAGCATGTCGATGAGATCCCCTGCGCGCTTTCCCCAGATCTCGGACAGATTCAAAACCAGCGATGATATCTCGGCGCTTGCGACCCCCAGAATCGCTCGAACGCCGAGTGGTTTGATGAAGACGTGCAGCCCAAAGGCATCACCATCCTGCCGTACGATCGCGGGCGTCTGTTGCAGACCGCTTACGAACGCAGTAAAGCTCGACGCTCGTTGCGCGGAGTTGGGCATTTGAACCACCTCAATCGGACGGCCTAGACTGATGATTAAATCGACATCACTTGACGGAAGACCGAAGTGAACGCCCTGTGGCAACCCGGATACCCGGAAGCCGGCGTACTGGGTGATAAAGGGACGCAACAGTGGCACCGGTAGGATTACGGCCGTATCTGAAATCGCCCCGTTCATGTCGCTAGATTTTCGCAAGTGTACCATGCGATTGAGCGATTGCCACCGCGCTAGGGTGGGCAGGTAATCGGTAGCTTGCAGTGGCAGTCCCGTGGTCAGACAGTCGCACTAATGGCCAACGGCGCACGGATTAGACTCAGAATTGTCGGCAAACCGGAAGTAAGGAATATGCCCGCACACAGCTGATCAGCGTGAGCATCGGCCCGACATTCGACACTCCTCCGGTACTTCGCAACTTCGGCCTCGCGTATCTCGGTGGAGACGAAAAGAAGTTCGAGCATTGGTCGTTCACGGTTCCGACTCCGGAAAACCTGAAGAAACTGGCCCAAGCCTTCGCGTTGATCTACGAAGAAGAAGACAACCAGATCGCCCACTCGATGAGCACCGTTCTCATTAGACCTGATGTACGGCTGATCAGGGAATGGAATGTCAGCGACTGGAGCGCCGCCGAGGCGGTGGCCGCAATGCGGCAAGTGGAACATGCGAAGAAGTAGCAGAACGGCTCGATATTTCGTTGCGTCCGTCGTCCTGATCGGCCTTTTCTGTTCTGGCTGTTCACGGAACAATCTGGACTATGGGCCAGCCTTCACTTCGGCGGAAACACCTGCGAAGTCGTTTACGAGCGAAACTGCGGCCCCTGCCACGACGCTCAGAACCTGCAACTCCTCAAGCAACCGCCGAAATTAGCTGGACTGTTTCAGCGCCGGCAGCTCCCGAGTGGCGCTCCCGCCACGGACGAACAAGTCCGAAAGACGATCATCGCGGGGCGGGGAATTATGCCGCCCTTCGAGCACACGCTCGACAAGCAACAAGTGGATGACCTGTTGAAGTACTTGCACAAGCTGTGACGAGCCGGAGAACGAAGAAAAGTTTGCAATGGTTTTAGTGCTGATCTTGGTCAACCCGGCATCTCTCTCGACCGCGCAAACCGCGCAGATTCAAAAGGTCGGGAAGCGGCTCCTCGCTCCATGCTGTTACACGCAATCCATCGCGGAACACGGAAGCGATATTGCCGTGCAGATGCGAGGCGAGGTCGCAGAAATGGTCGCCGAGGGAAAGTCCGAGAGCGAGATTGTCGAGCACTACAGAACCATCTACGGCGACCGCATCCTGATCGTCCCCAACGGGTTGACCGGAAGAATTCTTTTCAGCCTGCCGGTGGCAATTGCGGCCCTCGCGTGCCTTGTCCTCTTTGTGTGTTTCCGCAATATGCTGCGTTCCGGGAGACGCGAGCCCACTCGAGATGTCTCGCAATCACGGCCGGTACTCAGCGACGCGCTTAAGGAAGAGATTGAGCGGGAAATCGGAGAACCGCTGTGAGCGACTCGCTCTCAGCGTCGGGAGTGGTGAATATAGCCGTGCTCGTTTTCCGGGAGGGCCTCGAATGCATTCTTGTGCTGGTGGCTCTTACCGTAAGCTTTCGTGGCAAGGAATCGCGGTATCACCGCCCGGTCATCGGAGGCGCTCTCTTCGGAATGTTTGCCACGGCAATTACCTGGGTCATTGCCGTTCGGATTTTGAAGGATCTAAGCGGAGACGTATCGGCGCTTGCGCTGCAGGCAGGTACAGGATTGGTCGCCATTGTCGTGCTCCTTGTCGTTATGAACTGGTTTTTCCACAAGATGTATTGGACGGGCTGGATCTCTCTGCACAACCGAAAGAAGCAGGAGTTAGTCACGAGCGCAAAGGAGGGGAAAGCTTGGAGGCTGACTTTGGGAATGGGGTCTTTAGGTTTCACATCGATCTACAGAGAAGGCTTTGAGGTTGTGCTCTTCCTGCAAAGCTTCCGTTTGCGGCTAGGAGGAAAAGCCGTACTGGAAGGAGTGATTCTTGGCTCCGTAGCGGCGGCGGCCGTTGCAATTCTAACCTTCGTGATCCACCAGCATCTTCCGTATCGCAAGATGTTAGTTGTGACAGTAGCGATGCTGGCGGTAGTTCTTCTCGTGATGGTCGGCGAAGAAGTGCAAGAGATGCAGCTTGCCGGCTGGCTACCAACAACACACCTTTCGCACCTAAGCGACGGGATTCCCGGGTGGGCTGGGCTTTGGTTTTCGATTTTTCCAACTGTCGAAACCCTTGGTTCTCAGGTTGTCGCTGGAGTTCTGGTGTTTGGTTTCTATTTTATAGCGCGACGGCTTCCGAGGACGGCGCAGTAGGAGTGGGCGAAGAACGACGATGCAAAAAAAGGGTTTTCCCATGGAACTGGAATAAGGCCCCGGGTGGACTGGTCTTGGTATTAGCGACGTTTTGAGTTAGGGTGGGTGTCCGTGCGTATGCGATGGCAAAACCTGGCGCGAAAAGCTGCAGCGTGTATTTGCATGCTGGCGGTGGCGCTGCTGTACGCGCCGCTTGCCGCCGCGGCGTTGGCCGCGCCCGCTACGGATTGTTGCATTGGAGGGTTGTGCCCAATTCGCGGGAATCATCTTAAATCGCAAGAGCTCGCGGCTCCGCAAAATGCGATGCCGATGGATTGCGGCCATGACATGAGCGACCGCAAATCGTCCGGTATGAGTGAATGTTCGATGTCAGGCTGCCAGAGCCCTGAACATCCTGTGTCAATCCCGGGCGCGTTTGTGCTGCCGGATGTGACGTTGTTGCCTGCCGCTCGCGAACTGGTCCGGCCAGTCCAAGCAAGCGCCTTGGAAGAAATTCCTCTCATCAGCAAACCG
>Ga0335084_10003418_pt1 | contig 15464 bp, 15 predicted proteins | sample Lox_Sample_44_FD_206721 | JGI IMG/M metagenome (GOLD analysis project Ga0335084, IMG submission 206721) | Soil microbial communities from Loxahatchee National Wildlife Refuge, Florida, United States - Lox_Sample_4.4 | ecosystem: Environmental > Terrestrial > Soil > Wetlands | place: USA...
CGGCGGCCGCGCGCTGCAGCAGGAGACCGGCACGCTGCTGGGCATCGATCTGGCTCGACGGCCCGAGCGTCACCTGCTGTCCGACGATGGGCGCCAGGTTCGAGTCGAAGGCCAGCATGAACTGCTCGACCTGGCGGCGCAGCGGATCGCCGGCCGCTCCGTTCGGGAACCCGCCGCCGTTGATGGGCAGGCCGAACTGCACCTGGTTGAAGACCGTCGCATTGTGGAAGCGGAAGACCGTGTCGACGCTGCCGTCGTGCAGGAACCCGAAGCCGCGGATCTGGTCGCCCTTGCTGCCGTTGTCGCCGCCGTTCAGGAAGTTGATCTGCGGCATCCCGAACATGCCGACCTTCTGGTAGAGGTTGCGCAGGTGCGGGATCTTCAGGAGCTGCGCCTCGTTCTCGAACGACGAGAAGCCGTCCGTGCCGAAGTGGCCGTTCGCCGGATCCAGCACGTGACAGCCGTGGCACGGCTGGAAGACGTCCGACGGATTGCTGGTGAGGAAGAAGGTCCGTCCCGCCGCCTGGTCCGTCGTGAGGGAGTTGTCGAGCGCGCGGATCGGGTTCGGCGGATACGTCACCTGCAGGATGAAGTCGGTGAACTGCTGCATCTCGTCGGCGTCGAGCGGGCCGCTGCGTCCGAGCAGGCCGCCGAACGCGACGTTGAAGCGCTTGAAGGCCGCGTCCTCGTCGAGCGCGTCGCCGCCCGGATCGTTCGCGCCCGAGCGATCGCCGCGCCAGTGCATGGGGCCGTTGTTCGCCATGCCGCGCAGGCTCTGCGTCGTCATCGGCCCCTTCAGGGGATGGTGATCAGGGAACGCGACGACCGGGACGAGCGGCGGCTGCGTCACGCGGAACGGATTCAGGTTGTCGAGCACGACCTCGTCCGGGTTGCCGAGATCCCACGCGAGGCTGTCGAAGTCGCCGAAGATGTGGCACGACGCGCACGCCGCCTCGCCGTTCGACGAGGTGAGACGCGCGTCGTAGAGGAACGGCCGTCCCTGGACGACGCTCGCCGGCTCGGGGTTGTGGAACGGGAGGTGCGCCACCTCGACGCCGCTCGCGGTGTCGAGGATCGACACCGCGTTGTCGAAGCGGGTCGCGACGTAGAGACGCCCGCGCGCCTCGTCGAGCACGAGGCCGCTCGGGCCACCGCCGGAGACGGGCCAGTGCGACGACGGGCTCGGGGTGAACGTGTCGCTTTCGAGCTGCCCCGTGCCGAACACGCCCACGCTGCTCGAGCCGAACGCCGCGACGTAGAGCGTGGCGCCGTTGCTGGACACCGCCATGCCGGTCGGCGTCGACAGGCTCGCGTCCTTCGTGCTCTGCGGGCTCGGGACGACGGCGTAGTTGATGTGCTTGTTCAGGTGCCGCGGCGTCACCGTGGCGCCGTCGAGGATGGTGATGCGCGACTCCGCCAGGTGCCCGCGCACGGTCGTCGCGATGGTGCCGGGTCCCTCGAAGCGAACCTCGTTGCGCGCGTCGGTGTTCGAAACGTACACCCGTCCCGAGACGGGGTTCACGGCCATGTTGAAGATGGTCGTCCCCACGTGCGCGTAGCTCGCGAGCTGGTCCGGCGGCGTCGCCATGGCGTTGATCGCGAACACGTCGAGGTCGGGGAGCGAGAACCGCACGGCGTTGTTCCAGTTGCGACCGAGCTGGTCCTGCCACTGGCCCGCAGCCTGGTTGAACTTCACGATGAGCCCCGTCTCGGGGCCGTTCACGCCGCCGACGTTCGCGTTCGGCGCGGGCAGGCCGCCGGGATAGGTCGAGCCGAAGATCGTGCACGCGGCCGCGAGCGAGCCGCCGTCGCACACGGCGCCCTCGGATATGGCCGTCGTCTGGTTGCCCGACTGGAAGACCGCGGCCCAGACGGTGTCGCCGTCGGTCGCGAGCGCCCGCGGCGTGTCGCCGAAGAGATTGACGATCGCGATCGGCGTGCCGCCGAGCGTGGTCCCGAGGCTCGTCGCGTCGAAGACCCAGACGTCGGCACGTCCGACGCCTGCGGTCGTGAGCTGCGCGGGATTCGGATCGTTCTGGCCGCGGTGGGCCGTGGTGATGAAGGCGCGGTTGCCGCCCGGGCCCGCGAACACGATGTCGCGCGGCTCGTCGCCGACCAGGAGCGTCCGGACGACGACCGGCGGATTCGACGCCACGTCCACGACGCTCACGCTGTCGGAGAGGTGGTTCACGACCCACACCTCGCCGTTCGTGCGCGCGGCCACGGCGACCGGCTCGAGCCCGACCGGCACTGCGCCCGTGTGGGTCAGGCCGGCGCCGGTCACGTCGAAGAGCTCGAGCTGCCCGTCCGGCGTATTGACGGCGAAGAGCCGCGTCCCGTCGGGCGAGAGGGCCAGGGGTCGCACCTGTCCGCTCTCGAACTCGACGAACGACGCGGCCGACGCCACGGAGCCGGCTGCAAGGAGCGCGAGCAGGAGGAGCCCACGTGTGCGATGGCGCATGAACATGCCCCTACCCCACGTCCGCGCGCACCGGCAAGGTGAAAATCGTCGATCGGTCGTATGGGCGCGGCGTCCCGTCGCGGGGTGATCGCAGGGGCGACCGTGTGCTATGGACCGGCGCCGTGCTCGTCTACCTGATGGGCCTCGTCTACGTCGGCGCGGGGATCTCGCACTTCACCAGTCCCGGCTTCTTTCGCCAGATCGTCCCGCCGATGTTCCCCTCGCCGGCCGCGCTGGTCGCCATCTCGGGCGTCGCGGAGATCGGGCTCGGCGTCCTCGTGATGCTTCCGGCCGCGCGACGCATGGCCGCGTGGGGCATCATCGCGCTCCTCGTCGCCGTGTTCCCCGCCAACGTCTACATGGCGATCACGAACCTGCAGCTCGTGGATCCGCCGGCCTGGATGGGCCAGCCCTCGCAGCTCGGGCTGTGGCTGCGGCTACCGGTGCAGTTCCTGCTCATGTACTGGGCCTGGCGGTACACCCGGTGAGCGTCCTGCGGGTTCGGTCGCTCGACGACCCGCGCCTCGCCGACTATCGCGACATCAAGGACGGGATGCTCCGCGAGCGAAGCGCCGCATTCGCCGCCGAGAGCCGCGAGGTCGTCCGGCGCCTGCTGCGCGAGCGCCGCTTCCGTGCGCGCTCCGTGCTCGCGACCGAGCGCGCGCTCGCCGCCCTGGCCGACGTCCTCGACGACTCGGTCACCGTCTTCGTCGCGCCGAACGACGTGATCCGCGACGTGGTCGGTCTCAACTTCCACCGCGGCTGCATGGCGATCGGCGAACGCGGGCGACCGCTCGGCCTTGTCGAGGCGCTCGCTGGAGCGCCTCGGCGGATCGTCGTGTGCGAGCGCCTCTCCAATCCCGACAACGTGGGCGGCATCTTCCGCGACGCGATGGCGTTCGGGGCCGGCGCGGTCGTGCTGTCGCCGGGCTGCGCGGATCCGCTCTCCCGCAAGGTGATCCGGGTATCGATCGGCGGCGCGCTCACCGTCCCCTTCGCCGAGGTCGGCGACTGGCCCGCGACGCTCGGCCGGCTCCGCGATCTCGGCTACGCGATCGTCGCGCTCACGACGCGGGGCGGGAGCGACGTCGCGACGCTCGCCGCCCCGTCACGCGCGGCGCTGCTCGTCGGCAGCGAAGGCCATGGCCTCACCGACGACGCGCTCGCCCGCGCCGACCTGCGCGCGACGATCCCGATGGCGGCGGGCGTCGACTCGCTGAACGCCGTCGTCGCCTGCGGGATCGCGCTCCACCGTCTTGGGTCGGCTTCCTAGTCGAGGTCGACGCGGCACAGGCGCCAGTCGTCGAGCTGCTTGGCGCCGAGCCTCGTGTAGAGCGCCTGCGCGCCGGCGTTCCAGTCGAGCACCATCCATTCGAAGCGGCCGCAGCCGCGCTCGGCGGCCAGCGCGCGCAGGCGTTGCATGAGGGCGGTGGCGATGCCGTGGCGGCGCACGCGCGGGTGCACGAAGATGTCCTCGAGGAAGAGCGTCGGCCGCATGCGGAACGTCGAGTAGGTCGTGAAGTGGATCGTGTAGGCGACGACCGCGCCGTCCATCTCGGCGACGAGGCTCTCGAAGTGCCGGTCCGCTCCGAAGCCGTGACGCAGGAAGCGGTCGACGGCGTCGGCGCTCGGCCCGGGAAGGTGCTCGAACTCGGCGAGCGCGCCGACGAGCGCGATGATCGCCGGCGCGTCCTCGCGTCGCGCCTCGCGCAGCGTGAACGTCACCGGAACGCCGGCAGGACCTTCTCGGCGAACAGGCGCGCCGGCTCGCGGGTGTCTCGCCCGAACAGCTCGATCACGAGGTGCGTGCAGCCGAGCTTGCGATGGCGCTCGATGCGGTCGATCACCTGGGCGGGCGTGCCCCAGATGCCGTGCGCCTCGAGCCCGCCGCCCATGTGCCCGCCGTAGATCTTGACCGCCTTGGCGAGCGCCTCCTTCGCGGCGCTCTCGCCCTCGGCGATCACCACCATGCACTGCTGCGACACGGTGATCTCGGAGAAGTCGCGCTGCTCGGCGTCGCAGCGCCGGCGCAGGACGTCGATCTTCTCGGCGAGCTGCCCCTGGTTCACCGCCAGGTTGTTCCAGATGTCGGCGTGGCGCGCGACGATCCCCATGAGCACCTTCTCGCCGCCGCCGCCGATCAGGATCGGCGGGCGGCGCACCGGCTTCGGCTCGAGCATCGCGTCGCGCAGCGTCACGTGCTTGCCCTCGAAGGTGACGCTCGGATTCGTCCACAGGCGCTTCAGCGCCGTCGCGGTCTCGTCGAGCGCGCGCAGGCGCTCGCCCACCGGCGGGAATGGCAGGCCGTACGACTCGAACTCCATCGCGAACCAGCCGCTCCCCAGGCCCACGACGGTCCGTCCGCCCGAGACGTGGTCGATCGTCGCCACCTGCTTGGCCAGCATGGCGACGTTGCGGAAGAAGACGGGCGTCACGAGCGTCCCGAGCTCGACGCGCGAGGTGATCGCCGCGACCGCCGCGAGCTCGCTCCACGCCTCGAAGATTGGCAGGTTCGGCATCGGCACGCCGTAGAGGTGGTCGCACACCCACACGGAGTCGAAGCCGAGCTCGTCGAACAGGACGGCCGCGTCGCGCGCCTCGGTCCACGAGCGTTTGATCTGCGGCAGGGTCAGGCCGAAGTGCATGCGCCTCGTCATCGTCACATCCTCTGGCCGCGCCCGCGCATCCATTCTCCCAGCCGATGGTAGAGGGGCGTCGGGCTGTCCTCGCTCTTCGGTTCGTAGGGTCCGGTCAGATACGGCAGGTACATCGAGCGCCGCAGGCTGGGCGCCCCCGCGTACTGCGAGCGTGCCACGCGGTGCCAGAGGCGCCCGTCGTGCACGGTGAGGTCGCCCGGCTCGGTCTCGATGCAGATCTCGTCGGGATCGTCGGTGTGCGAGATGAAATAGGGCTTCCGGAAGCACATCGACCAGAAGCCCTGCAGGTGGCTCCCGGGAATCAGGCGCAGGCCGCCGTTGTCGCGCGTGCAGCGGTCGAAGTGGAGGCCGATGTTGAGCATCCGCTGCGGCATGCGGCCGTAGAAGAGATCGCGCAGGCCGTCGGTGTGCCAGCCGAGCTGGGGATACACGCTGCCCGGCACGTTGAGGTACCGGTTGATGACGACGCCGTCCTTCTCCTCGTCCCCGATCCGGGCGCCGGGGCCGACCAGGTCGAGGATCGGGCGGAAGCGCGGGTCGCGCACGAAGCCGCGGATCTTCTCGGAAAAGACGGACGTGAACGCGAGGCGCTGCAGGAACGGCTGGCCCTCGTGGTCCTTGCCGAAGAAGAGCGGGATGCCGAAGACGCGGGTCCGGCCGGCGTTCATCCACTCGCGCTCGATGCGTGTCATCTCGCCGGCGATCATGGCGAGCTCGTCCGGGGTCGCGACGCGCGAGAAGAGGACGAAGCCGTGGCGATCGAGGAAGGCGCGCTGCTCCGTCGTCACCTCGGCGCCGAGCATGAAACGGGTGGTGATGGGCAGATCCATCGCGGCGCGATCAGCCTAGGCGGGCCGCTCGGCGCCGGTCAACCCTGCGCGATGCTGCGCGCGAACGACGGGCGGTCGCCCAGGCGGGCGAGCCACTCCGTCACGCGGGGATACGCGGTCGCGTCGATGGGGAGGCCGATCCACCCGTACATCGCGACGCGCGGCAGCACCGACACGTCGGCGATCGAGAAGGCGTCGCCGACCAGGAACGCGCGGCCTTCCAGGCGCTCCTCGAGGGTGCGCAGGCGCCCGTAGAGGAGCGCGGTGAGACGCGCCGCTTCGGCCTCGGTCACGACCTCGCCGTCGTAGACGCGCGCGGTCCACTCGAGGTGCGCGGGATCGGTCGTGTGGCGTCGGGCCGTCGCCAGCGCCTCGTCGCGCGACACGCTGCGCTTCATCGGTCCCATCAGGCGGTGGTAGAGAAGCGGCCGGAACTCCTTGGCCATCTCGAGCTCGAACGCCTGCCACATCTTGGCCTGCGCGCGCTCCCACGCATCGCTCGGATAGAGCTTGGGTCCGGGGAAGACGTCGTCCACGTATTCCGTGATGACGTTCGACTCCCACACGACGCGCGCCCCGTGCTGCAGCGTCGGCACGATGCCGTTCGGGTTGAGCGCCAGATACCAGGGGCTCTTCTGCTCCATGTGCTCGAGGTCGATGACCCGCGAGCGCCACGCGAGGCCCTTCTCGATGAGGGCGATCCGAACGCGCCGCGCACAGGGCGAGGCGGGGTGGTCGTACAGGACGAGCTCGTCGGCCATCGCCTACTCCCGGATGGCGCCGCCGCCGTGGCGCACGAACGCCGCCGCCAGCTCGTCGTACGTCGTCGTCACGGGGAACTGCGGAAAGTCGGCGACGACGTTCGCGGGCGGCCGGAAGAGGATACCGGCATCGGCGGCGCCGAGCATGCTCGTGTCGTTGTACGAATCGCCGGCCGCGACGACGCGGAAGTTGATCCCGCGCAGCGCCTCCACCGCCCGGCGCTTTCCGTCGGCGATGCGGAGCCGGTAGCCGGCGATGCGCGACGAGGCCGCCTCGACGTCGAGCGAGTGGCAGAAGAGCGTCGGCCAGCCGAGCTTCCGCATGAGCGGCTGCGCGAACTCGGCGAAGGTGTCGGACAGGATCACCACCTGCGTGCGGCTGCGGAGCCAGTCCAGGAACGCGAGCGCCCCCTCGAGCGGCGCCATGGTGTCGATGACGGCCTGGATGTCGCGCAGCGTGAGGTGATGCTCGTCCAGGATCGCGATGCGCCCGCGCATCAGCTTGTCGTAGTCGGGCTCGTCGCGCGTCGTGCGACGGAGCGCCGCGATGCCCGTCCGCTCGGCGACGTTGATCCAGATCTCGGGAACGAGCACGCCTTCGAGGTCGAGACACGCGATCATCGGCTGGCTCATGGCCGACGTTCGTAGCGAAGGCCCCGGCGCAATGCTAGCTTCGCCCGAATGCCCGAGTATTCCGAGCGGTTCTTCCGCAGCGGCGCGCTCCGCATCCACTTTCGCGACTGGGGTGACACGACGCTGCCGCCGGTGGTCCTCGTGCACGGCCTGCGCGACCACTCGCACTCGTTCGACGACCTCGCGCGCGGCCTGCTCGATCGCTTCCACGTGCTCGCGCTCGACCTCCGTGGCCACGGCGACAGCGAGACCACGCCCTACTACGCGTTCGGCCACTTCGTGCTGGACCTCCACAACCTCGTGCGCGCGCTCCGCCTGCCGCGGCCGATCCTGGTCGGGCACTCGATGGGCGGCGAGGTGGTCGCGCGCCTGGCCGGCTCGTTCCCGGACCTGCCCGCGAAGGTCGTCCTCATCGAAGGTCTGGGTCCGCCGCCCATCGACATGGAGGAGGAGCGCCAGTGGGTCGTCGACGGCTTCGCGCGCATCGATCGCTCGATCGCCGGACCGCCCGGGCTCGCCGACCTGGACGCGGCCTACAAGCGCTTGCGCGAGCGGAACCCGCGCCTCACCGAGAGCAAGGCGCGCGAGCTGGCGCTCCTCGGCACGCGCGCGCGCGAGGACGGCACGCTCGAATGGAAGTTCGATCCGATGCTCACGACGATGTCGGTGACGGACCCGTTCGACCTCGAGTTCGCGATGGCCTTCTGGCGCAAGATCACCGTGCCGACGCTCATCGTCCACGGCGCCGAGTCGGGCGAGTTCTGGCGCAGCAAACCCGGCGCGATCTACCTCGAGCCCGACGACCTCCGGCGCCGTCTCGGCTGCTTCCGGGATGCGCGTCTCGTCGAGATCCCCGGCGCCGGGCACATGGTCCACTTCGACCGCCCGCGCGAGCTGCTGGCCGCCGTTCGCGAGTTCCTGTAAGGGGTCTTGACCATGTATCACGGCGTGATACATGAGGGACGTGCGACATCACCACCGTGGCCGGCACGAGCGATGGCTTCATGCCCGGATCCCCGAGGAGCTCGAAGAGGCGCTCAAGCGCGAGGCCCTGCGGCGGCGGTGGCCGGTGTCGACCCTGGTGCGCGACGTCCTCGAAGGGGCGCTCGACATGGTCGAGCACATCGTCGAGGACAGCGCCGAGATCGCGCGGCGGGCCCAGGGGCCCCGCCATCCGCGGTCGCTCGACCACGTCTACGGCTGGCAGGAGCTGATCTTGAACCGCGGCGCCGAGTGCGCCGGCTGCGAGGTCGCGCTGCGCGTCGGCGAGACGGCGCATCGCGGCCTCACCGACGAGCCAGGTCCACCCGCCTTCCTGTGCCGCGCCTGCATTCGCCGGCTCCGCGAGCCGGCCAAGGAGAAGGAGCACGCATCATGACGCATTGTGGACACGATCACGGCCGGCATCGAAGCGACTGGCACGACGTCGGCAGCGCCGCCGAGGACTTCGCGCGACGCGTGGCGCGCGACGCCAGCAAGTTCGGCGAGCGGCTCGCCGAGCACGCCTCGGCGTTCGCCGGGAACATCTCGCGCGAGTGGCGCCGCCATCAACGGCACGGAACCGAATGGCGCGGCGACGACGTGCGCGCCGTCTTGAAGGAAGTCCGCGGGATCCTGACGGACGTGGTCGACGGCGTCGACGAGCTGATCGAGCGCTTCGTCCGGCCGACCCGCGAGACCGAGCCGCCGGAGGGCGCGTGGACGCGCGTCGTCACGAATCGCGAGGTCACGTGCGGGAGCTGCGCGCGCCCGATCGGCGCCGGTGAGGAGTGCCACCTCCGCCGCCGAGAGGACGGCCGCGAATTCCGCTGCCTCGCCTGCGGCCCCACGCCACCGGCCGACGCGCCCGCGAGCTGAGCTACTTCTTCCGCGACTTCGCGAGCAGGTCGGCGAGCGTGCCGAGGCTCGCCTTGTCGTCCGACTTCGCGAGGTGCGCCTCGGTGTCACGGCGCTCCTCGATCTCGGCCGCCTCCTTCGCCTGCTTCGCGCGCTCGACCATCGAGAGACCGATGCGGCGCTTCGCGGGATCCACCTCCACGATCGTGACCTCCACCGGATCGCCGATCGACACGATCTGGCGCGGATGGGACACGCGGCGATCGAGCGCCATGCGCGAGACGTGCACGAGGCCGTCGAGCCCCGGCGCCAGCTCGACGAAGGCGCCGAACTGCTCGAGCCGCCGCACGACGCCAGTGGCCGTTGCCCCGACCGGAAAGCGCTCGCGCACGGTCGCCCACGGGTCGGGCGCGAGCGCGCGCAGCGAGAGGCCGACGCGGCCCGGTCCCTTCGCCGTCGCCGGCTCGAGCTTCACGACCTGCGCGTCGACACGCTGGCCGACCTGGAGCACGTCGGCGGGATTCGAGACGCGGGCGTAGCCTAGCTCGCTCACGTGGATCAGGCCTTCGATGCCGCCGAGATCCACGAACGCACCGAAGTCGCGCAACGACGTCACGGTGCCGCTCACGATCGCTCCTTCCTCGAGCGACGCCCACGTGGCCGCGCCCTGCGCGGCGGCCTCGTCCTCCAGGAGCTGGCGGCGCGAGACGACCACGTTGCGGCCGCCGGCGTCGAGCTTCGTGATGCGGAAGCGGAACCTCTGCCCGACGTACGTCGCGCCCTCCGTCCGCCGGCGATCGATCTGCGACCCCGGACAGAACGCGCGCACGGTCCCGAGCTGGACGTCGAAGCCGCCCTTGTTCTCGCCCGTGACGAGGCCCTCGACGGCGATGCCGTGCGCGAACGCCTGCTCGAGCTCGCCGGGCACGTGCCCGCCCCGCCCCGCGACGCGCTTGAGGACGATCGAGCCGGAGCGCGATCCGTCGTCGACGACCGTCGCCTCGATCTCGTCGCCGTCCTTCAGTCGGATCTCGCCGGTCGCGGGATCGCGAAACTCGCCGATGTCGATCGCGGCCTCGGCCTTGCCACCGACGTCGACGAACGCGGTCGAGCTCCCGACCGCGATCACGCGCCCGCGGACGACGTCGCCGGCGACGATCCGCTTCTCGCGACGGCGCGGCGCCTCGCTGGCGGCGAGGAGCGCGGCGAAGTCCTCGTCGTCCGCAGGTGCCATACCGGCTGCATAGCGCGGATTCGCCGCCATGGCGACGCGGCTTGCACGGCCTCGCGGTGGGGACTACCCGGCGAACATGGACACGAAGCCCGTTCTCCCCGCCCTCGATCCGCGCACCGTCCCCGCGCGAAAGTCGACCGGCTACCCGACCGAGGCGTTCCGCGCCATGGTCGCGGGCCGCGGCAAGCAGGCGCTGGGCGATGCGCTCGGCCTCGCGAACTTCGGGGTGAACCTGGTTCGCCTCGAGCCCGGTGCCTACTCGTCGCTGCGGCACTGGCACACGCGCCAGGACGAGTTCGTCTGGATCCTCGAAGGCGAGATCACGCTCATCACCGACCAGGGCGAGCAGGTGCTCGGCCCCGGCATGTGCGCGGGGTTCGCCGCCGGCGTCGCGAACGGACATCACCTGACGAACCGGACGTCGCGCCCCGCGGTCTATCTCGAGGTGGGCGATCGCCTGCCGGGCGACGGCGCCAACTATCCCGACCCGAACGTCGACCTCCAGGTGCGCTCGACGCGATCGGGCTACCAGTACCAGCACAAGGATGGCCGTCCGTACGAGTGAGACGGAGCGCGTCTAGCGGGCGCACGGGCCGAGATCGACGGGCGGCGATTCCGCCGCGAGCAGCACCGCAGCCTGCGCGGTGAGAGCGCGCGCGCCCGCGAGCGGGCGCGGCGGGCGCGGATCCTGCGGACATGATCCGGGATCCCCGGGCAGACGATGCGGCGGCGAGCCGCTCTCGAACCCGAGACGCGCGAGCAGCCAGGGAATGCCGAAGTCGCCCATCCAGCTGTAGCCGGGACGCGCCTCGACCGACGTCGCGACGCGCGTTCCCTGGCCGTCGACGTAGATCGGCGCGCCGGTCGTGAGGTCGTGGAAGCGGGCCCAGCACGCGGGCCCGATGCGAACGCGCGCGAGCCAGTCCGCCGCGGACGACGCGGCCGCGCAATAGCGCCGATCGCCCGTCGCCGCCGCGAGCGCGACCAGGGCTTCGATCGCGTGCCGCGTCTCCCAGGTCGCGAGCGCCGGCAGCTCGAATGCGCGTGCTCGTGACGGCCGCCCGGCAGCATCGTATTGCTGCGCCCACGCGGCGGCGGGCGGCCGTCCCTGCACCGTCACCAGCCAATTGCCCGCGCGCCGCGCGATCGCGAGCAGCTCGGGACGCCCGAGGGTCGCCGACGCCGCGATGAGCGTCGTCACGGCGAACGGCGTGGCGCCGTCGTTCAAGGCCGGCTGATCCTCGTAGTGTGGATGTGCGCGCCGCAGCCATTCGGGCCGCGCGTCGAGCGGCCACGCGCCCGACGCGAGCTGCGAGCGGCGCAGGAGATCGATGCCGCGCTCGGCCCCGGCGCGGTAGCGCGGCTCGCCCGTCACCTCCCAGAGCGCGAGCAGGAAGCGCGTCGCGCCCGGTGTGATGTCGTCGTCGAGCATGGGACGGAGCCCGGCGGTCGCGCGGAACCACCACGGCGTCCGATCGCCGTACACCGGCAGCTCGGAGAACCAACCACCGGGCGCGAGCTGCGTCGCCAGCAGCAGATCGCCCGCGCGCCGCGCGGCGGCGAGGTAGGTGTCGCGCCCCGTGCGCCGGTAACCCTCGACGAGCACGAGGCCCGCCGCGGGCGTGCCGGGGCTGCGCACGACGACGAGGTCCCAGCCGGCGAGGCCGAGCGGCCCGAGCCAGTGCTCGGCCGTCTTCACGACCAGCGTGAACGGCTCCGGGCGCGTGCCCGGCGCGGATGCGAAGACCCATCCGCCCTGCGCGCGCTCGGCCACCGCGAGCGCGTCCAGCGTATCGGTGAGCGGATCGGCGTGTGCCCGCCCGGCGACGAGCGTCGCCGCGAGCGCGATGCCGAGCCGCCGGCGTCTACAGCCGCTCGATGATCGTGCCCGTACCGAGTCCGCCCCCGCAACACATGGCGATGAGCCCGTACCGACCGCCCGTGCGCTCGAGCTCGTGGAGCGCCGTCGTGATCAGGCGTGCACCGGTGCAACCGGTCGGATGGCCGAGCGCGATCGCGCCGCCGTTCGGGTTCACGCGCTCGGGATTCGGTCCGCACGCCTTCTGCCAGGCGAGGACGACCGACGCGAAGGCCTCGTTCACCTCGAACGTATCCATCTGCTGGATCTTGAGGCCGGTCTGCGCGAGCACCTTCTGGGTCGCGGGGATCGGCCCCTTCAACATCGTCACCGGATCGACGCCGACGAGCGTGGTCGTGACGATGCGGGCGCGCGGCCTGAGGCCCGAGCGCTTCACCCGCTCCGGCGACGCGAGCAGCACCGCGGAGGCGCCGTCGGAGACCTGCGACGACGTACCGGCGGTGTGGACGCCGTTCGGCTCGACCGGCTTCAACGCCGCGAGCTTCTCCATCGACGTCGCGCGGAGACCCTCGTCGCGCGACACGGTGCGCTTCTCGCCCGTCGGCTTCCCGTCCTCGGCCAGGACGGGCGCTTCGAGCGGAACGACCTCGCGCGTGAAGCGGCCCTCCTCCCACGCCTTGATCGCCTTCTCCTGGCTCTGGAGACCGAAGCGATCGGTGTCTTCGCGCGTGATGCCGAACTCCTTCGCGATCATCTCCGCGCCTTGGAACTGCGAGGCGAACGCGAAGTGATCCTTGTACGACGGCGGCAGCGGATGCCCACCGGCCATGTTCGAGCCGAGCGGCACGCGGGTCATCATCTCGACACCGCACGCCAGAACCAGATCCTCGATGCCGGCACCGATGAGGCCCGCCGCGAGCGACGTCGCCTGCTGCGAGGAGCCGCACTGGCTGTCGATCGTCGTCGCCGGCACCTCGAGCGGGAGACCCTGCGCGAGCCACGCCGAGCGGGCGAGGTTGAAGGACTGCTCGCCCACCTGCGAGACGCAGCCGCCGATGATCTGGCCGATCTCCCTGGGATCGAGCTTGGCGCGCCCGACGCACGCCTTCTGCACGGCGCCCAGGAGCGAGCCCGGATGGAGCCCCGCGAGCCCGCCCTTGCGGCGGCCGATGGGCGAACGAACGGCTTCGACGATGAACACTTCCTGCATTGGCGGAGAGCCTCCCGGCAGACGGTAGTGCCCGTTCGGGGGCGGCGTGTCGAGCCCGCGGCTCTTTGGCGGTTACCAAGCAAAGGTCGATCTGGTAGGACCTCCCATCGCGCGACACATCGCGCTCGAGGGGGACTGTCCGCATGCCGCATGCTCGTTCGCGCGCGCTCGCCGCCGCGCTGGCGCTCACGATCCCGGCCGCCGTCCACGCGGCGTCCGACTATCCGACGAACGTGTGCGTCGCGAAGAAGCTCGCCGCCGCCGCAACTGCGTGTCGCGCCATCGTGAAGAGCGACAAGGCGCAGAAGCGGTCGATCCCGAAGCTGGCGAAGGTGTGGCGCAAGGCCGAGCGCAAGGCCACGAAGGCCGGCGTCGACTGCGCGGAGACCACGGCCACGGCGTCGGAGCTGGCGGCGGCCATCGGCAGCGCCACCGGCGCGTTCACCGGCGTGCTCGACGGGGCGAGCGGCTCGTGCCGGAAGGGCGTCCGCAACGCCGCCGCGAAGGCGTGCGCGGCGCTGCTCGCGGCCGAGTCGAAGCTCGTCGCCGCGCCGGACGAGGACGGCGATCGCTCGGCGCTCGGCGCCACGCGCACACAGGCGCTTGCCGACCTCGGCAGCGCGCTCTCGACCCTCGCCGGCAAGGGCTGCGTGCCGACCGGCGACGTTCCGGCGCTCACCGAGCACGTCGCCGACAAGGCGATCCTCGCGCTCGAGGTGTCGCCCAAGGTCCCGACCGCCTGGACGCGCGTCGATCCGCCGGCGTCGGTCATGTACGACGGCAAGGAGCTGCAGCCGATCTGCGCGCACGGCACGCCGTACGCGTACTGGGTACGGCGCGGCACGGTGAACAAGCTCCTCGTGTACTACGAGGGCGGCGGCGCGTGCTTCGACCAGCTCACCTGCGGCAATCCCGTCTACGACAGCTCGGTCGAGGACGACGACGACCCCGGGCTGTACACGACCGGCCTCGGCGACGTGATGAACCCGGCGAACCCGTTCCGCGACTGGAACGCGGTCTTCGTCTCGTATTGCACCGGCGACATCCACTGGGGCGACGCGACCGTGACGTACGGGACCGGAGCCGGGGCCGTGACGATCAACCACCGCGGCGCCGTGAACGCGCGCGTGGTCGAGAAATGGGCGCGCGAGCACTTCGTCGAGCCGGACGAGGTCTTCGTGTCGGGCTCGAGCGCGGGCGCGTACGGCGCCATCTCGGGATCGACGTTCCTCATGGAGAAGGTCTACCGCGCCTCGCAGTTCAACGTCGTCGGCGACGCCGGCAACGGCGTTGTCACGAACGCGTTCGTCCAGACGCAGCTCCTGGGGTGGGGCATCGAGAACAACCTGCCGCGCTGGATTCCCGCCCTCGACGTGCCGGATCTCCGCTCGCTCGACATCGCCGATCTCTGGACGGCCATCGCGAACTTCTACCCGCGGAACCGCTTCGCGCAGTACACCTCGGCCTTCGATGGCGGCAACGGCAGCCAGACCTTCTTCTACAACGTCATGGTGAACGTGGCCGACATCACCAAGTGGCTCAATTGGTGGGAGCAGTCCTGCGACTGGAACGCGAAGATGCGGACCCTGGCGCAGGACACGGCCGCCCGAGCCCCGAACTACCGCTACTACATCGGCGCCGGCGACCGGCACACGATCTGGGGCAGCAACAAGATCTACACCGACACGAAGGGCGGCGTCCCTCCGTTCGTCGACTGGATCCAGGCGATGCGCGCCGGCTCGTCCGCGTGGACGAACGTCGAGTGCACCGACTGCTCGCTGCTGCCGGAGGACTCGAATCCCGGAATGCCCCCGTTCAATCCGGACGGGTCGGTGAGCTGTCCGGCGCCGTAGCGGAGCGCGGAAGAAGACGTAGCGGGGAGCGCGGGGTGGGCGCGAGGTCTCCGCTAGGATGAACGGCAGGTCAAGTCTCGGTAGAGGCGGTTGATCGAGCGTTGATCACCTCCCACGTATGGAAGTGGGGCGACGCATGGTCGGGTGCGCGCAGTCGATGAGGACAGTTC
>Ga0335084_10003419_pt1 | contig 15461 bp, 16 predicted proteins | sample Lox_Sample_44_FD_206721 | JGI IMG/M metagenome (GOLD analysis project Ga0335084, IMG submission 206721) | Soil microbial communities from Loxahatchee National Wildlife Refuge, Florida, United States - Lox_Sample_4.4 | ecosystem: Environmental > Terrestrial > Soil > Wetlands | place: USA...
AGAGTCCTCAGCATCGCCGCCGGAATCGGCTCGCCCTTCGTATAGTCCTCGCAATACGCCTCGAAGCGCTCGAAAGTCTCGAAGTAGGGATCGCTGAACAGCTTCTTCAGCGCCGAGCGCCTGAGGCTCTCGTCGACGCCGGGCTTGAGGAACTCCGTGTATTCGGAGGTCAGTCCCTTGAGGGTGTCGATCGGCGGAAGCTGCGGTTCGGCCGCGGCAGGCGATTCCTTCGGCGGGACGGCCGGCGCGGGGACGGGGGGCGCCTTCGGCTCGGGTGCCGCGCCCTCGGACTGCCGGACTTCCTGCTTCAGCCGTGACCAGCGCGAGAGAAATCTTTCGCCGTCGTCACGCGCCATCGCGCTTCGCTCCCTTGAAGGACGGCGGCCGCGAGCGCTTCTTGGGTTCGGGCTTGTAGTTGCGCTCGACGTACTCGGCAAGCCAGGGAATCCACTGAACCGGCATCGGCACGCCGTCCACGCGCGCGCCCGCATCGAGCAGCCGCGCGGCCTCGTTGTAGCTGACGGTGACCGCCTTGGGGACCCCGGCACCCTCCTCTTCGAGCCAGTTCACGAACACGAAGGGCTTCTGCGAGGACAGATTGAGGTAATACCCCTCCGCCTCGTCGCGGAAAAGCTCCAGCTTGAATCCGGGATGCAGCCATTGCGCGCGCGAGGAGTCCTGCACCAGCGGACGCGGGGCGGCGCCGGGCTCGCCCGTATCCGGAACGACGCCGATCGGCTCCCACTTCTCCGATTCCCAGCGATTGTTTTCCAGGGGCGTCCGCTCCATCACCACCGCGACCGCGAGGCTCGGGTAGGCCATTTTTCCGGCTATACTCCTCAACAGTTCGGCTCGAATTATGAACTGCCTTTCATGATACAGCTACGCTTCTCATGACCGATCGCGTCATTCGGATCAGCGACGGGCGGCGCACAAAACCCCTTCCGGCGAAAGGGGCTCCCGGCGAGCCCCTCCACGCGGGCCTGGACACGCGCGGACGGCGGCTGCACGACCTGCGGATCTCGGTCACCGACCGCTGCAATTTCCGCTGCGTGTACTGCATGCCGCGCGAGGTATTCGGACCGGACTACAAATTTCTCGCGCGGGATCAGCTGCTCAGCTTCGAGGAAATCGTCCGCCTCGTGCGCATATTCAAAGGCCACGGCGTCGAGAAGATCCGGCTCACGGGCGGCGAGCCGCTGCTGCGCAAGAACGTCGAGCGCCTGATCGAGATGCTCGCCGACATCCCCGGGCTCGACCTGACGCTGACGACCAACGGCTCGCTGCTCGCGAGGAAGGCGCGCGCGCTCAAGGCCGCGGGGTTGCGGCGTGTCACCGTAAGCCTGGACTCGCTCGATGACGTAGTCTTCCGCAAGATGAACGACGCGGACTTTCCGGTCGCCGAAGTGCTGAACGGAATCGATGCCGCTGCCGCGGCAGGCCTCGCGCCGATCAAGATCAACGTGGTGGTCAAGCGCGGCGTGAACGTGGACTCGGTGCTGCCCATGGCGCGCTACTTCAAGGGCAGCGGGCACATCGTGCGCTTCATCGAGTTCATGGACGTGGGGCACACCAACGGCTGGCGCATGGACGACGTCGTCCCGTCTGCGGAGATCGTGCAGATGATCGGCGAGAAGATGCCGCTCGAACCGGTCGAGCCCAACTACCGCGGCGAAGTCGCGGGGCGCTGGCGCTACCGCGACGGCTCCGGGGAGATCGGCGTCGTTTCCTCGGTCACCCAGGCGTTCTGCAGCACCTGCACCCGCGCGCGCCTCTCGACCGAGGGCATGCTGTATACATGCCTGTTCGCGACCGCAGGCTACGACCTGCGCGGCATGCTGCGCGGCGGCGCCGACGACGCTGAGATTTCCGACAGCGTCGCCGGCATCTGGCATATCCGGGCCGACCGCTATTCCGAGCTGCGCACCGCCGAAACGGCAAAGCTGCGCAAGATCGAGATGTCCTACATCGGCGGATGAAAGCTCCGCTCCAGCCCAAGCTCACCCACGCCTCCAAGCCCCTCACCTTCGAGGTCGAGGCGATCAACGAGCGCGGCGAGGCCGTGCCGACGCCCATCGCTGGCGAGCATCCGCTCACGCTCTACGTGGACAAGCGCGAGATCGTGACGCTGATGACGCTCGGTCAGGCCCCCGAGGCCCTCGCCATCGGCTACCTCCGCAACCAGCGCCTGCTGAATTCGGTGGAGGAAATCGAAGCCGTGCAGGTCGACTGGGAAACCGCGTCGGTCGCGGTCACCACGCGCAAGCCGATCAGGTCCCTCAAGGAAAAAATCCAGAAGCGCACCGTCACCACGGGATGCGGCCAGGGCACGGTCTTCGGCGATCTGATGGCGGAGATCGACTCGCTCCACCTGCGCAACGACGTATCGCTCACCGAGGATGCGCTGCACGCCGTGCTCGAAGCGGTCCGGCACGAGGAGACCGTCTACAAGTCCGCCGGAGCCGTGCACGGCTGCGCGCTGGCGGCGAACAGCGCCGCCGCGGTGAAGATCCTCTACTTCGTCGAAGACGTCGGGCGGCACAACGCGGTGGACGCGATCGCCGGGCAGATGTGGCTGGACGGCATCGACGGCTCCGACAAGATCTTCTACACCACCGGCCGCCTCACCTCGGAGATGGTGATCAAGGCCGCGCAGATGCAGATCCCCTTTCTCGTTTCACGCTCCGGCCTCACCCAGATGGGCTACGAGATCGCCGACCGCCTCGGCATCACCATGATCGGGCGCGCGGCGGGCGGCAAGCACTATCTTCTCTTCACCGGGAAGCACCGCTTCCGGAAGCGCGTCGCGCCGACGATGGTCGCGTAGCGACCGCTGCCGTGGTCCCCTCGGTCACCGGACTCATCCTCGCGGGCGGCAAGGGCAGCCGCATGGGCGGGGTCGACAAGGGCCTGCAAGTTTTCCGCGGCAGGCGCCTCGTCGATCACGTGTACGAGCGCCTCTCCCCCCAGGTGGGCGGGATCATTATCAATGCCAACCAGAACCAGGACGCCTACCGGAGCTTCGGTGTGCGCGTGGTGAGCGACGCGATCGGGGGGTTTGCCGGGCCGCTGGCCGGGTTCCACGCCGGGCTCTCGGTCTCCAAGCGTCCCTTCCTCGCCTCCGTTCCCTGCGACTCGCCCTTCCTCCCGCAAGACCTGATCGCGCGCCTGTACGCGCGCATCGACGAGACCGGGGCGGAGCTCGCCGTCGCGAAGACCGGCGATCAGCCGCACCCGGTGTTTTCCATGATGCGCAGGGGCGTGCTCGACCATCTGAGCGACTTCCTCAAGGAAGGCGGGCGCAAGATCGACGCCTGGTACGCGACGCTGAACGTCGTCGAGGTCGCGTTCGACGACGAGGCGGAGGCGTTCTCCAATATCAACACTCTCGAAGAGCTGGCCTCGTACGAAAAATGAAATCGCTGCAGGAGGCCATCAGCTGCGTCAGCGGCTACGACCCGGACGCGCTCCCGGTCGCCAAGGCGAACGAGGTGATCCGATCCTTCGTGAAGCCCGTGTCGGGCGTCGAGCGCCTCCCGGTGCGCGCGGCGCTCGGCCGCGTGCTCGCCCGGGACATCGTCTCGCCGATCGACGTCCCCTCGCACGACAACTCGGCGATGGACGGCTACGCGGTGCGCAGCGACGACCTGCGCTCAGCGGAGCCGGTGACGCTCATCGAGATCGGCACCGCCTACGCTGGAAAGGCGTTCCCGGGCGAGGTCGGGCGCGGTGAATGCGTGCGCGTCATGACCGGGGCGGTGATGCCGGGGAACACTGACGCGGTGGTCATCCAGGAGGCCGTAACGACGGAAGGCCGGCGCGTCACCGTCCCCCCCGGCCAGGAGCGCGGACAGAACCGCAGGCTCGCGGGCGAGGACCTCGCCAAAGGGAAGCCCGCGCTGCGGGCGGGCAGGCTGCTGCGCCCGGCCGATCTGGGCCTGGTCGCCTCGCTCGGCATCGGCGAGGTGAGCGTGCGGCGGAAGCTGAAAGTGGCGTTCTTTTCCACCGGCGACGAGCTGGTGTCGGTCGGCAGGAAGCTGAAGGCCGGCGAAGTCTACGACTCCAACCGCTATACCCTCTGGGGCATGCTCGAGCGCCTGGGCTGCGAGATCGTCGACCTGGGCGTGGTACGCGACGACCCGAAGAAGCTCGAAGCCGCGTTCCGCAAGGCCGCGGCGGGCGCCGACGCCGTGGTGACCTCGGGCGGGGTGTCGGTCGGCGAAGCCGACTTCACCAAGCAGATGATGGCGAAGCTCGGCGAGGTGGTGTTCTGGAAGATCGCGATGCGTCCGGGCCGCCCCATGGCTCTCGGCCGCATCCGTGCGCGCGGGAGATCGGCGTACCTCTTCGGCCTCCCGGGCAATCCGGTGGCGGTCATGGTGACTTTCTACCACTTCGTGCGCGGCGCCCTGCTCCACATGATGGGACGCAGCGACACCGAGCTGCCGCTGTTGCGCGCCAGGTCGGAGACCGCGCTGCGCAAGAAGCCCGGCCGTACGGAGTATCAGCGCGGCATCCTCCGGCTGAAAGACGGCGAATGGAGCGTGCACCTCACCGGTGCGCAGGGCTCGGGCATCCTGCGCTCGATGTCGGAGGCGAACTGCTTCGTCGTGCTCGGGCACGAGCAGGGGAGCATCGCCGCCGGCGAGTACGTGGACGTCATGCTCATGGATGGGCTCGTCTAGGCTGCGGCCGGCGCGCCGCCCGGCATCCCCACCCCAAATGTCCTGATAAGAAGAAAAATTCATATTCCATCGGGGTAGTTTCCGCGCAGAATGCGCGAGCGTTCTGACCCGGACGGATTCGGGTCAGGCGCCGTTTCCAACAAACAACAAGCCGAGGGAGAGTTTCCAGCATGAACAACCACGTCACGACCAAGGCCCTTGCCTGCTCCGCGCTGCTTCTCGCGCTCATGAGCACGGCCGTCCGCGCGGCGGACATCGTCCTTAGCCAGATCCTGCCCCTGACCGGTCCCATCGCCCAGAATGGGCAGGGACTGATGGCGGGCGCGAAGGCCTACATCGATTCCGTCAACGCGGCCGGAGGCGTGCGCGGCCAGAAGATCGTGCTGAAGACCTACGACGACCAGTACAAGCCCGCCGAGACCGTGCGGCTGGTGGAGAAATCCATCGCCGAGGACCACCCGCTCGCCTTCTTCAACTTCACCGGCGCGGCGAACATCGAGCTGCTGATCAAGACCGGGGACCTGGAAAAGAACAAGATCGCCCTCATCGGGCCGCGCGCCGGCACGCAGAGCCTCCGCAACCCGGTCAATCCACTCATCTTCCATACCTACTCGAGCTACTGGGACGAGGTGGAGCGCATGGTCGAGCTTTTCAGCTCGATGGGGACTACGCGCTTTGCCGTCCTGTACCAGGACGACTCTTTCGGCACGGACGGCTTCGAAGGCGTCCAGGTCGCGCTGAAGAAGAGAAACCTCCCGCTGACGGTGGCCGCGTCCTATCCGCGCGGAACGACCGACATCGCCGCCGCCGGAGCGAAAATCATCGCGGCCAATCCCCAGGCGGTCATCTTCTGCTCCACCGCACCCGCCGCAGCGGCATTCGTCAAACACTTCCGCGACCAGATGGTGGGGGTGCAGTTCGCCGGAATCTCCGCGGTCGACGGGGCGACCCTGGTCAAGCTGGCTGGGCTCAAGGCCGCGCACGGCTTCGTTCTCGCGCAAAACGTTCCCAACCCGACCAAGAACTCGGTGGCCCTGGCGCGCGAGCACCACGACGTCATGGCGAAATTCGCTCCCAGCGTCAAGCCCAATTTCTACACCCTCGGCGGCTATGCGGCGGCAAGAGTGGTCGTGGAAGGGCTCCGGCGCGCGGGCCCGACGCCGACACGGGAAAAATTCATCGCAGCCCTGGAAGGGATTCGCGAATTCGATATCGGAGGCGTTCAATACACCTTCGGCCGCGGAGTCCGCATGGGCACCAAGTTCGTCGACCTGCTCATCATCGACTCCAAGGGCGAGCCCCAGAGCTAGGCGCCCACCTCAGCCCAGCGCCGCGATCTTGGCGAGCAGCTCTTTCGCGTCGATCGGCTTTGTGACGTAGTCCTTCGCGCCCTGGCGCATGCCCCAGACCTTGTCGGTCTCCAGCTTCTTGCTGGTGCAGACGATTACGGGGATGTGCTTGGTCGCCTCGTCGTGCGTGATCGCGCGCGTCGCCTTGAAGCCGTCGGTGCCGGGCATGATGATGTCCATGAGTATCAGATCCGGCAGCTCGGTCTTCGATTTCGCGATGCCCTCGTCGCCGTTCTGCGCGACGACGCACTGATACCCCTGCTTGCCCAGGGTCTCGATGAGGAACTGCCGGTCGGTGGCGGAATCGTCGACGATCAGGATTTTCTTGACGGGCATGGCGCAGCCTCCTTTCCCGCGGACCGGGTGGGCGTTGCCCCCTCTGACAGCCCGCAACAGCGCATGACACAGTCTACTCTCACCCGCCTATACTCACCCGGAAGGGAGGTCGGGGCCCATGAAAGTCATCGCCGATGCCGCCGTCGCGCTGGTCGCGATCCTGCATGTCTGGTTCCTGGTTCTCGAGATGTTCCTCTGGACCCGGCCTTTCGGACTGAAGACTTTCGGCCTGACGCCGGAATTTGCCGCAGCCTCGAAAGCGCTGGCCGCCAACCAGGGCCTGTACAACGGGTTCATCGCGGCCGGGCTGGGCTGGGGCCTGGTTCTCGGCAGCGCAGGTTTTTCGATCAAGCTCTTCTTCCTCGGCTGCGTGATCGTCGCCGGCGTGTTCGGGGGATTCACGGCGAGCCGCAAGATATTCGGTGTACAGGCGCTGCCGGGAGTCATCGCTCTCGCCCTCGTCGTGTTGTCGTGACGGGGCGATCTGCCTACAGTTTGGTTATCGCGTAGCAATCGCTGTTATCGGAATTTCCGCTCCGCGCGAGCATAGAATTTGATCGTTCGCTCGCGGCAGTTTGTCGCGCCTCTCCTTCCGAGAGATCCGACAGCGCGAACGCATGTCTGTCCCGCAATAAGCGATTTTCTTTTCAAACAAGGAGGGCTTATGAAGGGCATTGTCACGCCAAGAGTTCACCCCTTTGCGGCACTGCTTCTCGCCAGCATCGCCGTGGCACCGGCTTCCGTGCTGGCCGACGCATTCAATCCGGTCTGTCCCGCCGAACGCGCGTTCTTCAATCCTGGAAACGGCGAAGACATCGTGGTACCGAGCGGTTTCAAAGTGGAGGTCTTCGCCAGAGGTCTGAACTTTCCGACCGACGTCGCCTTCCTCGGGAGCAAGGGCAACTTCCAGGTGCTCGTCCTCGAATCGGGGACCGGCCTCCCGAGCCGCTGCAACGACAACACCAAGGTGCCGGGCGTCGGCAAGTTCGCGTTGAACAACCCCTTCACGCCCGATCTGCTCATATTCGACCGACACGGCAACAGGATCGCCGGACCCATCGGCAAGCCCACGGCGTCGGGCGGCGGCTTCCAGCCCGACGGCCCCGCGATCGGTCTTGCGTTCGAGCACGACACGGCCGGCGGAACACTGTTCGCGACCGACTCCAACCAGGGCGTGCGCGGCGCTCCCGGATCGGCGAACAACACCTCGCGAATCGTGAAAGTGAACCCGCAGAACGGCGCCGTGACGCCGGTGATCACCGGGCTTCCGACCGGCGACCATCCCACCGAGCAGATCCTCGTCAAGGACGGCTGGCTGTATTGGTCGCAGGGCTCCGCGACCAACGCGGGGGTGACCGGGCACGACAACGGCGGCGGCGGCAATCAGCACGACATCGCGTGCGAGCAGGTCACGCTGAGCGACGCGCTGTTCGACTCGGGCGACGGCCACATGAGCAGCGGGTACTCCAACCACGGCGTGCAGCGTCCCGGCGCGGTCGTTCCGGCGTTCGAGGGCGCGACGCGGCGCGGCATGTGCACCGGCGCCATCCTGCGCGCGCGGATCTCCAATCCGGTGAACACCATCGAGCCCGTCGCCTGGGGATTCCGCAATCCGTACGGGATCCGCTTTTCTCCCGACGACCATCCTCTCAAGGGCCAGCTGCTGATATCGGAAAACGGCGAAGACGAGCGCGGCGCGCGGCCGGTCAACAACGCGCCTGACCGGCTGGCCGTTGCGCGGCAGAATCCGGACGGCACGCCCGAATTCCACGGCTGGCCTGACCGCTTCGGCTTCCTCGACTCGACGCAGTCGGTCTTCAATCCCATCGGGGGAGGAGGCGACGATCTGTTTCCCGACATCGCCCGCATCAAGGCCGAGAACACGCCGGTGCGCCACGTTTTCGCCTTTTCGCCGCGGCCTCCAGTTGCCCCTATAGGTCTGGAGCCTGCAGACGTCGCGGCCGTAGGGCTCGATTTCGCGCCGAAGTCGTTCCTGCATGGCGTGGTCAAGCCCAACGCGGTGCTGCTCGCGCGCGAAGGTGATTTCGGCTTCTCGCCGGAAAACGGCAAGCCCGGTGTGGGCCACGATATCGAGCTGATCAACTTCACCAACTCGGGGCATCCGCACGAGCTGCAGCTCTCGCGCTTTGCCTTCAACTGCCCGCAAGCGTCCCAGGCGCACAATCCGGACGGCAGTCCCATCTGCAGGGTCGACGTCGACCAGGCCTTTCCCGACGGCCTGCGCGGCATCAACCGGCCCACGACGTTGAGATTCGGTCCGGACGGCGCGCTCTATCTGGTCGACTACGGCGTGGTGCGCGACCCGGGCGGCGCCGATCCGGGGTCGCAACTCGCCGACTTCGCCGACGCTCCCCTGGCGCAGATTCCGGGGACGGGCGTGATCTGGAAGATCACGCGCACCGGCGGCGATCGCGATAGCGACTGACCGGCTCGGGGCCGAACGCGATGCCCGCAACGCGAGTTGCGGGCATTTTTTTGCGCCAGGCGAGGGCGAGGGCTACGATCTCTTACGCGCGGCAACGCTGGAGAGACCTTGAGAACAATTCGCAGCGCAATCTGGATCCCCCTGGGAGCATCGCTCGCCCTGACGTCCCTTGCGCAGAGCCCCCCAACTCCCGCCCAGCGCGAGCTGCGCGAGATCTACAAGGAGCTGGTCGAGATCGACACCACCGACTCCGCCGGCAGCTGCACCGAGGCGGCGCAGGCGCTCGCGGCCCGGCTCAAGGCCGCCGGATTCCAGGCGCAGGACGTGCAGGTGATCGTTCCGCCGAACGGGCCGAAGAAAGGCAACCTCGTCGCGCGCTACCGCGGCACCGGCGCGAAGAAGCCGATCATGCTGCTCGGCCACCTGGACGTGGTCGAGGCGAAGCGCGAGGACTGGCAGCGCGATCCCTTCAGGCTGGTCGAGGAGAACGGCTATCTGTACGCGCGCGGCGCCGCCGACGACAAGGCGATGGTCGCGGTGTTCACCGCGAATCTCATCCGCTACCGCGGGGAATCCTACCGGCCCGAGCGCGACCTGATCCAGGTCGCGAGCTGCGACGAGGAGATCATCCCCTCGAAATCCAGCGGCATCGTGTACTTGCTGAAGAACCACCGCCAGCTGATCGACGCGGAGTTCGCGCTGAACGAAGGCGGCACCGGCCTGCTCGACAGGAACGGCAACTACCTGCGCATGAGCTTCCAGGCGGGCGAGAAAGTGTTCCAGACTTACCGGCTCGAAGTGACCAATCCCGGCGGGCACAGCGCGTACCCGGTGAAGGACAACGCGATAACGCACCTCGCCGGCGGCCTCGCCCGCCTCGGAGCCTACGATTTTCCCTTCAAGCTCTCGGCCACGACGCGCGCCTACTTCGAGAGCATGTCGCGCATCGAGACCGGGCAGACGGCCGCGGACATGAAGGCGATCCTGCGCGAGCCGCCCGACGCCGAGGCGATCGCGCGCCTGTCGGCCGCGAGCCCGCTCAACAATTCCACTTTCCGCACCACCTGCGTCGCCACCATGCTCGACGCGGGGCACGCGACCAACGCTCTGCCGCAGCGCGCGCGCGCGACGGTGAATTGCCGCATCCTCCCGGGCGAATCGGTCGCCGAGGTGCAGCAGACGCTCGCGCGCGTCATGGCCGACGACAAGATCAGAATCACGCCGACGCACGAGCCGACGCTGTCACCGCCGCCGCCGCTCTCGCCGGAGATCGTCGGGCCGATCGAGAAGGTGAGCGCGCAGATGTGGCCCGGCGTGCCGGTGGTGCCGACGATGCTGGTTGCCGCCACCGACGGCCGCTTCACCATCAACGCCGGCATCCCGACCTACGGCGTGAGCGGCATGTTCCGCGACCCGGAGGGCGGCGGCGTCCACGGCCTGAACGAGCGCATCCGCGTGCGCTCGCTCTACGAAGGGCACGAATTTCTCTACCGGCTGGTGAAGCTGTACGGCGGCGGTCGGTGAGGCGATACAATAGCCACCACGCCTTTCGGAACCCTCCCCATGCACCCTCCGGCAAAACTCGGCATCGTCGGCCTCGGCCGCTGGGCCCGGGTCCTCGCGCGCGCCGCACGCGAGTCCCGCGATCTCGAGATCGTCGCGGCGTACAGCCGCACGCCCGAGAAACGCGCCGCCTTCCAGGCCGAATTCGGCGTCCCTGGCGTGGACGAGCTCGAAGGCCTGCTCGCCGATCCGCTGATCCGCGGCGTCATCCTCACCGTTCCCAACGAGCAGCACCGGCCGCTTGCCGAGCGGGTCGCGGCCGCGGGCAAGCACGTGTATACGGAGAAGCCGATCGCCAATACGCTCGAGGACGGCCTGCGGATCGCGGCCCTGGAGGCGCGCTACGGCGTCACGGTCACCGTCGGGCACAGTGCCCGCCTGATGGCGGGCATCCGTGCGATGCGCAGCCGGATCGATGCGGGCGAGCTGGGCCGCGTCGCGTTCATCGAGGCGAACTTCTCCAACGAGCGCGCGCTCGAGCTCACGCCCAAGGCCTGGCGCTGGTACAAGGACAAGGCGCCCGGCGGCCCGCTCTCCCAGCTCGCGATCCACCAGTTCGACGTGCTGCACTATCTCGGGGGCGAGATCGCCGAGGTGAGCCAAATGTCCTCCAAGCTCTCGCCCGTGGGAGCGGAGGTGGACGACCAGTCGATGACGCTGCTGCGCTTCGCCGACGGGAAACTCGGCTACGTGGGGTCGTGCTGGACCTCGCCCGGAATCTTCGCGGTGCGCGTCTTCGGCTCGAAGGGGCTGATGCACTACGAGATCGACTTCGGCACCTGGGATACGCCGCAGCTGTTGCACCGCTCCTCGACCCTCTACATCCAGCGCGGCAAGGACGGCTACGCCAAGCGCGAGGAGCTGGGCGTCCCGGAGAGCGACATGTTCCGGGCCGAGCTCGAGCAGTTCGCTGCCAGCTGCCGCTCGGGCACAAGGGGCGAGCTCTCCGCCGACAACGGCAACGTGGCGCTCGCCGTCGTCTACGCGGCCCTGCGCTCGCTCGAACGGGGCGGCCGCTCGGTCGCGATCGCCGAGGTCATCGAGGAAACGCGCGCCAGGATCCAGGCCGTGGCGCGCGCCGCCGCCTGACGCACCGCCGGAGGAACCCATGTCCAGACTGCCCAGCCGCTATTTCCAGGACCTCACCCAGCCCGAGATCGCCGCGCAGCTGAGGAAGAGCCCGCTGGTGATCCTGCCCGCGGGAAGCGTCGAGCAGCACGGCCCGCACCTGCCGGCCGGGACCGACATCTACGCGGCGAACGTCATCTCGCATGCCGTCGCCGAGCGCATGGACGCCCTGGTGCTGCCGGGAGGACCGCTCGGGGTCACCCCCATGCACATGCCGTTCGAGGCCACCATCACCCTCACGCCGGAGACCTACATGAAGGTGGTCGTGGAGACCGGCGTGTCCACCGCCAAGCACGGGGCGAGGCGCCTCCTCGTCCTCAACTGGCACGAGGGCAACATCCCCTCGCTCGCCATCGCCGCCGAGTCGCTGCACCGCGATCACGGCATGAGCGTGCTCACCGTCCAGGCCTGCTATGTCGCGGCCGATCTCTACGGCAAGGATTCGGGCGGGCTCACGCACGGCGGGGAGATCGAGGCGCTCGCGGTGCTCGCCTGCCGCCCGGACCTGGTGCACCTCGACCGCATCGACTACTCCTCCGACCACTCGCACGGGCGCAAATGGGACAAGCTGCGCCGCACGCGCAGCTACCAGCCGGTGCTCACCGACATCCGCACCATCGCCCCCACCGGCTGGTACGGCTCGCCCGAGCACGCCACGGTCGAAAAGGGCAAGCGCATGCTCGCCGACATTGCGGACGCGATCGCCAAGGAAGCGGGCGAGCTGTTCCACATGCTCGACGAGGCCCAGGGCGGTACCGCCGAGATCAAGCACCTCAAGCTCGTTCCCTGATGGCGCGCGTCCTCACTCAGCAGCAAGCCAGGAATCTGGGACTTCCCGGGCGCAAGTCGCTGGAAATCGTCTCGGGCGAGAAGGGCTCGCGCGCGGTGACCCTGCGGCTGGTGGAGATCGCCGTCCCGAAGCCGGGTGACAAGCCGCGCGGCCGGCACTTCCACAGCGACACCGAGGAATGCATCTACGTGCTCTCGGGCGAAGGGCGCACCGAGTCGGACAGCGGCGACCACGGGTTGAAGGCCGGCGACACGCTCCTCATTCCGGCTGGCGAGACGCACGTCACGCGCAACACCGGGAGCGAGCCGCTGGTGCTGCTGTGCTTCTTCCCGGTCGCCCGGGTCACCAACCGCGACGTTGCGCGGTGACTGACGTCGTCTGCCTGCGGCCCGAGGCCGATTTCGCGCGGGTCGGCGCGCTTCCTCCGCGATCGTTCAAGGTCGTCTACCGCCAGCCGGACGATACGCAGCTCGCCGCGCTTCTCAAGGAGGCCCGCGCGATGGTCATGCCGGCGGTGGGCCCGAAGCTCGCGGCCTCGCTGTTCGAGGGCAGCCGCCTGCGCCTGGTGCAGGTCACCGGCGCCGGCGTGGACCGCCTCGACGCGCAGGCGATGACGACGCTCGGCATACCGGTCGCCAACGTTCCGGGGGGCAGCAATGGCGCCGTCGCCGAATACGCCGTGACGGCGGCGTCGATGCTGTTGCGGCGCTTCGCCTGGGCGGATGCCGAGGTCCGCAGCGGCAACTACACGGGGTTCCGCGCGCGCCTGCTCGCCGACAACCTGCCCGCGCTGGAAGGCTTGGCCGTCGGGGTGATCGGCCTGGGCGCCATCGGCCTCGCGGTCGCCGAGGCGTTCTCGAGATTCGGCTGCAAGCTGTGCTATTGCGATCCCGAGCCCCGCGACCGGTCCGCCGCCGCGTCGCTCGGGGCCAAGGCGCTTCCGCTCGACGAGCTGATGCGGACCGCCGACGTCGTCTGCGTGCACGTGCCGCTGCTGCCGTCGACGCGGGGCCTGATCGGCGAAGCGCAGCTCGCTTCGATGAAGCCCGGTGCCGTGCTGGTGCAGGCTTCGCGCGGCGGCATCGTCGACGAGGCGGCGCTCGCCGCGCAGCTGCGTTCGGGTCACCTCGGCGGTGCCGCCGTGGACGTCTACGCGACCGAGCCGATCGCCGCGGACAATCCCCTGCTCGCCCTCGAAGGCGACGCCGCGAGGAAGCTGCTGCTGACTCCGCACATCGCCGGGGTCACGCGCCAGTCGTACGCGCTTCTTTTCAGGAGCAGCTGGGAGAACGTGGAGCGCGCCCTCCGCGGCGAGCCGCCGCACAACCGCGTCTATTGAGAAGGAGGAAAGATGAAGACTCTTGCGGCGCTGGCAATTCTTGTTCTGGCACAAGGCGCGCTCGCGCAGGGCGACGAGTTCCCGAGGCGCGCCGTACGCATGATCTCGCCCAACGCACCGGGCAGCTCGAACGACACGCTCGGGCGCATCCTCGCCGCAAAGATGGGTGAGGTCCTCGGCCAGCAGGTGATCATCGAGAACCAGGCGGGCGCGAGCGGCCTGATCGCGATGGAGAGCTTCAGGAACGCCCAGCCGGACGGCTACACCATCCTCCTCGCCTCGCCTGCCGGGATGTCGATCGCGCCCCTGCTGCAGAAGCGCGTCACCTACGATCCCGTGAACGACTTCCAGTTCGTGTCGCTGGTGGCGGCGCAGCCGAACATGCTGGTGGTCACACCCTCGCTGCCGGTCAAGACCGTGCAGGAGCTGATCGACTACTGCAAGGCGCGGCCCGGGCAGATCAACATGGCCTCGGCAGGCCCGGGTTCGCAGAGCCATCTCGCCGGGGTGATGCTCCAGCTCGCCGGCAACTTCACCTCGGTGCACGTGCCCTACAAGGGCGGCGGGCCGTCGGTCGCGTCGGTCATGTCGGGCGAATCGCAGTGGACCCTCACGCCCGCCTCGGCGGTCGCCGGGCCCGTGCGCTCGGGCAGGCTGCGTGCGCTCGCGCAAAGCCTGACCCAGCGCACGCCGCTGCTCGAGGGCGTCCCGGCTCTCGCCGAAGCGCTCCCCGGATTCAGCTACAGCGCCTGGGTGGGCGTGCTCGTGCCGAAGGGAACGCCGAAGCCGGTCGCCGACAAGCTCCGCGCTGCGCTCCTGAAGACTATGGCTCTTCCCGAGGTAAAGGAAGGATTCGGCAAGCAGGGGGCCGAGGTTGTGACCGACACGCCCGAGGAATTCCGCGAGATGGTGCGCGCCGAGATCGACAACATGAGGAAGGTCGTGAAGGCGGCGGATCTGAAGATCGAGTAGGCACCCCGCGCCATCGCTTGTGCTATCTTCCCGCGTCATGGCTCCCTCCCCCGCCGCGAAATCCGAGCTCACCCCCACGGGCAAGCTGCGCGTCGGCATCAACTACGGAAATTTCCTGCTCGTCACCAGGCACTCCGACACCGGCTACACCGGCATCGCGGTGGATCTGGGGAAGGAACTGGGGAAGCGTCTCGACGTTGCAGTCGAGCTGGTGCCTTTCGCCACCGCGGGCAAGCTCGCCGACGCGGTCAAGGCGGGCGCCTGGGACGTGGCTTTCCTCGGCAACGAGCCGCAGCGCGCCGGCGACATCGCCTTCAGCCCCGCTTACCTCGAGATCGAGGCCACCTACCTCGTCCCCGCGGGGTCGAAGATCCGCACCATCGCCGACGTGGACCGCGAGGGCGTGCGCATCGCGACCGCGGTGAACAGCGCCTACGACCTGTACCTGAGCCGCACTCTCAAGCACGCGACGCTGGTGCGCGCCAACGCGATACAGGGCTCGTACGACGTGTTCGTGAAAGACAAGCTCGAGGTGCTCTCGGGTCTCAGGCCGCGCCTGGTGACCGACGCGGAGACTCTGCCCGGCTCGCGCGTGCTCGACGGCCGGTTTACCGCCGTGCAACAGTCGATCGGCACGCCGCGGGGGCGGCCCGCGGCCGCCGCCTACCTGAGTGAATTCGCCGGGGAGATAAAGACGTCGGGATTCGTGGCCGAGGCGATCGCGCGCCATGCGGTCCGGGGAGTCACGGTCGCAGCCTGACGACAAGAGCCCGCGGAACGACGGGCCGGCAGGAAGTGTTTGCGAGGAAGAGAGGCACACCCGTTTTTTGCTGGCTACCAACCCTAGGAGGGG
>Ga0335084_10003420_pt1 | contig 15460 bp, 15 predicted proteins | sample Lox_Sample_44_FD_206721 | JGI IMG/M metagenome (GOLD analysis project Ga0335084, IMG submission 206721) | Soil microbial communities from Loxahatchee National Wildlife Refuge, Florida, United States - Lox_Sample_4.4 | ecosystem: Environmental > Terrestrial > Soil > Wetlands | place: USA...
CTCCTGCGGTTCGAATCCCATGAGGTACGCAGCCACCATGTCGGTTGCCAGCGGATTCGTTCCGGCAACAATCGTCTCCATCGGCACCTGTGTGCCGTTTGTCGGGCCGAAGCCTTCCATCGCGCTCGAAGCATCCACAACAGTCAGCCCCAGTTTGTTCGCGCGCACCATATCCACCACCGCCGAGGCGGTTCCCGACGGTTCCACCTTTGCCGCGGCATCGTGCATGCGCCCGCGCACCGCCTGATAGACCGTGCCCGGAAACACGCCCACCAGGTTCTTCATCCCGAGCGTCACACCCGCCAGCGAGTGCGTCTTCATCATCGGCACCGAACAGAGCAGATCAGTTTCCACCAGTGAGCGATGGATGGTAACTTTGTCGAACACGAATGCGCCGGGCACCTGCACATCAACCAGTTCGCCGGTGTGCAGATTGATCAGCGAGACGCGCAGCGACCTGGCCAGCTCCGAGTAACCAAGCTGGTCGAAGACGGCTTGCTGCATGGGGTCGAGCAGTTCCCTCTTTGTGGTGCGGAAGACTTCGAGACCATGAACGTTGAACGGAGGCGCCGCCGCCGACCCCTCCCCGATCGATACCTCCTTCCCAGCGCCTTTCATAAGCCGGACCAGCGCGCGAACCACGGCAGGCTTCGTGGTCGCATTTGGCTGCGGCGATACGAGGTTGGGCTTGAGAAGGACACGTTCCTTTCCCTTCGTGACTGAGGGCATGCCACCCAGCAGGTCGATGGCGTGTTCGACGGCATAGTCAATGTTGCCGTCGGGAATCCTGACGATACTGACAACGGGAGCGTCGCCATCCAGGCGCGCAGCGGGAAGGCGGGACGGCAGCAGTCCCGCGGCAGCCGCTTTGAAGAGGTCTCGGCGGGTTGGGCGCATAGAATGCCCTGCTGCTAAGTACGCTTCGTCTCGCCGCGAGGTTCGGGGATTCGCAAAAGAAAAGGGGGCGAGCCTGCGCCCGCCCCTGAGCTCTGCCGCGTATTGCTCCCCTTTTAGAACTCCTTGAAGCTGTCGTCCAGGGGGAAGGAATCTCTGGCGCCCTTCACTGGCTCGTACTTGGACCGCCCACCCACGTGCGCCAGCGGCCGCGCCGGCGCATGCGGTGCGCGGTGCACAGGATGGTGAACGGGCTCCTCCACCGTCTCAACGTTCCCGCCCACCATCTCGCGGAGCCGCAGCACCACTTCGGCCATCGCCTCGGATTGCTTGTTCAGCTCCTGGCTGGCCACCGTGCTCTCTTCCGCGCTGGCAGCGGTCTTCTGGGTCACCTGTTCAATCTGCACGAAGGCCTGCGAGATCTGCTCGATACCCCTCGCCTGTTCCTGGCTGCTCAGATTTACTTCCTCAACCAGCGTCTTAACCTTGCGCTCGTTGTCGGTAACGTCGTGAATGGCAGTGGCCACCTGGTCAAGTGTCGCCGCGCCTTCGTTTGTCTTGGCGATCGATTCATCGATCAGGACCGCCGTGTCCTTGGCAGCTTGGGCGCACTTCTGCGCCAGATTCCGTACTTCGTCGGCCACCACCGCGAAGCCCATGCCCGCCTCGCCCGCGCGCGCCGCTTCCACCGCCGCATTCAGCGCGAGAATGTTCGTCTGGAACGCAATCTCGTCGATGACCTTGAGGATCTTGGAGATTTTGTTGCTTGACGAGTTGATCTCGCTCATCGAGGTCACCATCTGGTTGAGACTCTCGTTAGCCTTCTGCACTTTGTGATCGACATCAGAAACCAGGTCCGTGGCGGAGCGCGTGTTTTCCGTGTTCTTGCGCGTCATCGACGCCATCTCCTGGCTCGATGCCGAAGTCTCTTCCAGCGATGCCGCCTGCTGGCTGGCGCCCTGCGCCAGCGACTGGCTGGCGGCGGAAACCTGTCCGGCGACCGCGGAGAGCTGGTGGGCTCCGTCGGCGAGCTTCGCCGCGATCTGCCGCAGCCCGCGGCTTACCTGAATCACCGAGTACAACACCGCCGCGCCAACGCCCAGCGCCAGAATGAGCATTCCCCAGCTCACCCAGTTGCTCACGGACGCGCTGGCTTCGGCTCGCTGACCGTCTTCGTGGTCGGCAGCGGTCTGAACATCCTGCAGCTCAGTGGAGGCCTTCTCCACTTTTTGCACCTCCGGAACAGCCTGTTTCGAGAGCATGTCGATCGCTTCGGTTGGCTTCTGCTCGGCGCAGAGCTGCAACATGTTCTGGTAATACTGATTCATCGCCGCCAGGCTGTTCTGCAATTCCTGCGCAATGGCGTGGCTGTGATCGTCCTGCAACAGAGGCTGTAGGTTCCTCAGCGCCTTGTCAGCCGAAGCGGTGGCTGCCTGGAATTCCTGTTTGTGCGTTTCCAGCTGCGCGGTGTCACCGATCGAAAAGAAGAGGATCGTGCCCTTCATGGCGGACGACATGTGCGCTACGGCGGCGCGCAACTGCCCAAGAGCCACGGTCCGATTCACGGAGAACTCCAGCGCGTGATGCAGATCGGCACCTTCGGAGTGGATCGTGGTCATCGCCGTAAACGCCAGAACCAGCATCAGCAGCAGAAGCGCGGAGAACCCGCCGATCAGCTTCGCACCTATGGTCATCTTCCTCATCGAACCGGTAACCTCTCTTTCCGGCCCCCTGCGAGGCTTTCCGCGGCGCGGTAACGATGCGGCGCAAATAGCCGTTCAACAGGACCAGGCCAGTACATGGCTCATATCGTGAGGGATTTGCCCGAATTAGACCGAAATCGAGCGCCTTCCGGACACCGGGCGGGCCTTAGACAACGAATATGGGAAGATCCGGACTCTTCTGATAGCGGCTGCCGTCCGCCGCGACAATACGAACGGAAAACACGTGTTTTCCGCAGGCCAGGAAGCGCGCTGGGAGGATGAAAGAGAAGCCGCAGTTGAGGTAGTCCTGGCTGTTCAGGCGCTCTTCGACGTCGTGACGTGGAAGGCCGTAAGAAGCGCAAAACGGCACCTCGTCAATCACAACCTCAACCGCCGACGCCAGCTTGCCGGACTGGTTGTCTACCGCCCACCCTTCCACCCGGATGTTCGATTGATGGGCCGCCACGATCAGGCGATCCTCTTGCCGCGGAGCCGTCATACCCGCCACCACATCGATGTTGAACTGCGGGGGCGTCTCCGATGCCGCCATCTGTGCCGTCAGGCCGCTTCTGGCGGGCGCGAAGACTGTACGTTCGTCCACCCCCGGCTTCTGAGCTCGAGAGGAGGCACTCCTGAGAATGTCCTCCAGGTCCTGTACCGTGCACCGGTCATATGAGGGCGAGAAAACCGATCCTGCAGGATTCACGCCATTTAGCTGCCCGGCGACTGCTACGTAATCCCGAGCCATTTCAAGCGCCCCGGCAAATGGCCGCAGGTCAGGGCGTCCCGGCGCCGTCGTCGCACCGCGCAGCAAAGCATAGAACTCCCGCGTACCTGCCGATCGTATCTGTCCCTCCGGTGGATCGTGGCGCAGCCCCGGTCGTACGGTGCGCTCGATTACTTCCTGAAGACGGGCGCCGCGCACCGTACCGAGGCCCGTAACACCGGTCAAGAGCTTCGCTTGTTTCAGAGCGTTGGCGAACCAGTGCTCATAGTGGACGATGCAGTGGGGCCGGGATTGCATCGCCAGGCAGGCGGTCAGATTCCGTTCCATCCAGAGCAGTTCGGAGAACAGCTGTGGGAACTTGTCTCGCACCTCCAGCGAAGCCGCAACCGCGCCAGGATGCCGCACGCATAGCACAAACACCGGCTGGATGCCGCAATCCCGGAATACCTCATCCCAGAGAGGCAGCAACATGATCGTCCGGGGATCTTTGAATCCCCAGGGCGTTGGACCTTCGCGCCTGCGTGCGTCCGCCCACGCGGTCAATTCCTGCTTGAGACGCAGGATTTCGGGCGTCCGCCACCACAACGGGGGGAATGGGCGAACAGCGCTCAGCGTGTCCCAGGAGCGGCCCAGCAGGGCGAGAAGCCGCTCGTGAATGTGCCACAGCCACTGGTTCTCAAAGTAACCCTGGTGGTTAGAGTCATCGCCGGGAATCAGGTCAGGCCCCAGGCGCATGCCCAGGTCATGTAGAAGATTCGTGCACAACGACGTGCCGGACCTGTCCATTCCCAGGATGACGATGACGCGGCGCCCTGTGGAGCGCAAGAGAAGCGTGCGCAAGTGCACTTACATCGTACATTGCCGCGCTGGGCGAACGATGTTATTTCACTCCGGCCATTGCCCCTGCGTTCGCGGTGGCCATGGTCTCGGTGATGCGGTCGAGCGACATCACGGCATCCACGGCGCCGAGTCGAATGGCTTCGCGCGGCATGCCGAAAACCACACACGAGGCCTCGTCCTGCGCTGCCGTCCATGACCCGGCCTTGTGCATTTGCAGCAGCCCGGCGGCGCCATCGTTCCCCATGCCGGTGAGCAGAATACCCATCGCGGCGCGTCCCGCCGCCGATGCCACAGACGAGAACAGAACGTCCACCGATGGCCGTTGATAGCACACCAGCGGGCCGTCCATCACGCCCACGCGATACCCGCGCGCGTCCTTGCGTAACACCATATGGAAGTTGCCGGGCGCAATCAGGACCCTTCCGGGAACCACAGCGTCCCCATCCTTTGCTTCTCTCACTTCGAGCGAGCAAATGTTGTTCAGGCCGTTGGCGAACGCGGCCGAGAAGTGCGCCGGAATGTGCTGAGTGACAACAAAGCCGGCGCTGCCAGGTTCCAGACCCCGTAGCACGTGCCGGATAGCCTCGGTGCCACCAGTGGAAGCGCCAATTGCGATGATGGGCGATGGAATCCCCGACGCCGTCCGCCCCGCGATCGGCTTCTTCGGCGCGACGGGCTCGGTCCCGTCCACAACAGCCGGCCTGGCCGTCTCCTGCGCTGGCCCGCGCAAACGCGCCACCGCGGCTGCCCGTACGCGCTCGGCGAGAGAATGTTGCAGCTCACCCACCGAGTACGGCCCCCCAGGCTTGGTGAGCACGTCCACGGCGCCCAGCTCCAGCGCGCGAACGGCGGCGCGGCAGTTTGTTTCGCCCACGGAGCTCACAACAATCACCGGCATCGGACGATGCTCCATCAGGTTGCGCAAAAAAGTGAGTCCGTCCATGCGCGGCATCTCGATGTCCAGTGTCAAAACGTCAGGGTTGAGGGCGAGAATCTTGTCGCGTGCGACGTAAGGGTCGGGCGCGGTTCCCACCACTTCGAAATCGGATTCGCGGGATAACGTCTCCGTCAGGATCTTTCGCACAATCGCGGAATCGTCCACAACAAGCACGCGAATCCGTCGCGTCGGGGTTTCCATGCGCGTCCTCAATCGAATCGGATGGCTACGGCCATCTGCCCGTTATCGATCTCAAAGGCCCGGTACAGGGCGTCGCCGGTGCGAGGAGCAACGTCCTGCACCAGCGCTGGCGCGTCGAGTTGAATGTCCGCCCGCGCGTCGAGCGTGCTCAGCATGGAGCCGCATATCATGTTGGAAAGCTCGCAGATAACGCTGTTCATCTCCTGCGCGGGCACATCCTCGTCGGCGCCTAGAAAGGTCGTCGCCAGACATCGTCCCGCGTCCTCGGTCACGTCCAGATGGAAGATCCCCGAAAACGTCCCGTGGAACTTCAGCTCGGTGTGAATCACCGGCTGGCCCTCTTCCAGATCGTTGATGGGCAGCGGATCCGAATAGCACATCGTTTCCAGGACCCGGCCCGTACAACGCGTCAATGCGCGATCGATTTCAGCCGGTGACATGAACCTCTCCCAATACCCGCTCGACTTCGCAGCGCAGTGTCTCCGGCTGGAAGGGCTTAATCACATATCCCGCGGCTCCCAGCTCCAGCATGCGTTGCATGCGGGAAGAGGTCGCATCCGTCGAAATCACCAGGACAGGAATCGCGCGCAGCGCCTGATCCTTTTTCAGCTCGGCCACAAACTCTTCGCCGTTCATCTCCGGCATGTTGATGTCGGTGAGAATCAGATCCACGCGCTCGCTGCGCAGTGTCTCCAGCGCGGCTGCGCCGTGACACGCGCTCAGGCAGGTTTCCACCGGAATGCCCGACAAGTCGATCACTCGCCGAAGCACGGCGCGCATCCCTGGAGAGTCGTCCACAATTAGAATGCGGTAAGACACGTCGTACCTCCTGATATTTTTCCCGCCGGCAGCTCGCGCTGCACCCCGTCGGAATGAACCACCACGCGGCCCGAGCCAATCTCCAAACGCACCGTTCGCGACAGCGTGCCCCCGACATCCTCGCTGCCCAGGAACAGTCCCCCCTTCCACAGGATCTTGCGCATCGCGAGATGGTTTCTCTTGCCGATCTGGAAGCAGCTCTCCTTGTCCAGAACTTGCGCGCCTCCCACCGCCCAGATATTCATTCGCCGCTTGTTAGCGCCTCGTTCCACCATCGCGCCGATCAGCCGCGGGATGCCTGTGTCGGCGAACATATAGGGATTCGCTTCGGCCTTGGCGCGGTCAATCGTGGAATCGGGCAGCATGAAATGCAGCATGCCCGCTACCTTCGTCGAGGGGTCGTGCGCCACCAGTGCAATGCACGATCCCAACCCGTAGGTCACCAGTGTGGCGTCCGGGTCAGTGCTCACTTTGCAGTCCGCCGTACTCACTACTACCGTGTTCATTCGGCTCTCCCCGGCGAGCGTTCGAACGCCTTTGTCGATTTCATAAAAACGCAAACGGAGCGTCCAGCCAGTGCTCACTTTCTCCTCCCCGCGACATTTTTGTAGACCGCCGGCTGGATGTAGCGCAGCGGGTGCGTGACACCCGCCAGACCCTCGGCGTGACCGATGAACAAGTACCCGTTTGGCTGCAGAAGAGGGGCCAGACGGTTCACCACGCTCTCCTGCCCGGCGCGGTCGAAATAGATCATCACGTTCCGGCAGAAAATCACCGAAAACGGAGCCTGCTTCGGCAGGGTATCCATCAGGTTTGTGTGGCGAAAGTGAACCAGGTCGCGGACCAAGGGCTTCACGCGATACCAACCGGTCCACTGTCCTTCGCCCTTCAGGAAATATTTGCGCAACAGAGCTTTCGGCACTGTCGCGACCTGATCAGCCTGATAGAGCGCCTCGGCGGCGCGTTTGAGTGCGCGAGTGGAGACGTCACTCGCCACTACTTCGATCGACCGGCCCGAATCGCCAAGCGCCTCCAGAAGCGTGATGACGATCGAATACGGCTCTTCGCCCGTGGAACAAGCCGCGCTCCAAACCCGCAGCGGGTCGTGCGCTTTGTGCTCGGCGACCACTTTGTCCCGCAGCAGATCGAAATGCTCATGTTCGCGGAAAAAGCTGGTGAAGTTGGTGGTGAGCGCATCCACCATATCCTTCAGCGCCGTGCCCGAGCTATCCGAACAGACGTGTTTGTAATAGTCCTTGAAACTGCGGTAGTTGAGTTCGCGGAGTTTTTTCGACAGGCGCGCGGAGACCATGGTCTCCTTGGTCTCCAGCACGATCCCGAAGCGCTCCTTCACGAGCGACGAAAGATGCGAAAACTCGTGCGGCGAGATCTTCAACTCCGCGAAGCTCATTTCAGGCATTCCGCGTCCCCTTGTACAGGGCGTCGACATCGAGAATCAGCCCTACGCGGCCGTCCCCAAGGATGGCGCCGCCCGCAACGCCAGGCACATCGCGGAATGTCTCGCCGAGGTTCTTGATCACCACTTCCTGTTTGCCGATTAGCTCGTCCACCGCCAGACTGTACGTGCGCCCGTGCGTCTCCAGCAGCATCAGCAACCCTTCCATCAGATTCCGCGAGCGTGGCTCGATGTTGAAGCGCTGGTGCAGGCGCACGATGGGGAAGAGATGATCGCGCACCACTGCCACTTCGGCGCGGTTCTCCATGGTCGTGAGCATTCCTTCGCGCGGCTGCAACACCTCGCGCACCGAGGCCAGCGGCACAATGAAGCGTTCGGCGCCCACCTTCACGATGAGCCCGTCGATGATCGCCAGTGTCAGCGGCAGTTTTAGCAGGAAATCCGTGCCGTCGCCGGGACGCGATGCGATCTCAATGCGCCCGCGCAGCTTGTGGATCTGCTTCTTCACCACGTCCATGCCGACGCCGCGGCCTGACAGATCGGTGACCTTCTCGGCTGTCGAGAAGCCCGGCTCGAAGATCAGATGGAAGACTTCGTTATCGCTGAGCGACGAGTTTGGATCCGCCAGCCCCATCCGCACAGCCTTTTCGAAGATTCTCTGGCGGTTTATGCCGCGCCCGTCGTCGGAGACCGTAATGAGAATCTGACCGGCCTGGTGTTGCGCTTTCAGCCGGACCTTTGCCACGGCAGGTTTGCCTGTGGCTTTGCGTTCTTCCGCGGTCTCGATGCCGTGATCCACCGCATTGCGCACCATGTGCATCAGCGGATCGCCGAGCTCTTCCACCATGTTGCGGTCCATCTCGATGTCGCGGCCGGTGGTTTCGAGCTCAATTTTTTTGCCCCACTTGCGGGAAAGATCGCGAATCAGCCGGTCCATCTTCTGGAAGAGCTGTCCGATGGGCACCATGCGCATAGCCATCGAGGCGCGCTGCACTTCGTCGGTGATGCGCCCAAGTTGCAACAGATTGCGCTGCAGCCGCATGTCCGTCGTTGACTTGAATGCCGGATCGTGGCGAATCAGCGACTGGGCTACCACCAGCTCGCCCACCATGTCCACCAGGTAATCGAGCTTGCCGGTATCCACCTTTACCAGACGGTCCGGGCGAACCTGCTTGACGCCGGCGGTTTCAACAGCCGGTTTCTTTTGCTCGGTGGCTGCCGGAACTGTTGGCGTGCTGACAGGTCTCTTCGCGGCTTCCGGAGCAGCTTCCGGAGCGGCGTCCTGCACCGGTTCCAGCCGGACTTCAGGCGTCGTTGCCTCCGCGATCGCTTCCGGTTCGGGAGCTGCCTCAACCTCCCCGCCTTCCAGCACCGCGCGAACCTTGTCCAGCAGAGGGGCGGGGTTGTCCGCCGCCGTCGTGCCGTTGCCAAGAATGCAGTGTTCAATGCGGCCGATCTCGCGCGTCAGGTAATCCGCGCTCTCCAGAAGCAGATCGGTGATCTCCGGGGTAATTGCCAGTTCATTGTTGCGCGCCCGGTCCAGCAGCGTCTCCACGTCATGACAAACGGACTGCACATCGTGGAATTCCAGGAATCCGGCCAATCCCTTGATGGTGTGGAAACTGCGAAACAGCGATTGCAACGGACCGGGTGCGGCTGGCTCCTGCTCGAGGGCCAGTAGCTGCGTCTCGACGTTGCTCAGGTGCTCGCGCGCTTCAACCATGAAATCGGAAACGAGGTCCAGGTCCTGTGCGAGGCTGCCGAACGAGCTCGGCGTTGCCGCCGGCGCCGATGCCGACGCCGCCAGCGAACTAATCGCCTTCTGCAGCGCCTCAATGCCGGATTGCACCTCTTTGCGCTCCGGTCCGCCGCCATTGGCTGGCTGAAGCTTGCGTGTCAGCTCTCCGGACGCATCCACTACGGCCGTGGAGCCGCTGGCCCGTGCGGCCTCAGAAATGCGCCCCAGCGTTGCCAGCATTTGCGCGGTCGAAGCCGGGTCGTCCCCGCGGTCACCACCCAACACGAACTGGGTCGCCAGCTCCTGAACGAACTGCTCAAGAGCGGCTGTCTCCGGTTGCATCGCCATCCCTCCCGCTGCGCCTAGGCGAGAACGCTATCCGCACGTCTGGACGGCTCGGCCGCCGCCTCGAGAATGTCCTGAAGCCCGTTTACCTCGTGGCTGGCAAGCACCTTGCTGATGTCGAGCAGGATACGGATCTTTCCTTTCGTCTTGGCAACACCGAGCAGATACGGAGATGGCGCGGACGACCCGAAGTCGGGCACATCCTGAATATCCCCCTGACCGAGGTTCAACACTTCCGCCACGCCGTCCACAATCAGCCCCATGAAGAGCGAGGTGTGCGATTCGGTCTGGATCTCGACGATGATCACGCAGGTCCGCTGATCGTATTCCGTCTCCGGGAAGCCGAGCTTCGTGCGCAGATCCATCACCGGAATTACCTTGCCGCGGAGATTGATCACGCCTTTCATGTGCGGCGGCGTGTGCGGCACTCGGGTGATGTCCTGCGTGCGAATAATCTCTCGCACGCTCAGAACGCCAATGGCGAACTCTTCCTGGGCGAGCTGGAACACCAGGTACTTGCCTGCCTGCGCGCTTGCTCTTTTCGCTTGTTCCGTCTGAATGACTGCGGTACTGGACATGGGACCTCCTTCTTTCACCCTGAGCGTCTAATCGACCACATACGGCGGCGGCATGTGACCGCGTACGACGTGGCGGTTCGCCTGCGGCGACAAACAGACTTTCACGGTGAGCACTTCACCTTCGCACTCAAAGGGAACCGCGATCCAGTCGTTTTCGGCAGCGCTGCGCGCCACGAAATTGCGCCCGAAGATCACCGTGGGGATGCTCAATCCGAGGCTCCCGACGTGCATCTCGATTTCATTCTTGAAATTCCCGATGATCATATTGGTCAGCTCGCCCATGGCGTCCAGCACGTCATCGTTCACCGAATCGTATTCGGTCATCAGAAAGCGTGACGACAGCTTGCAGGCGAGCTCGCCCGAGCAGGTCAGGCCGCCCGTTCCTATCCAGGCGCCGGCCATGCCGACCAAAGACACCAGGCCGTGGCTGGGATGCGGTGGCTGACCTTCCGTAAAGCGGTTGCCTGCGACGGCGTCCACACCCAGCATGGTGCCGAACACCTCGAGAGTCGCGCGGCAGAGACTCTCAGTTACGAGGGCTTCATCGAGCCGGTTGGTTGCTGGAACGATCATGATCCTCTATCTCCTTGGTAATCAGAAATGGATTGTGGCCAGCTTCTCTTTGATCTGCTCCGCGGTGAAGGGCTTGCGCACATACCCTGTAGCGCCGAGCTGAGCTGCCTCCATTACCTTCGCCTGACTGCCTTCGGTTGTGATCATGAGCACCGGAAGGGTCTTCCACTCTTCTCTCGCGCGGACCTCGCTGAGAAACTGCAGGCCATCCATGTTCGGCATGTTGATGTCGCTCAGAACCAGGCTGACCTTTTCCGACTTGAGAAGTTCCAGCGCCTCCTTTCCGTCTCCGGCTTCGAGGATCCGATTGATGGGAACGTCGGCCTGCGCGAGCACGCGCTGCAGGATCTTTCGGATCGCGGCCGAGTCGTCAACGATGAGAACGTCAAGCGGCATTCTGTGAACTCCTTGGTGATGGCTGTAGTCTTATCGCATGCGATCATCGCGGTTTCTAATGAAACTGAAAGAGATCCGCCCCTTCTACCCGCAAATGAGGGGGCCGTGAGGAGCTGGTTTGTATAGTGATTGGTAGAACTCCCATGGTCCCCAAAGCCGCGAGGTACCTTTCGCCGATCCTGTTGCTGATATTTCCCGCACTTTCGGCCAGCCTGGTCCGTGAAGAAAAAGCGCTCGACGTCGGGGGCGCGGCCGAGACCTGGAAGCTGGAATGGAAACAGTCCCCCGTGGCCGCCTGCGCCGTCGACAATGCCGATGCGTTCACTTGCCCGTGCGCAGGTTTCGCCTACGGTGAGCAGGGTCCCGTCAATCTGATCCGCATGCGCGGCGATCGTGTGATCGAGCGGCTCGCACTGGCACCCTTCTTTACACGCGACGGCGGTTGGGGCGAACCCATTCTGCAGCAATGGCCGCGCCTTCCGGAAGACAACATCACCGTCGACGCGCGTGACCTCGCAAAACGCGCGCAGGCCCGCGGCCTGGCGACCGTGATGGACTTCGTCGACTACGACCACGACGGCCAGAGCGCCGAATTCTTCCTGCAAACCGGCACTCGCCCGTGCGGCAAACAGGTTGGCGTTGTGATTGGGGTTTCGCCTGGCCGGGACAAGCTGCACGCGTTCGGCAGTGCGCTCCACCCAGGACGTCCTCTTTATCTGCAGAAACAGCAGTGGGATGCGCTGCGCACTTCGGCGGGCCCTGTAATAGTGCTCGATCGCGCCTGTGGCGACCAGGGTTCCATCAAGGAGATCGAAATCGAGCTGGAAGCGACTGGTTCGGCAATCCGCGCCTTCCGTATTGAATACGGCTGCACGGAAAAACGTCGCGGCAAGCTGCTGGTTCGCAAACAGCTCTGAACCGCCGGGGCCGGCGCGGCCGCCGGACTTGACTTACAGCATCGACAACGGCCGCGTCTCCGTGCCGGTCATCAGGACCGGCGCCGGGAATTCCGTCGGAGGCAGATTCAGCAGCCGGGGTTTGATCACCAGCATCGTTTCGGTGCGATCGGTGCTGCGCGCGCGGTCTGCCAGTGCTTTTCCCAGAAAAGGAACGGCCGCCAGCCCGGCAACCCCACCGAGCGTCCTGGCGTCGGTCCCGCTCATAAGCCCGGTGACGACAGCCCATTCGCCCTCGCGGAGTCGCACGGTGGACTGGAACTTCCGGTCATTGAGCGTGGGAATGCCGTTCGCATTCACCTGGCCCAGCAGCGTGTACGATGCTTCCACTTCCAGCGTCACTTCGTCACGGCCGTGCGCGTGAGGCGTAATCTTGAGCTGGAACCCGAGATCTTCGAACTGAATCGTGGGCGGCGGAACCGTGGAGTTGGCCACCGTCCCGATGAATGTGCTCGTTACCAGCGGATACTTGTTGCCGACGTGCAATGTTGCCGGCATGTTGTTCGACGCCGCCAGATGCGCCCGATATTGCGTTGTGGTCAGCGATTCTGTGGAGGTGGCAAACAGGGTCGCGCTCGTAACGCCAATTCCCACGAATGTTGCGCCGCCGCCGAACGTCATGAAGCTGGAGTAGCCCGTCGGTATGGCTGGCGCCGCCACGAACCTCGCGATCGAACCGAAGTTGATGAGCGGATAACTGGTGGGCAGCGGAAACCCCCAGTGCAGCGAATCGGAGCTATCCACGCTGATCAGATCCACCTCCAGATCCACCTGCGGATGCGGCCGCATCAGGCTCTCCAGTAGCGCCTGGGCCGGCCGGACCTTCGAGATCCGGTCGCGAATCAACACCATGTGATCGTCCTTGTCCACCATGACGCGTTGAATGTCCATGGTGGACTTCACCGCGTTGGCCACTTCCTGCAACTCCTGGTCGCTGACCGTTTCGGGAATCGGCACCGTGACCGTGACCGTCTTTTCGTACTGCTGACGCTTCGTGGGATTATCGGCGACTACATACAGCAATCGATCACCAACTGGAATCACGAAAGAGTTCGTCGCAATCTCAAGCGCGTGCAGAGCGGCCCGGTAATCCACACCAGCCATCTGAAAACGTGCAGGTGACGACTCCGGATAGGCCGATTCGAAGACCACCAGCAGCCCGAATGCCTTCGCTACGCTCTGAAACAACGATTTGCTGTCGCCGCGAAGGTCGAAATCCTGGGCGCCCTGGGTGGCGTCAAGCTCGATCGGTGGCAGGGGCTGGCGCGCCTCGGCCGCATCCTCCGCAGTCACGCGCCCAGCCAGGCCGGCGTCGATCCCGGGCTCCTTCGCGGCCGCCGCCTCTTTCTCCTTCAGGCTTGGATCCACCTTCGCAAGGCTCTGAAACTCCTGCACCCGCGTGCCGTAGACGATATTGCCGGGCTCAAGTGCAAGTGCCTGTGAATAAAGAGCATAGGCGCGCGCAGCATCGCCTTTCCGCTCCGCTTTCGCCGCCGCTTTGGCCAGTTTCGCGGCCGCATCCGTGGCGTCGCTCGCCAAAACGAACCCAATTGAGACACATAGGGCGACTGAAAGGCGAAACTTCACGAAATCAATGACGCCAGAGCCTCGCCGAACGTGTATAAACAATCCACCGTAAAGCGCCGATCTAGATGCAGGCATGCCTGTTACACTCGCGCCGTCTCGTCCGGCATTCGCACCCCCGATCCCGCAGAGCGTGGAAGAGCTGGGAATCCCGCACTCCCTGCTGGTGGACCTGGTTATGCGCCGCGCCCTGCTGGAGGGCGGCAGCACTCTGCAGACGCTGAGCAACGCCCTGCGTGTTCCGGTGCCGATTATCAACGCTATCTTCCAGCACCTGCGCTCCCAGCACCTCGTGGAAGTAAAGGGGATGCAGGGAAACGACTACAACTTCACTCTGTCGGCCAGCGGCAAAAGTCTTGCCGGAGAGCGCTTTCAATTGAGCCAGTATGCCGGCGCCGCGCCGGTTTCGCTGCGCGATTACAGCATCGCCACCAAGGCTCAGGCCGCGCGCGTGCAAATTGACCGAAAATCCCTGCGCCAGGCTTTCTCGGATCTGGTGATCCCGGATAACCTGCTCGATCAGCTCGGTCCCGCTCTCATTTCGCAGAACTCGATCTTTGTTTACGGACCCACCGGCAACGGTAAAACCAGCCTTGCCGAACGCATGCTGCGCGTTTATTCCGATACTGTTTATCTGCCCTACGCGGTGGAAGTGGACGGCCAGGTCATCAGCCTCTACGACCCCGTGGTCCATCAGCAGGTGGAAAACGAAGAGGGTCTGGTGGATGCGCGCTGGGCGTTGTGCCGCCGGCCCTGCATCGTGGTTGGCGGCGAGCTGATTCCCAGCATGCTGGAGCTCCGTCTGGATGAAAGTTCGGGCATTTACGCCGCGCCGCTGCAGATGAAGGCCAACAACGGCATCTTCATCATCGACGATTTCGGCCGCCAGCTCATGTCGCCGCGCGACCTGCTGAACCGCTGGATCGTCCCTCTGGACCGCCGCGTGGATTACCTCATGCTTCGCTACGGCGTGAAGTTCCAGATCCCGTTCGAGCTGATGGTGGTCTTCTCCACTAACCTCGATCCTTCAGATCTGGCCGATGAAGCCTTCCTGCGCCGCATCCACAACAAGATTTTCGTGGACGCCGTGGACGCGCGCAGCTTCGACCTTATCTTCCAGCGCGTGGTAGGCGCCAAGGGCATCGTTACGGAGCCTGACAGCGCCGAGTACCTGCGCGAACTCTGCCTGCGCGACGGCCGCACCGAGCTGCGCGCCTGCTATCCGGGCGACATTTGCACTATTCTGACGTCGATCGGGAAGTACGAAGGCCGCGCACCCATCATGACCAAAGGCGAGCTGGAGCGCGCCACCGCGCTGTATTTCGCGCGCAGCTAGACCAGACTGACCGGCGACGCTGACGCGAGCGGCTTCTTAGTGATGACCCGGCGGGACGTAGCCCGGAGGAAACGCCGCGCCCTCGCCGAAGAAATACTCTTCCATCTGCCGGATCAGGAACTCCTGCGCTTCCTGCGTGCCCAGGTTGAGCCGGTATTCGTTCATGATCATCTTCATGTGCTCAACCCACAGCTTCCAGGCTTCCTTCGACACGTTGTCGTAGATCCGCTGACCAAGCGGATGGCCTTCGAAGGGAACCTCGTCGAGACCCGGCATTTCCCGCTGGAATTTCGCGCAGAAAACCATACGGGGACCGGATGCGCCGCTGCCTGAGGAAGCCATTATCAGTCGTCTCCTCGGTTCAGGATAGCGCAGCGGGACCGAGCCGCGACGGTACCGGAGCGGTTTCAAGGCGT
>Ga0335084_10003421_pt1 | contig 15458 bp, 16 predicted proteins | sample Lox_Sample_44_FD_206721 | JGI IMG/M metagenome (GOLD analysis project Ga0335084, IMG submission 206721) | Soil microbial communities from Loxahatchee National Wildlife Refuge, Florida, United States - Lox_Sample_4.4 | ecosystem: Environmental > Terrestrial > Soil > Wetlands | place: USA...
GAGCTGGCGCGCGTAGCACGGGTCGCCGCGCATGCGCTTTGCGCCGTGCCCGGAGTGTCTTGCGGGCGTGCACCGCAGAGCAGGAATGCAACGTGGGCGCGCTCGCCGCCGGCGCGCCGGAACACCCGCGCGCGGCGCGCTCGCGTGCGCGCGTGCGCTGCAGCGTCCGCCACGCCGCGAATTTTCGACGCCGACAACCCACCGAGAACGCAGGGAAAGCCGGGACGGAGTCGGACCGCCTGCGCGGCCGTGCGCCGCGTCATCCCGATCGGAGCCGGCGCGGCGTCATCGGCCGCTCGCTGGCACTCGTTTCGCTTAGTGGGACCCTCAGAGAGGGGCGACCCGACATGATCATCGACCGCGAAACGTTCACCGAACTTGCCGTCCACCTGAAGCTCGCCTCCGACGCGGTGCTGACCACCGCTCGCCATCTCGCCGTCCTGTCGAACGGGAACAGCGGCCCCGAAGAGAACTGGGCCGGCACGCTCGACAGCCTCATGGCGATGAACAGCGAGATCACCGTCATGGAGCGGATCCTGCGCGCCCTGATGGAAGCGAACCGCGAAGAGGAGGCTGCCGCACCGGCCGTCTCCGCCAAGAAGTCCGAACCCCTTCCCTCCTGAGTCACACCCCGCCAGCGGAGACGGGGCGGCCGCCCCGTCTCCGCCCCCTCCCCAGCGCGGGAGGATCAGGCGCCCCGCTCGAGCCGGAACGTCTCGCGGAGCGCGTCCACCAGGGGGCGTGTGCGCCAGCCGAGCTCGCGCTTGGCGCGACCCGGATCGAAGTTGGGCCCGAACGGGACCGGAAGCGGCAGCATGAGGAACGCGGCGCGGCCGCCGGCCTCCTTCCAGGCCCGCGCGAGGTCCCACGCGGTCTCCCCGTCGCCCGTGAGGTTGTAGGCGCGGCCGATCGCGACGTCGCGCTCGAGCGCGAGCGCGATCCCCTCGGCGACGTCGCCGGCGTACACGAAGGACATGCGCATGCCGGCCGGCATCACCGTGATCGGCAGTCCGACCAGCCAGCCGAACAGCGGCGTGAAGTTCGGATCGAAGGCGCCGTAGATGGTGCAGGGGCGGACGGTCGTGAGCGCGAGGCCGTGCTCGTGCGCGAGGCGCCAGGCCTCCTGCTCCGAGATCGCCTTCGAGATCGGATAGACGGACCAGGGCATCCGCCGCGCGCCGGCGGTGAGCTGCGGCGCGTCCTCGCCGAGACGCCCGCGCGCGAAGAGCCCGTAGACCGCGACCGACGACACCTGGACCACGCGCCGCACGCCCGCGTCGGCGAGCGCGCCGAAGACGTTGCGCGTGCCCTCGACGTTGGCGCGCTCGTGCTCCTCCCAGTGCTGGTTGCCGAGAGCGAACAGTGCGGCGTTCGACACCACCGCGTCGGCGCCGGCGAAGCCAGCCGCGAGGCGGTCGCGCTCCGAGAGGTCGGCCTGGCGGAGCTCGACGCCCTTGGCGGCGAGCCCGGGCACCTTGGCCGGATTGCGGACGACGCCGATCACGTGCGCCCCGCGCGCGAGCAGGACGTCGACGATGTAGCGGCCGAGAAAGCCGGTCGCGCCCGTCACCGCGATGCGCTTGCCGGCCAGCTCCATCACGCGGGCCCGGAGTCCTTGGGCGGCGCGGGGTTCACCAGGTCCTGGCCGAAGGTGCGCGAGAAGACGGTGGCGATCTCCTCGGGCGTCCAGCGCCCGTCGTGGAAGATCGTGCGCACCGGGGCAGGCTCGTTCATGAGCCCGATGATGCCGCCCATCACGAAGAAGACCTGGCCGTTCACGTCCCGTGCCGCGTCGGTCGCGAGGTAGACGACCCACGGCGCGACGTTCTCCGGACCGGTGTGCTGGAGCTGGAAGACCGGCTGTCCCGCCGGCGTCTGGATCCCGGCCTTCGAGCGGGCCTGGCGCGCGGAGTCGGTCACCGTCTGCGTCATGCGCGTGGCCGCGCCGGGGCAGACGGCGTTCACCGTGACGCCGTACTTCCCGAGCTCGCGCGCGACGACGCGGGTCATCGCCGCGATGCCGTCCTTGGCGGCACCGTAGTTCGCCTGGCCCGGGTTGCCGATCACGCCCGACGTCGACGACATCGAGATGATGCGCCCGCTCTTCTGCCGGCGCATGTGGCCCGCGGCGTGGCGCGTGCAGTTGAAGGAGCCCTTCAGATGCACGGCGATGACGGCGTCCCAGTCCTCCTCCGGCATGTTGAAGATCATCCGGTCGCGCAGGATGCCCGCGTTGTTCACCAGCACGTCGATCGAGCCGAACTCCTTCACGGCGGTCCCGACGATGCGCTCGGCCGCCGCGAAATCCGACACGCTGTCGTAGTTGGCGACCGCGATGCCGCCCTTCGCCTTGATCGCCGCGACCACCTCGTCGGCGACGCTCGACTGGTTGCCGCTCCCGTCGATGCCGCCGCCGAGATCGTTCACGACCACCGCCGCCCCTTCGGCCGCGAGCAGCTCGGCGACGGCCCGGCCGATCCCCCGCCCGGCGCCGGTCACGACGGCCGCCTTGCCCGCGAGTCGCGCGCCCATCGTCACGCCTCCTTCGCCGGGGCGGGGTTCACGAGCCCCGCCAGGATCGAGGACGGCGCCAGACGATCGAGCTCGTCGAGCGTCCACACGCCCGTGGACTTGAAGAGGGTCTTCACGGCGCGCGGCTGCGAGAGGAGCGCGATCGCGCTCCCGTAGCAGAGGAAGAACTGGCCGTTCACGTTCCCCGCCCGCTCGGAGGCGAGGTAGACGACCATCGGCGCCACGTCGTCCGGGTCGAGTCGCTCGATGTTCTCGGTGCCGCGGTCCTCGCGCACGATGCCCTGCTGCTTGCGCACCTCGCGCGCCCGCAGATACGCCTCGGTGACCGTCATGCGCGTGCCCGCGACCGGGCAGATGGCGTTCACCGTGACGCCGTAGCGTCCGAGGTCGCGCGCCGCGACCTTGGTGAGGCCGCTGATGCCCCCCTTCGCCGAGCCGTAGTTCGCCTGGCCGGGATTCCCGAACAGCGCGGCGCCGGAGCTGAAGGTGACGATGCGGCCGTAGCGCTGCTCGCGCATGTGGGTGCAGGCGTGGCGCACGCAGTTGAAGGTGCCCTTCAAGTGGACGGCGAGAACGGCGTCCCACTCCTCCTCGCTCATGTTGAAGACCATGCGGTCACGGATGATGCCGGCGCACGTGACGAGCACGTCGATGCGGCCGAACCGCTCGAGCGCCGTCTCGACGATGCGGCGCGCGCCGTCCCAGGCGGCGACCGACTCGACGCTCGCCACGGCGTCGCCGCCCGCAGCCTGGATCTCCTTCGCAACGTCGAACGCCGGGCCCGACGACGGCTCGGAGCCGTCGAGGTTCACGCCGTAGTCGTTGACCACGACCTTCGCGCCGGCCGCCGCGAGGCCGAGCGCCACGCCACGGCCGATGCCGCGCCCGGCGCCCGTCACCACCGCAACGCGGCCGGCGAGCATCTCTCCCATGCGAGCCTCCACGCCGGGTGGTTTACACTGGCGTTCGGACGGCGCTCAACCGTCGTCGCGGCGGCCGGCCGGTCGCGTGGCGTGCGTGAAACGCGACCCCTAGCCGGCCGCCGCGGAACGACCTGCTGTCTCTCCCGCGTGCTCGATCGGGTGCGGCCCGGGAGGCCCTCCATAGCGCTGGAGCCGGGAGCACCCGCCCAATCTCACCACCCGCCGCTCGAGACCGCGGCGGATGTAGTCCGACTCGAAGCCGAGCGCGTCGCAAATGCGCTCGAACGAGAACAGCCAGCGACGCTCGCGGCTCGCGAACCACGCGCGCACCTCGCGCGAGAGCCGGGTCGACACCCGGCTGCGCGGCTCGCACGCCTTGCAGTACAGCTCGACCGCCTCCCGCAGGATGCCGAGCATCAGGCGATGGACGCTCGACTCGCGTGCGCCCCAGCGCGCCTGACGCCAGAACTGCTCGGGCAGCACGATCTGCGGGCTGATCAGCCGATCGCGCTGCTCGTCGGCATGCGTCGAGACCATGCCCCGTCAGCACGGATCGTGCCCGCCCGCCGCTACCGCCCGTAGGTCCCCGAACCTTGGACGAATTACAGGGCAGTGTAGATTCTACAGCCGGCGGGAGATTGGTCCTTGCCGGAGGGAGCCGGCGCGCGTAGACGCGACTCGAGTGCGTCTCGCGGCGAAGATCTTCGCGGCCTCGCTCCTGCCCTTGTTCATGCTGATCGAGGTCGCCGGCTGGAGCCTCTCCGCGGTCAACCGGGTCGTGCAGACGAACCGCCGGATCGTGAGCGAGACGCTGCCGGCCCTGCGGCAGACCGCCGCGACGACCGAGTCGATGACGGCCCTGGTTCGCCTCCATACCCGCTGGAGCCTGTTGCACGACCCCGGCTACCAGAGCCTGTGGACCGCGCGCGCGGACGACCTCGAGCGCGAGCTGGCTACGCTCGCCGATTCCCTCACCACGGCCACCGAACGCCAGATGCTGCGCAAGTGCCGTCACATCTTCGGCCGCTATCGCGACCTCGTCTCGGTGACCGAGGACGGGGTGACGCGCCTCCGGACCCTCGGCCCACCCGATCTCCGCGTCGCACGCCTCGCCGGCGAGCGTATGCTGCGCTCGATCCGCCTGCTGGGTCTCGCCATCGATCACACGGCCCAACAGGCCCAGACCCGTGCCGCCATGCTGGAGCAGCGCACCTGGACGACGGTGTTCGTCGCCCTGCCGCTGACGGCGCTCCTGGCCCTCGTGCTCTCGATCACCGTCGCCGTTCGCGTGACGCGCGTCCTGCGCCGCCTGGCGACGGCGAGCACGCAGCTCGCACAGGGGCAGTTGAGCGAGCCCGTGGTGGTGAACCGCAACGACGAGCTCGGCGATCTCGGGCGGGCCTTCAACGCCATGGCCGCGCGCCTGGGCGAGACGGATCGACTGAAGGAGCAGGTGTTCTCGCACGTGTCCCACGAGCTGCGCACGCCCCTCACCTCCATGCGCGAGGCCACCCACCTCCTGGCCGATCGCGTCGCCGGACCGCTCACGCCCCGACAGGAGCGGCTCGTCGCCATCGTCGGGGACAGCACCGATCGCCTCCTGCGCCTCGTCAACCGGATCCTCGATCTGTCGCGCCTCCGTGCAGGCCTGCAGCCGCTCGAGCGCCGTCCCGTCCGCCTCGCCGACGTCGCGGCGCGTGCCTTGCACGAGCTGCGCCCTCAGGCGGAGGCTACGCAGGTGCGCATGATCCACACGGGCAACGGCGCCGACCCCTGGGTGCTCGGCGACGAGGAGCGTCTGGTCGAGGTGGTCGTGAACCTGGTGAGCAACGCCATCAAGGCTTCGCCCGCGGGCGCCGCGGTGCGCGTCGGCGTGCACGAAGAGGGAGGACGCGCCTCCCTCGTGGTCGAGGACAGCGGCGTCGGCGTTCCGGCGGATGTCCGGGCGCGCATCTTCGACCCCTACGTGCAGGGCCCCGGGGCGCCGGCGGGGACCGGCCTCGGTCTCGCCATCGTGAAGAGCATCGTCGAGGCGCATCGTGGCGAGGTTCACGTCGAGTCCGACGAGGGTCGCGGCAGCCGCTTCGCCCTCACGCTGCCGCGCGTGGAGGCCCCGTCATGAGGCGCCGGCTCCTCGTGCTCGTCCTGGTCGGGACGGCCGGCTGCGCGCTCTTCCGATCGCCCGAGCCGGCGGCGCCGCCGCCGACGGCGGACGCGCTCCTCGCCGAGGCCGACGCGGAGTCGAGCGCCGGCCGCGTCGCCACGGCCGCGGCGCTCTACGAGCGCATTGCGCGCGAGAACCAGGGTCAGCCCGCGGCCGCACGCGCGCTCCTCGGGCTCGCCGCGCTGCGGCTCGACCCGCGCAGCCCGATCCGCGATCGCCGGGCCGGACAGACGGTCCTCGCCCGCGTCGCTTCCGAGTATCCGAAGACGCCGTGGGGCCGGGAGGCGCGCGCCTGGCGCATGCTCATGCGAGAAGCCGACCGCTGCGAGGAGGAGGCGGCTCGACTCGGCGCCGATGCGGATCGCTTGCGGCAGACTCTCGAGACCCTGAAGGACTCCGACCTCGAGCTGGAGCAGCATCCATGATCGCTCGGCGCGTGCTGGTGGTCGACGACGACCGGCACATCCTGGAGGTCCTCGCCATGCGGCTCGAGTCGATGGGCCTCGACGTCTGCGCGTCGTCGGCGCCGGCCGACGTGCCGCAGATGCTGGGCGAGGCGTTCGACCTGGCGCTCTTCGACCTCCGCATGGCGCCGCTCGACGGCATGGCGCTCCTCCGCCTCGCGCGCGAGCGCCAGCCCCACCTGCCCGTCCTCATCATGACCGCGCACGCCTCCATCGACGGCGCCGTCGAAGCGATCCGCAACGGCGCCTTCGACTATCTGACGAAGCCGTTCGTGCGCGAGGAGCTGCACGGCAAGGTGACGCGCGCGCTCGCCGAGCGGCGGTGGGCCCGCGATCGCGAGCTCCTCACCAAGCTCGGGGCGAGCCTCGCCTCCGGCGATTCGGTCGACGGGCTCCTGCGCGTCGTGGTCGAGGCGACCATCGCCGCGACGGCCACGCAACGCGCGGCGGTCTTCCTCGAGGACGCGGGTCGCCTCGTGCTCCGCGCCTCGGCCGGCACGCCGCTCGGCGGCGACGACGACCTCGCCAGCGCGGCCCAGCGTGCGATGGAGCGCGGCGAGGTGAGCATCGTCGAGCAGGCGCAGGCCCGTGCCGTTCTGGCGGCTCCGCTGCGCGTCGAGGGAGCGCTGCGCGGCGCGCTCGTCGCCGAGACGCGCGGCACCGTCGTGCCCACCTCCGAGGACCTTGGGTCGCTCGCGCTCTTCGCGGCGCACGCCGCGATCGCGCTGAAGAGCTCGCTCGAGCTCGAGCGGGCGCGCAGCGGCGCGCTCGCCGCGCTCGGACGCGTGGCCGCGCAGGTCGCGCACGAGATCAGCAATCCGCTGGGCGGCCTCAAGATCTACGCCGAGCTCGTCGGCCGTCGTCTCGCCAGCCACGACGACCGCCACGGCGTCGACCTGGCCGGCCGCATCGATCAGGCCGTCGATCGGCTCGCTGCGCTTGTCTCCGACATCACCGCCTACGGGCGGCCGGCCGAGCTGCGCCGGGAGCCGACCGATCCCGACGAGATCGTCGAGCAGTGCCTCGCGCTCGTCCAGGACAAGATCGCGGAGCGCGAGCTGCGCGTCGTCTGCGAGCTCGCGGGCACGCTCGGCCTCATGCCGCTCGACAGCCGCGAGCTGAACAAGGCGGTCATGAACCTCATCGTCAACGCGGTCGAGGCGATGAAGCCGGGGGGCACGCTGACCGTGCGCACCGAGCGCGGAGCCGACGGCGCGGTGCGCATCCGGGTCGCCGATACCGGGAGCGGCATGAGCGAGGCCACGCGCGCGCGCGCCTTCGATCTCTTCTTCACGACCAAGACCGGCGGCACGGGCCTCGGCATGGCGATCGTGCGCTCCGCCGTCGAGCGCCACGGCGGCCGCATCGCGATCGAGAGCGCGGAGGGCCGCGGGACCGCCGTCGAGATCACGCTGCCTCCCGCCCGAGAGACGAGATGACGGACGTGGCTCCGGTCTCCGAGACGCGGGGACCGGAACGCGACGGTTAGGCGTGCGGTCTTGGCTCGGAATCAACGGGCGCCGCCGGCGTACTCGAGGATCAGCCAGACGACGAGGAGCACGGAGACGATCACGACCGACAACACGGTCGCCCAGGCGATCATGACCCCCGGGCGTGTCATCGTCGGGGGAGCGGCTGCGTCGAGGATCTCCAACTACGCACCGCGTCCCGCCCGTAGCGTAAGGAGCCAGGTCGCGACCGCCGGCGCCACGATGACGCTCGGGGGGATGAGGCTGGCCGCGATGAGCCGCGTTCGCGTGAGGAAGCGTACCCGGGCGAGCGAGGGCGTCCTTACGAACGTCTGTAGAACTCCGCGCGACAGCACCACCCACCACGCCGTCCGGCGCCCTCGACGCCCGAGCACATCGCGATCCCCGACCATGGCACCCCCGGCCGCATCAGCACGGGATATGCCACGAACGAGGTCGCTTCTCCGCCGCCGGGATCGGGTAAGAGTTACGCGCGCTGGTAAAATCGTCTGCCGCTGCCTCCCATGATGGATCGCCTCGACTGCAAGGAGCTGCTGGAGACCCGTCGGCGACGGGGTCTGGTGGCCATCTTCGACTTCGACGGAACGCTGGTCCCGATCGCCCGTACCCCCGACGCGGTCCGAATGTCCGGCGGGTTGCGGCATTCGCTCGCGCGGCTCGCCGCGCGGAGCGACACGCTGGTGGGCATCGTCTCCGGCCGGCCGTTGCGCGAGCTCGACCGGTTCGTCGGCGTCCATGGCATCTGGCTCGCCGGCCTCCATGGAGCGGAACGGCGACCCCCGGGGCGCCCCGCGGAGCACCGCTGGTCTCGCGCCGCAGCCCGGGCGGCCGGCACCATGACCCGACGCCTCGAACGGCGGCTGCGTGCGCTCGGTCCGGTTCGCATGGAGCACAAGGGTCCAGGGGTTGCGGTCCACGTGCGCGGCATGCCCAGGCACCTGCGACGCCGCGTCGAACGCCTGGTCCGGGACGCGTGCCCGCCGGGGTACGCGCTTCTGGCGGGACGTCGCGTGCTCGAGATCCGGCCGGCCTCCGCACCGACCAAGGCCGATGCCGTCCGCTGGATCGCGGGAGCCAGGCCCGCGGCGTCGATTCTCTTCATCGGCGACGACGCGACGGACGAGATCGGGTTCACTGCCCTACGACCAAAGGACTACCCGGTTCTGGTCGACGACGCCGGGGCGCGTCGCGAGCGTCCCCGGGCGCCCCACTCGCGGGCACGCTACCGTGTTGCGGGTTGCCACGAGGTCGCGCGTGTCGTCGCCATGCTGCTGGGCGACGAGGCTTGTCGGGAGCGGGCGCTTCCGATAGCGAAACCTGGGTATGCTGCGTGCCCTCGTCGTAGACGACGACGTCACGTTCCAGGAGGCCATCGCCGAGCTCGTCCGTGAGGAAGGCTTCGAGGTCGCGACCGCCGCAACCCTGGCCGAGGCGCGGGTCGGTCTGGCCGCGAGCCCACCCGACGTCGTTCTGCTCGACATCAACCTGCCCGACGGGAGCGGGCTCGATCTCCTGCGTCAGGCCGACGGGCCGGTCGCACCGGAGTTCGTGCTCGTCACCGGCAACGGGACGGTCGACTCGGCGATCGATGCCATGCGCCACGGCGCGTCGGACTACCTCACGAAGCCGGCCGACGTTCCGCGGCTGCGCTCGGTCCTGCTGAACGTCGCGCGGCGCGGCGAGCTGCGCAGCGAGATCGGCGCCCTGCGGGGCAAGCTGCGCACGCTCGGTCGCTTCGGCGCGCTCATCGGGGCGTCGCCGCCGATGCAAGCGACCTACGATCTCATCGCCCGGGTGGCGCCGACCGAAGCGTCGGTCCTCATCACCGGCGAGAGCGGCACGGGCAAGGAGCTGGCCGCCGAGACGATCCACCGACTCAGCCGGCGCAAGGATGCGCCGTTCGTCGCGCTCAACTGCGGCGCGGTCACGCCGACGCTCCTCGAGAGCGAGCTCTTCGGTCACGAGCGTGGCAGCTTCACGGGCGCGGCGCGGACGCACAAGGGATACTTCGAGCGCGCGAACGGTGGCACGCTCTTCCTCGACGAGATCACCGAGATGCCGATCGAGTCGCAGGTCCGATTGCTGCGCGTCCTCGAAGCCTCCACGCTGGTCCGCGTCGGCGGCGAGGAGGACGTGACCGTCGACCTGCGCGTCATCGCAGCCACCAACCGCGCACCCGAGGCGGCGGTCGCAGAGGGCAAGCTGCGGGAGGATCTCCTCTATCGCCTCGGGGTCTTCCCGATCGCCATGCCGCCGCTGCGCGAGCGCGGGGACGACGTGGTCCTGCTGGCGGAGGCGTTCCTGGACGAGCTCAATCACGCCGAGAAGACGATCAAGCGCTTTCAGCGCCAGGCGCTCGTGCGCCTGCGCGACCACGGCTGGCCCGGCAACGTCCGCGAGCTGCGCAACGCCATCCAGCGCGCCTTCATCCTGGCCGACGAGGACATCGAGGCGAGCCATCTCCCGATCCCGCAGGCGGGCGCTCCCGAGCAGGGCCGGGGCGCGAGCTTCCAGGTGACCATCGGCACGAGCATCGCCCAGGTCGAGCGCCGCATGATCCTCGCCACGCTCGCCGCGCTCGACGGCGACAAGGAACGCGCGGCCGCGACGCTCGGCATCAGTCTCAAGACCCTCTACAACAAGCTGAAGAAGTACCGCCGCGAGCTCTGAGCCGCGCGCCCGATGTAAGAATTTCCGCGGCGTGTAACTCTGCTCCACGCCGCGCGGAATTGGTCACGCGCCGGCGTCCGAGCCGGTTGGCCCGACAAATGCTCCCCGGGCATGTCGCGGAAGCCCGCGGGGGGTCATCGCCGGCAGCGCCTGATCGTCGTGTCGAATCGCGCGCCGGTCGAGGTGGAGCGGACCGACGCCGGTCTCGACACGCGCCGCACGGTGGGCGGCCTCGCGACCGCGCTGGACGACGTCCTGCGGGATCGGGGCGGTCTCTGGATCGCGTGGGCCGGCGCGGACGCGCCGGACGTGCTCCGGCCGGCGACGACCGGGCTCGGCTATCCGATCCGCTCGGCACGCCTGCGGCCCGAGGACGTGGACAACTTCTACGGCGGCTTCGCGAACCAGGTGCTCTGGCCGCTCTGCCACATCTTTCCGGAGCGATGTCGTTTCGAGGAGGCCTTCTGGCCCGCCTACCGGGACGCCAACGGCCTGTTCGCGAACCTGGTCGCGGCCGAGGCGAGCCCGGGCGACCTCGTGTGGGTGAACGACTTCCACCTCTCGCTCGTTCCGGCGGCGCTGCGCGCCCTCGACCTCGGCGTCCGGATCGGCATGTTCTGGCACATCCCGTTTCCGCCGCCGGCGGTGTTCGGCGTCTGCCCCTGGCGCGCGGAGCTGCTGGCCGGTCTCCTCGGGGGCGACCTGGTCGCGTTCCAGACCGAGGCCGACGTGCGGAACTTCCTCGCCTGCGTGCGCGACTTCCTGGGGCTCGTCGTCGACGAGCACCTGCCCCGCGTGCGCTTCGGCGGGCGCGACGTGCTCGTCGGCGACCTGCCGGTCGGCGTCGACGTGGCGCGCTTCCGGCGCGAGGCGGCGTCGGCCCCCGCCATGGCCGAGGCGCAGACGCTGCGCGCCACGCTGGGGACGGAACGCGTGCTCCTGGCCGTCGATCGCCTCGACTACACCAAGGGCATCATCGAGCGCCTGCTCGGCTTCGAGCGCTTCCTCGAGTCGTCCCGGGAGTGGCAGGGCCGGGTGAGCCTGGTGCAGATCACGGCGCCGTCGCGCTTCCGCATTCCGCAGTACCGCGCGATGAAGCAGACGATCGACGAAACGGTGGGGCGCATCACCGGCCGCTTCACCGCCCACGGTCGCTCGCCGCTCGTCTACCTGTACAACGCCTTCGACCACGAGCACCTCGCCGCCTATTACCGCGCGGCCGACGTGGCGCTGGTGACGCCGCTGCGCGACGGCATGAACCTCGTCGCCAAGGAATACGTGGCCTCGCAGGCGGGCGGTGACGGGGTGCTCGTGCTTTCGGAGTTCGCGGGCGCGGCGTGTGAGCTGCGCGAGGCGGTGCTGGTGAATCCGTACGAGCCCGACGGCATCGCGCGGCAGATCAGGGCCGCTCTCGAGCTGCCGGCGGACGAGCGACGCGAGCGCATGGCGGCCCTGCTGCAGCGCGTGACCACGCGCGACGTCCACTGGTGGACGACCGCGTTCCTCATGCTGCTCTCCGGGCACCCCGACGGACCGCACGCGCCCACGCCGGTGACGCCGTGACGGCGCATCCGTTCGAGTTCCGTACACGGCTCACGCTCACCAAGGCGACGCGCCTGGTGGCGGGCGACCTCGCGGAGCTGGTCCACCACCTCCGCGACGTGCCGCTCTCGGTCGTCTTCCACCACACCCATCACTTCCTCGTCCAGCACCAGGAGCTCTCGCCCGAGCCCCCGAACGACTTCGCACACTGGGTGACGACGGCGCTACAGGAGGACCAGCTCGGCGAGCGGCTCGCCGCCGTCGATACGATTCGCTTCGGCAATCTGACGCTGCTCCGCCAGCGTCTGGTCGAGATCCTCGAGGCGCACCTCGAGTCCGAGCACCGCCTTCGCGCCGCACCTCCGGGCGAGGAGTTCCACTTCAAGGATTCGGTGTCCGTGATCCTCCCGACCGGGCACTCGGCGACGACGCTCGCGGAGTTCCGGCAGGCGCTCGGCGCGGTCGGCGCGCCCTCGATCGCCTATCACGTCTTCGAGGCACGCCTGCGCATCGGCGGCGAGGACAACGACTTCTCGCGCTGGATCGAGCGCGAGATGGGTCTGCGTGAGGTGGCCGTCGCGATCCGCGCCCTCGATCCCTACACGCACACCCTCGAAGGCCTGCGCCGGGTCGTGCTCGGCCTGCTGCCGCTGCGATGAACGCCCTCGACGCCTACGTTCCCTTCGTCGGCCAGGCGACCATCGACGAGCTGCGCGCGCTGGGCGATCGGCTGCGCGGGCGGGCGATCCAGCACGTCAACTCGACCGCGGTCGGCGGCGGCGTGGCGGAGATCCTGCACCGCCTGATCCCGCTCACGCGCGAGCTGGGGATCGACACGCGATGGGACGTCGTGCGCGGTGGCGAGGAGTTCTTCGCGCTGACCAAGCGGCTGCACAGCGGGCTCCACGGCGCGCCGGGCACGTTCGGCGAGGGCGATCACGCCGTCTTCCGCGAGACGACCGACGAGAACCTCGCCTCGCTCGAGCTGGGGGACGACGTGGTGTTCATCCACGATCCGCAGCCGCTCGGGCTGATCGAGGGGCTGCGCCACCCGTCGCGATCGGTGTGGCGCTGCCACATCGACGTCTCGGCGCCGGCCCCGGAGGCGTGGGAGTTCATCCGCCCGTGGGTGGAGCGCTACGGGGCGGCGATCTTCTCCGCGCCGCAGTTCGCGCGCGACCTCCGCATGGATCAGTTCCTGGTCGCGCCCTCGATCGATCCGCTTTCGGACAAGAACCGCGAGCTGGAGCCCGAGGTCGTACGCGAGATCGCGATCCGCTACGGGCTCGATCCGTCGCGCCCGATCGTGACGCAGATCTCACGATTCGATCGGCTGAAGGATCCCCTCGGCGTCATCGAGGCGTTCCGCTCGGCGCGCCGCTACAACGACTGCCAGCTCCTGCTCGCCGGCGGGGGCGCGAGCGACGATCCGGAGGGACACGCGGTGCTCGCCGAGTGCCGCGAGCGCGCCGCGGGCGATCCCGACGTCCACGTCCTCGAGCTGCCGCCGACCGCGAACCTCGAGATCAACGCCCTGCAGCGCGCCTCGACCGTCATCGTGCAGAAGTCGCTTCGCGAGGGGTTCGGGCTCACCGTCACGGAGGCGCTCTGGAAGGGAAAGCCGGTCATCGCCACGGCGACGGGCGGCATCCCTCTGCAGATCGCGCACAAGTACTCGGGCATCCTCACGCACTCCGTCGAGGGCACGGCGTACTGGCTGAAGCAGCTGCTCAACGCGCCCGATTACGCGCGCTGGCTCGCGACCAACGGCCGCGAGCACGTGCGGCACAACTTCCTCCTGATTCGCCACCTGCGCGAGTACCTGCTGCTCGTGGTCGCGCTCGACCATCCGGGCGAGACGCTGATCCGCCTCGGGTGACGGGTCACAGGTTCTGGAAGTGATCCCAGGGATACTCGGGCTCCAGAACCGGGCGATAGCCACGCGGCACCGGGAGCGGCGCCGTCACGAATTCATAGACGCCCGTGAGCTCGCGTGCGACCACCATGCCGAGGCCCTTGGCGAAGCCCAGCGGCAGTCCGGCGGGTCCGTGCTTCTCGGATTCGTCCACCATCTGGCCCGGCAGCTCGAGTGCGCCGCCGACCATGCCGGCGACGCCGCGGCCGAGCTTGTCGACCGGCGTATACGCCGGCGGGTCGGCGTGCGCGGCGGCGGCGAACACGAGCGCCGACGAAAACAGAGCAGCCGAGATGAGCGATGTGCGTCGATTCTTCATGCGGCCGCAAGGAGCAGAATCCGTGCCGGCCGCGCCCGCAGCGTCCGAGGGTCGATCACGGCGATGCTTCACGTCGAATGTAGATTCTACAGCCACTCGACACGAACTCCGTTCCGCCATTCGACGTAGGCACGGTGGCGGCGCGCCTCTTGCACACGCTCGCAGCGATGAAACGCGCCGCACATCTCACGACGTTGCTCCTTCTTCTCGCGACGCCGCTCGCGACGACGCGAGCCCACGCCGACGTGCCGCGCCTGCGCCGCATGGTGGTCGTCGGCGACAGCCTGCTCGCGGGCTTCGCATCGGGCGGGTTCGTCGGACACGGTCGCATGGGCCAGGTGAACGGCGCCGCGTCGCTCGTCGCGCGCCAGGCGGGCGTGAGCCTGCCGCTGCCGCTCATGTCGTCGCCCGGCGTGCCGCCTCCGCTCGCGATCGACGATGCGAACCGCAACGGCCTGCTCGACCCCGGCGAGGTGCGGCGGAAGGTCGACGACATCGGCATGCGGTCGAAGCCCTTCCGCGAGACGCGCAACCTCGCGATCCCCGGCGAGGACGTGTCGTCGGTCTTCGACGAGATCGGACCCGATGACGTCGCGCGCCAGCTCGCGGGGGGCGACGACGTGAACGGGCGCGATCTCCTGAAGTTCCTGATCCTCGGCCTGCCACCGACGACCGACTCCGTCTCCCAGGTGACGCGTGTGCGTGATCTGGACCCGACCTTCCTGCTCGTCTGGATCGGAAGCAACGACGTACTCGGCATGGCGACCGACACGAATCCCGCCGGCGCCGACGAGAGCGCGGCGGTGTTCGGCCAGCGGTTCCGCCGGCTGCTGAATGCGCTCGCGGACACCGGCGCGGACATGGCCGTGGCCAACCTCCCCGACGTCACGGGCATCGCGGCGCTGCGTCACGCGACCGCCGAGGTCACGAGCTGCGACGCCGGCGGCGGCGTGCTCGCCCCGGTCGCCGCGGACGATCTCCTCTCGATCGACCTCGCCCGCTCCTCGCTGCCGACCCCGCCCTGCTCGAAGGTCCTCGACGCGACCGAGCGCGCGCAGGTACGCGCCACCATCGTCGCCTTCAACGCCGAGATCGCGGCGGCGATCGCCGACACCGAGCAAGGCCGCGGCGTCATGATCGCGCCGGTCGACGTGTTCGCGCTCTTCGATCAGCTTCGCGACGCTGGCACCGACCTCGACGGCGATGGCACCCCGGACGCGACGACGGCGTACCTCGGCGGCGTCTTCAGCCTCGACGGCATCCACCCCACCCGCACCGGTCACGCCCTCATCGCGAACGCTTTCATCGACGCCATCAACGCGCGCTTCGGCGACGGCATCGCGCCGGTGAACGTCGCCCGCGTGAACGCCCACGACCCGCTCGCCCACAGCCGGTTCCGTCCCGCCGGCGAGCCGCCGTTCGGCCTCATCGGTGACCCA
>Ga0335084_10003422_pt1 | contig 15457 bp, 15 predicted proteins | sample Lox_Sample_44_FD_206721 | JGI IMG/M metagenome (GOLD analysis project Ga0335084, IMG submission 206721) | Soil microbial communities from Loxahatchee National Wildlife Refuge, Florida, United States - Lox_Sample_4.4 | ecosystem: Environmental > Terrestrial > Soil > Wetlands | place: USA...
GATACGACGATCCGCGTGCAGTTCACGCTCTACGGCCTCGGCTCGATCGGCCAGGGGCCGAGCAACCGGACCTACACGGGGCTCGCCGGCCTGCAGAACCTCGGCTACAAGCGTCCCTGGGCGACTGGAACGGGGCCCGCGCCATGAAGGGTGTGGTCCTCGCCGGCGGGCTCGGGACGCGCCTCCTGCCGCTCACGCGCATCACCAACAAGCACCTGCTGCCGGTGTTCGACCGGCCGATGATCTACTACCCGCTGCAGGCGCTCATCAACGCCGGCATTCGCGACATCCTGATCGTCACCGGCGGCCAGCACGCGGGCGATTTCCTGCGCCTGCTGCGCAACGGCAAGGACTTCGGGCTCGATCGCCTGCACTATGCGTATCAGGAGGGCGAAGGTGGCATCGCGGCGGCCCTCGCGCTCGCGGAACGCTTCGCCGAGGGCGACCGGATCTGCGTCGTGCTCGGAGACAACATCGTCGAGGGCTCGATCGTCCCCGCGGTGCGCCGATTCGCGCGCCAGCGCAAGGGCGCGCGCGTGATCCTGAAGGAGGTGCCCGACGCCGAGCGCTTCGGCGTCGCGGAGATCTCCGGGGGGCGGGTGGTCTCCATCGTCGAGAAGCCGAAGCGGCCCAAGAGCCGCTACGCCGTCACCGGGATCTACATGTACGACCGTCAGGTTTTTGACGTGATCAAGACGCTCGAGCCCTCGGGGCGGGGCGAGCTCGAGATCACGGACGTCAATACCTGGTACTTGAGACGCGGCCAGCTCTCGTGTGAGATCCTGGATGGTTGGTGGACGGACGCAGGCACGATGGCGTCGCTGCACAGGGCCGGCAATCTCGTCGCCGAGACGGGAGCCAATCGGCTGGACGGGCCGACGACGCGCGTGCCGGACGCGGGCGAAGCGCCGCGTCGCGCCGTGGCGGCGAGGAGACGCGGATGATCGACGGGGTGGTGGTGAAGGAATGCACGGTCCATGCGGACGACCGCGGCACGCTCGTCGAGGTGGTCCGCGACGACGAGCCGGTCTTCCGCGAGGTGAAGCAGACGACGCTCACCGTCACGTACCCCGGCGTGATCAAGGCCTTCCATTGGCACGTGCGGCAGTGGGACGTCTGGTTCTTCGCGAGCGGCAACGCGCAGGTCGTGCTCTACGACCTCCGCGAGGGATCGCCTACGTGCGGGCAGACGCAGGTCCTGTACATGGGGGCCGCCAAGCCGCGGGTGATCGCCATCCCGCCGGGCGTGGCGCACGGCTACCGGGTGCTCGGGAACGAGCCGGTCGCGCTCTTCTACCATACGACCGAGCACTACGACGCGGCGAATCCCGACGAGGAGCGGATCCCGTTCGACGACCCTCGCATCGGATTCGACTGGCGAACCAAGAACCGGTAGCGTCGGGCGCGCATGCGGCTGCTCGTCACCGGGGCGGCGGGGTTCATCGGCACGAACTTCGTCCGCCAGGCCCTGGGATCGCGGCGGGAGCGGGTCGGACGCCTGGTCGCGGTCGACGTCCTCACCTACGCGGGCAACTACGCGAACCTTGCCGATCTCGACGGCGATCCGGTCTTCCGATTCGTCAAGGCGGACATCGCCGACGCGCCGGCCATGGCCGCGCTCGTTCGCGAGGAGCGGATCGACACGCTGGTCAACTTCGCGGCCGAGTCGCACGTCGACCGCAGCATCGAGGACGCGGCGCCGTTCCTGCGCACCAACGTCCACGGGACGATCGCGCTGCTCGAAGCGGTACGTGGGCTCGCGGGGTTCCGGTGCTTCCTGCACGTCTCGACCGACGAGGTCTACGGCACGATCCCGACCGGACGCGCGACCGAAGATGCGCCGCTGCGCCCGTCGAGCCCGTACGCCGCCAGCAAGGCCGCGGCGGACGGCTTCGTGCAGGCCTACGCTACGACGTACGGCGTACCGGCGGCGATCACGCGCTGCTCGAACAACTACGGCCCGTATCAGTTCCCCGAGAAGCTGATCCCGCTGTTCGTCACCAACGCCTTCGCCGGAGAGCCCCTGCCGCTGTATGGCGACGGCATGCAGGTCCGCGACTGGATCCACGTCGCGGACCATTGCGAGGCCCTCTGGCACGTCCTGGGGCTCGGCGTGACGGACGCCCCCGTCTTCAACGTGAGCGCGCACAACGAGACGCCGAATCGCGAGGTCACGACCGCGATCCTGCGCCTCACCGGACGCGGTGCCGACCTCGTCCGGCACGTGACGGATCGGCCCGGGCACGATCGCCGCTACGCGCTCGACGCCTCCCGCCTGCGCGCGACCGGCTGGACGTCACGCCGGGCGTTCGCGGACGGCCTCGCCGAGACGGTCGCATGGTACCGCGACCATCGTGCCTGGTGGGACGACGTGAAGAGCGGCGCCTACCGCGACTACTACGAGCGCATGTACGGCGCGCGCCTGCGCACGGCGACCTCCTGACCGATGGCACCCACGGCGCTCATCACCGGCATCACCGGACAGGACGGCTCGTACCTGGCGGAGTTCCTGCTCGGGCAGGGCTACCGCGTGGTCGGCATGGTGCGGCGCGCCAGCACCGAGAACTTCGAGCGCATCGCGCACCTGCAGGGGCGCATCGAGCTCCGGCAGGCGGACCTGCTCGACCAGCTCTCGCTCATCGACATCCTGAAAGACGCTCGACCCGACGAGATCTACAACCTCGCGGCCCAGTCATTCGTCCCGACGTCGTGGCAGCAGCCCGTCCTCACGGCCGAGTTCGATGCGGTCGGCGTGACGAAGCTCCTCGAGTCGATGCGGCTGGTGGTCCCCGAGGCACGCTTCTACCAGGCGAGCTCGAGCGAGATGTTCGGCAAGGTGCGCGAGACGCCGCAGCGCGAGTCGACGCCCTTCTACCCGCGGAGCCCGTACGGCGTCGCGAAGGTCTACGGGCACTTCATCACGGTCAACTATCGCGAGAGCTACGGGCTCTTCGCCTGCTCGGGGATCCTCTTCAACCACGAGTCGCCGCGGCGCGGGAAGGAGTTCGTGACCCGCAAGGTCTCGGACGGCGTCGCGCGCATCAAGCTCGGGCTCCAGAAGGAGCTGCGCATGGGGAACCTCGAGGCGCGGCGCGACTGGGGCTTCGCCGGCGACTACGTGGAAGCCATGTGGCGCATGCTCCAGCAGGCGGCGCCCGACGACTACGTGGTCGCGACCGGCGAGACACACGCCGTCCGCGAGCTGGTCGAGGTCGCGTTCGGCGTCGTCGGGCTCGACTGGCGGGACTACGTGCGCGAGGATCCCGCCTTTCTTCGCCCGGCCGAGGTCGACCTCCTGGTCGGCGACGCCGCCAAGGCGCGCAGCCGGCTCGGCTGGGCGCCACGCGTGAGCTTCCACGGCCTGGTCGAGATGATGGTCCGCGCCGACCTCGCGCGCCTCGGGCAGGCCACCTAGCGCCGCCGTGCGCGTACTCGTCACCGGGATCGGGGGCTTCGTCGGACCGTGGCTGGCGCGTGCGCTCGCGGCGTGCGGACACGAGGTCCACGGCTTCGTGCGCTCGGCCGAGGAGCGCTCGGCGGTCGCGGGCCTCACGACGGCGACGCATCAGGGCGACGTCACCGATCGTGACGGGGTGGCGCGGACGCTCGCCGCGGTCGCGGCCGAGGCGGTGGTCCATCTCGCGGCCGTATCGTTCGTCCCCGAAGCCGAGGCCGATCCGGACCTCGCCTATCGCGTGAACGTCGGCGGCACGATCGCGGTCCTCGCCGCGGTGCGGGCGGCGGTGCCGCGCGCGCGCGTCCTCCACGTCGGCTCGTCCGACGCGTACGGTGCGGTCCGGCGCGAGGAGCTGCCGGTCACCGAGGAGACGCCCTTTCGCCCGCTCTCGGTCTACGGGGCGTCGAAGGCGGCCGCCGACATCACGGCCGCGCAGTGGGCTCGCAGCTACGGCCTGGACGTCGTGCGCGCGCGGCCGTTCAATCACACCGGGCCCGGACAGCAGCCGACGTTCGTGTGCGCGGCGCTCGCGCGGCAGATCGCGGCCATCGAGCGGGGTGACCAGGAGCCGGTGCTGCGGGTCGGGAACGCCGACCCCGTGCGCGACTTCTCCGACGTGCGCGACATCGTCGCCGGCTACGTCGCGCTCCTCGACCGCGGCAAGGGCGGGGAGGCGTACAACCTCTGTGCCGGCGAGGGCGTCAGCATCGCCGAGGTGATCGCGCTCCTGCGCACGCACGCGCGCGTTCCGCTGCGGGTCGCGAGCGACCCGGCCCTCAAGCGCGCGGTCGAGATCGAGCGCATCGTCGGCAGCCACGCCCGCGCGACCGCCGACACCGGCTGGACTCCGACGATCCCACTCACCGAGACGCTGCGGATCGTGCTCGACGACTGGCGGCAGCGGCGCGCCTGAGCGCTACATCCGCTCCAGGGTGTCGATGCCGAGCAGGCCGAGGCCGGTCGCGAGCGTCCGCGCGGTGAGATCGCACAGGACGAGCCGGCTCTCGCGCACCGCCGGCTCGGCCGGCAGCACCGGGCACGCCTCGTAGAACGTGCTGAAGGTCGTCGCCACGTCGTAGAGGTAGCCGCACAGGCGATGCGGCTCGAGCGTGGCGGCGACCGCCTCGACGACGCCGTCGGCCTGCAGGAGCTGGAGGACGAGCGCACGCTCGGCGGGATGCCCGAGGGCAACCGGGACGCTCGGCGCCGCGTCGAGGCCCGCCTTGCGGAAGATCGCCCGGATCCGCGCGTAGGCGTACTGGAGGTAGGGCGCGGTGTTGCCGTCCATGGCGAGCATGCGCGCCCAGCTGAAGACGTAGTCCTTCACGCGGTCGCTGGCGAGGTCGGCGTACTTGATCGCGCCGATCCCGACCGCACGTGCGACGCCGCCGCGCGTGGCGGCATCGAGGTCGGGGTTCTTCTCGAGCACGATGCGGCCCGCGCGCTCCTCGGCCTCGTCGAGCAGCTCGGCCAGGCGGACGGTGTCGCCGCTGCGCGTCTTGAAGGGCCTGCCGTCCTCGCCGAGGACCGTGCCGAACACCACGTGCTCGAGGCGCGCATCGTCCGGTACCCAGCCGGCGGCCCGCGCCGTCGCGAAGACCATCGCGAAGTGCTGCTGCTGGCGCGCGTCGGTCACGTAGACGATCCGTCGCGCCCCGAGCTCGCGCAGCCGGAAGCGGAGCGCCGCGAGATCGGTCGTGGCGTAGAGGTAGCCGCCGTCGGATTTCTGCACGATGAGGGGCAGGGGCGCGCCCTCCTTCGTCTTGAAGCCGTCCGGGAAGACGCAGACCGCCCCCTCGCTGTCGCGTGCGAGCCCGGCGGCACGCAGCTCGGCGACCACCTCGGCCAGGCGCTCGTTGTAGAAGCTCTCGCCGCGGACGTCGCTCGCGGCGAGCGTGACGCCGAGGCGCGCGTACGCGGCCTGGAACTGCTCGGCGGAGATCGCGACCAGGGCCTGCCACAGGCGGCGCGTCTCGGCGTCGCCGCGTTGCAGCGCGACCACCCGCTGGCGGGCCCGCGCCGCGAACGCCGGATCGCTGGTCTCGAGCGCCGCCGCGTCGCGATAGAGCCCGGTCAGATCGACGTCGGATCCGAGCAGGTCCACCGGGTCCCTGCCCGCCGCCTTGCCGAGGTCGAACAGGCGCTCGATCAGGAGCCCGAACTGCGTGCCCCAGTCGCCGATGTGGTTCTGGCGCACGACCCGGTTGCCCATGAACGCGATCGTGCGCGCGAGCGCGTCGCCGATGACGGTGCTGCGCAGGTGTCCGACGTGCATCTCCTTGGCGACGTTCGGCCCCGAATAGTCGACCACCACCGTCCGGGGCGCGGCGTCCGGCGCAATGCCGAGGCGCGGGTCGCGCGCCGCCGACGTGGCGAGCGCGGCGAGGACGCCGTCGTCCAGGCGGACGTTCACGAATCCAGGCCCGGCGATCTCGGGCGGCGCGCACAGCCCCGATGCGTCGAACGCGCCGACGATGGCCTCCGCGATCTCGCGCGGCTTCTTGCCGAGGCGCTTGCCGAGGCTCATGGCGACGTTCGCCTGGAAGTCGCCGAAGCGGGCGTCCTGCGTCTCGCGAACGACCGGGTCGACGCTCGCGAGGTCCGCACCCAGGGCGCGCGCGATCGCCGCGCGCATCCGCTCGGCGATCATGTCGTGCAGCTTCGCCACGGCCGGCGCATGGTTCCGACCCTGGCCCTCCGCGTCAAGCGGCCGTCGCGGTTGCGCTTTGCGGCCGGTTCCGCGGGGCGCGCGGCGCGTTCCTTGCTTGCCGGTGAACAGGGGCACGGGTACACTCGTCTGTCGGACGATGGAGGTGCAGCACCAGAGCCTGGAGCAGCTCCTTCTCGAGCAGGGGCGCGTGAGCGCCGAGGACCTGCGGAAGGTCAAGCGGCTCCAGCAGGAGCGTGGCGAGCGACTCGAGCGCCTGCTGCTCGATCTGGGATTCATCTCGGAGGAGGACCTGCAGCCGCTCCTCGCGCGCTACCTCGGCGTGCCGGCCATCTCCCGCAAGGAGTTCCCCAGCGAGCCGGTGCCGCTCGGAAAGCTGTCGCTCAAGTACCTGCGGCGCGCCAAGGTCATGCCGCTCACTCAGTCGAACGGGACGCTCGTCGTCGCCATGGCCGACCCCGCCGACTACTACGCCATCCAGGGCCTCCAGGTGGCGACGGGTCTCCAGGTCGAGGCCCGCCTCGCGCGCGAACGCGACATCCTCGAAGGTCTCGAAGCCATCTACGGCGGCGGGACCGCCGGCGAGGGCGCGAACGGCAACGGCGAGGGCGACGCCGAGGTCGCGTTCGTCGGCGAGGACGAGGAGGACGTGAACCACCTGCGCGACCTCGCGAGCGAGGCGCCCGTGATCCGGCTCGTGAACCTCCTCATCAACCGGGCGGTCGAGAGTCGCGCGTCCGACATCCACATCGAGCCCTTCGAGCAGGAGCTGAAGGTCCGCTACCGGATCGACGGCGTGCTGCACGACGTCGAAACGCCGGCGCGGCGCCTGCAGGCCGCGATCGTCTCGCGCATCAAGATCATGGCGAAGCTGAACATCGCCGAGCGCCGCTTGCCGCAGGACGGTCGCATCAAGCTGCGCCTCATGGGCAAGGAGATCGATCTCCGCGTCTCGACCCTCCCGACGCTCTACGGCGAGAGCGTCGTGCTCCGCATCCTCGATCGCTCGAGCATCAACGTGAGCCTCGGGACGCTCGGATTCCCCGAAGACGTCCTCAAGGAGTTCGAGACCGTCATCCAGCGGCCGTACGGCATGATCCTGGTGACGGGGCCCACCGGCAGCGGCAAGACGACCACGCTCTACGGCGCGCTCGACAAGATCAACTCGCCCGACAAGAAGATCATCACGATCGAGGATCCCGTCGAGTACCAGCTCTTCGGCGTGAACCAGATCCACGTGAAGCCGCAGATCGGGCTCACGTTCGCCAACGGCCTGCGCTCGATCGTTCGCCAGGACCCCGACGTCATCATGGTCGGTGAGATCCGCGACCCCGAGACGGCCGAGATCGCCATCCAGTCGGCGCTGACCGGCCACCTGGTCTTCTCCACCCTGCACACGAACGACGCCGCCGGCGCCGTGACACGGCTGCTCGAGATGGGCGTCGAGAGCTATCTCCTGGCGTCCTCGCTGCTCGGCGTGCTCGCGCAGCGGCTCGTGCGTCGCGTGTGCCGCAAGTGCATGCAGCCCGCCGAGATGCCGCCCGAGCTGTGGCGCGAGATCGGCGGCCGCGACGGCGAGCCCATGCGTGCCGTCATCGGGAGCGGCTGCGAGGACTGCGCCACCACGGGCTACCGGGGTCGTGCCGGCATCTACGAGTTCCTGCCCGTGACCGACGCGGTGAAGGCGCACATCCTGGAGCGCGCGTCGGCCGGCGTCATCAAGGAGACGGCGGTGAAGCAGGGCATGCGGACGCTCCGCGACGACGGATGGCGCAGCGTCCGCGAGGGGACGACCACCGTGGCCGAGGTCGTCCGGGTGACGCAGGAAGAGGTCTAGGGGCGGCCGCGGGGTGGGGCTGCTCGATCGAATCCGGAGGCGGGGGGAGTCGTCCACCCCGGCGCCGGCGCGGGTCGCGGTGATCGGGCTCGACGGCGTCGGGCTGCCGCTCGTGCAGGACCTCGTCGCACGCGGCCTCATGCCGAACCTCGGGAAGCTCGTCGCCAACGGAACGCTGGCCCCGATGCGCTCGTCCATTCCCACCATCTCGTCGGTGTCGTGGACGGGCTTCATGACCGGGAAGAATCCCGGCAAGCACGGCATCTACGGCTTCACGGACATGAAGCCGGGCACGCTGACGCTCTTCTTTCCGAACTTCGGCAACGTGCGCGGGGACACGCTCTGGGACGTCGCCGCGCGCGCGGGGAAGCGTTCGATCGTGATGAACATTCCCGGCACGTACCCGGCGCGCCAGATGAACGGCATGCTGGTCTCGGGATTCGTCGCGGTGAACCTCGAGCGGGCCGTGTATCCGGCCGACCTCCTCGGGCGCCTTCGGACCGCCGGCTACAAGATCGACGTCGACTACATGAACGCCGATCAGCGCCCCGACGCGTTCTTCGACGACACGCGTGCGGTGCTGGACGCCCGGCGGCGGGTCTACCTGGATCTCCTCCGGAACGACTCGTGGGACCTCTTCATCGGCGTCATCACCGAGTGCGATCGCCTGCACCACTACTTCTGGAGCCAGCTCGTGGACCCCGCGGCGCCCCTGCACGGGAAGTTCCTCGACGTCTACCGCCAGCTCGACGACGTGCTGGGCGAGCTCGTCGCGGCGATTCCGGCCGACGTTCCCCTCTTCGTGGTCGCCGATCACGGCCACACCCTCATCCACCGCGAGTTCTATCCGAACGCCTGGCTGCGCCAGCAGGGGCTCCTGCGCTTCACGGTGGAGAAGCCCAAGGGGCCTGCCGATCTCGACCCCGCCTCGAAGGTGTTCGTCCTCGATCCAGGCCGCGTCTACGTGCACCGCAAGGGGCGCTTCCCGCTGGGCACGATCGGGCCCTCCGAGGCCGACGATCTCCTGGGTCGCCTGCGCGAGGGGCTGCTCGCCCTGCACGACGACAGCCCGGGAGCGCCCGCCGGGGGCCGGCCGATCCCGCGCGTCTTCTCGCAGGCCGAGCTGTACCACGGCCCTGCCGTCGACGCGGCGCCCGATCTGGTGATCCACTTCAACGACGGCTACGACCCGAAGGGCGCGCTCTCGAAGACGGAGGTGTTCGGGCGCAGCGCCTTGACCGGCATGCACACCTACGCCGACTCCCTGTTCTTCGTGAACCGCCCGGGCGTCCCGACCGACGACCTCGACATCATCGACCTCGCACCGACGATCCTGGCGCTGCTCGGTGTCGAGCCGCCCGCCGACATGGACGGGCGCGTGCGCTTGCCCACGTGAAGCGCTTGACCCAGGCGGGAGTCTAAGGCGGCGGGAGCGGCGATCGCGTTGAAAACCGGGGCCCCGTCGCGTATACGATTGCCTGGCTTTTCCGTAACTTACGGCAAACCTCGGCGGCGCCTCGGTAGGCTTGCGGTCGCCTAGGCCCGTACCTGGAGGCTCGTTTGGCGCAGTTTCAGTTCCGCGCTGCTGACGCAGAAGGCAAGGTCGTCGAGGGGACGATCGAGGCTGGAGAAGCCGCAGCCGTCGTCGCGCGCCTCCAGGATCGCGGCCTGATTCCGCTGCGGGTCGGCGCGGCGGCAGAGAGCAAGGCGCCTGCGCGGACCGGTGGCGTCGCGTCGAGCCGCTTCCGCGGCCGGCTCGGGCAGCGACATCTGCTGATCGTGACCCAGGAGCTGTCGGCGCTGCTCGGTGCCGGCCTGCCGCTCGACCGCAGCCTCGCGACCCTGACCGAGCTTGCCGATCATCCGGACCTGGCGCGCATCCTCGACGAGGTGCTGACGTCGGTTCGCGGCGGCAAGTCGCTCGCCGACGCCCTGGGACAGCACAAGTTCTTTCCGCCGCTCTACGTCAACATGGTGCGCGCGGGCGAGGTCGGCGGCTTCCTCGACGCGTCGCTCGCGCGGCTCGCGGAGTACCTCGAGCGCGCGCAGGACCTGCGACGCGAGGTGGTGAGCTCGCTCACGTACCCCGCCGTGCTGACGGGCGTCCTCGGCGCGTCGTTGATCTTCCTGCTGGTCTACGTCCTGCCGCGCTTCTCGGCACTGTTCGAGGGCATGGGGCGCGCCATGCCGCTCCCGGCGCGCATCGTCATGGGCACCTCGGACGTGATCCGCGCCTATTGGTGGGTCGGCGCCATCGTGATCGGGCTCGGCGTCATGGGGTTCCGGCGTTGGGTCGCGACGCCGGCGGGACGGCTGCGCTGGGATCAGACGAAGCTGCGCATCGTCGGGCTGGGACAGGTCCTCCGCAAGATGGAAGTCTCGGGCGTGACGCGCACGCTCGGTACGCTCATCAAGAGCGGCGTCCCGATGATCCAGGCGCTCGACACGGCGCGCGCGGTGGTTGGCAACGTCGTCATCGCGAACGCACTCGCCGACGTCGAGGTCGGCGTGCGCGAAGGCGCGGGCGTGTCGAACCCGCTCGCGCGCTCGGGCGCCTTTCCGCCGCTCGCCGTCCAGATGATCAGCGTCGGCGAGGAGACCGGGAAGCTCGACGACATGCTGCTGCGGGTCGCCGAGCACTACGATCGCGAGGTCCGTGCGCAGATCATCCAGTTCACGCGACTGCTCGAGCCGATCATGATCGTCGTCATGGGACTGCTCGTCGGCGCGGTCGTCGTCTCGATGCTGACGGCCATCTTCAGCATCAACGACCTCCCGATGTGAGCAAGGAGAGAATGATGAAGCGAAACAGAGGCAACGCCGGATTCACGTTCATCGAGATGATCGTCGTGGTGAGCATCATCGGGCTCCTGCTGGCGCTCGTCGGTCCTCGGTTCATCCGCGGCCAGGAGAAGGCGGAGGCCCGCGCCGCCGCCGCCCAGATCGAGAACATCGGGACGGCGCTCGACACGTTCCGTCTCGACGTCGGTCGCTATCCGTCGACACAGGAGGGGCTGGCAGCGCTCATGCGGCGTCCGCCCGCGGTCGACCGATGGGACGGCCCGTACCTGAAGAAGGACATCCCCGCCGATCCCTGGGGGCGGCCGTACTACTACCGCAGCCCCGGCGAAGCGGGCCGGCCGTACGACGTCTACTCGCTCGGCTCCGACGGCGCCCCCGGGGGCGACGGGCCGGCACGCGACGTCCTGTCCTGGGACACGAACGCCGGTTGATGCGTCCTTGCTCCTCGCGCGGGTTCACCTTCGTCGAGATGATGGTCGTCCTCGCCATCGTCGCGCTCGGCGCGGCGCTGGCGGTGCCGGCCATCGACGCGGGGCTCGACGCGCGCGAGGTCCGGCGCGCGGCGCGGCAGATCGCGGCGACGATGAACTACTGCCGGCGCGAGGCGGTCGCGACGGGCAGCATGCGCCGCATGCGGATCAGCCCGGACGACAATCGCATCGAGGCGGACGACGGCTCGCGGTGGGCCGTCCTCACCGAGCGCGCGCTCATCGAGCGCATCGACGGCGGCTGGGACGCGGGCTTCGGGAAGTACGATCTGGCCTTCTTTCCGAACGGCAGCACGAGCGGAGCCGAGGTCGTCGTCGTCAGCCGGCGCGATCGGAGCCGCAACCGGCTACGGCTCGTGCTCGACCCGCTGGTGGGGACCGTCCGGGTCGAGGACGCGGGGTGATGCGCGCGGCGAGCCGCGGGTTCACGCTCCTCGAGATTGCAGTGGCGATCGCGATCCTCGGCACGGGGGTCGTGACCCTCCAGCAGATCTACCAGGGGAGCCTGCGCCTGCAGGAGCGGGCGTCCCGGCACAGCCGGGCCGTGCTGCACGCCCGGGCGGCGATCGACAGCCTGCTCTTCCAGCGCGGCGTCTCCGACATGAACAAGGAGGAGACGACCAAGGAGGGATTCAAGACCCACTACCTCGTGCGTGACGCCACCCCCGAAGAGGGCGGCGAGACGCCGGAGCAGCGCGAGAACGACCCGATCGGACAGAAGCTCAAGTACGTCGAGGTCACGGTGACCTGGCAGGACGGTGCCGGCGCCAAGGACTACACGCTCCGTAGTCTCCGGATGTCGCACGACGACGACGAGGACGAGCCCAAGTGACCCCTCGCCGGATGCAGCGGCAGGCCGGTTTCACGCTGCTCGAGGTCATCATCGCGATGACCGTGCTCGCGCTCGTGGCCGGTATCTGCTACGCCGCGTTTCATCTCGGGATTCGGGCCGTGGAGCGGGGGGAAGCGGCGGTCGTGACGGCGCAGCGGCTGCGAGTGGCGACGGACGTGATGATCCGACAGGTGAAATCCACCGTCGCTCAGCCGGCGCTCGTCGACGAGGACACCTACCCCTACTGCGTGGGCTCCCCGACGTCGTTCAGCTTCGTCACGACGGCCGGGCAGCTCTCGGGGGGTGGCCGCGCCCGGGTCACCTATCGGCTGAACCCGGACCCGCCGCAGCTCGTGCTCGAGGAATCGCCGCACTTTACGGCCGACAGCCTGGGCAGCGGGACGCCCGAGGCCGGCGAGCCACACACGGCGGTCCTGCTCGACGGCTTCAAGACGCTGGCCTTCCACTACCTCTACGACGACGGCTCCGAATCGGAGTGGAGGAGCTCGTGGGACTGCGTCGCGGAGGAGGTGCTGCCGAACGCCATCCGGATCGAGATCGAAGGCCTCGCGGGGCTCGAGGAAGGCGAGTGGGGGCAGGAGATTCCGATCATGGCGGGCGCCTTCGGCGAGGGCGGGCTCGAGCTGGGTGGCGAGAACGACGTCGCGGAGTGCGACGAGCTCGGAGCCGGTGGCGGCCCCGGCGAGGGCGGGACCCCCGGCAGCGGCGGCACGGCGGGCTCGGGCAAGGCCGGCAACGGGCACGGCGGTGGCGGCGGCGGTACGGGCGACGGCGACAACGAGGACGACGGGGGCGACGAAGAGTGACGCACCGGCGGCCAAGGCGCAGTGAGCGCGGCGTCGTGCTGCTTCTCGTGCTCTGGGTCTTCATGACCCTCGGCGTGCTCGCGCTCGACTTCTCGCAGTTCATGCGCGACGACGCGATGGCGTCGGTGAACCTCGCCGACGAGACCCAGGGCTACTACCTGGCGGTCGCCGGCATGAACAGCGCGCTGTTCGAGGCCTGGCGCGCCCGCGGCGACAATCCGGGCGGCGTTCCCAAGCCGCCGAGCGTCGATCCCGACGATCCCGACAACGACGAGGAGGAGACGCAGTTCGTCGCCGACGGCGAATGGAAGGAGCGGAACTTCGGGGGCGGGGTCTACGCGGTCCGCATGGTGGGCGAGGACGGCAAGATCCCGCTCAACATTCCTCCGGCGGAGCTCGACGAGCCCCTCTACCGCGACCTCCTGAAAGTGGTGGTGAAGAACCTCCTCATCGGCGGCAATGCGACCCAGGGCCTCGACGTCCACGAGGAGAAGGACGTCGAGACCATCGTCGACTCGATCCTCGACTGGCGCGACTGCGGCAAGGAGGCGCGCGTCAACGGCGCCGAGGACGACTACTACCTGGGGCTCCGCCATCCCTACCGGGCGAAGAACAACTACTTCGAATCGCCCGAAGAGCTGCTCTACGTGCGCGGCGTGACCCCCGAGCTGCTCTACGGCTCGAAGGACAAGCCGGGCCTCGTCGACGTGTTCAGCCCGTTTCCCAAGGGGAAGTCGCTCGAGATCAACGCCGACTCCGTCACCGTGCCGGTCATGCGTGCGCTCTTTCCGGACATGACGCAGGCCGACGCCGAGGACTTCATTGCCGGGCGCAAGGACGATCCGGAGGCGGTCGCCGCGTTCCTGCGCCAGCAGCTCGATCTCGCGGTGCCGGGGCTCGGCGAGCGCGTCACCCGTCACGCCCCCGAGTACGTGCGCGTCGAGGCGCGCGCCGACATCCGTGGCGAGCGCAACCAGGCCGCCGTGTCCGCGCTCGTGCAGCTCCCCGGCGAGAGCGTCGACGACATCGTCGTGCTCGAGTGGCTCGATCGCGCGCCGATCCGTGGCGAAGCCCCCAAGGTGGACGAGCACCTCGAAGGCGCCAAGTCGTGAGACGTCCGGACTTCCTGGACGGGCTCGGAATCTACGTCGGCGCCTCCGACGTGACGCTCGCCTACGTCTCGAAACGGCTCTTCCGCGTGCAGCTCCGGCAGATGCGGTCGGTGTCGCTTCCGGGCAGCGATCGTCCCGCCGAGCGCCGCCAGGCGCTCACGGCCGCGGTGCGCGAGTTCGCGGGCGCCGACGAGATCGATTCCACGCACACGGTGCTGTGCGTGCCGCGCGCCGACGCCGCCGTGACGCGCGTCGTGCTGCCGGCGGCAGCCCAGGAGAATCTCGCCCAGGTCCTCGAGTACGAGATGGAGAACCTGATCCCGTTGCCGCGCAACGAGGTCGCGTTCGACTACTCGGTGCGGCCGCTGGGCGAGGAGCGCATCGAGGTGCTGCTCGTCTGCCTCCCGCGCGAGATCATCCGGGGCTACCTGGAGGCGCTCGAGGACGCCGAGGTCCGCCCGCGCGGCATCGTCCTGCCCTCGGCCGCGATCGCCGACTACGTCGCGTTCTGCCGCGGCGACGGTCCGAACGCCATGGGCTTCGTCGTCGGCACGCCCGACGCGACCGAGCTGGCCCTGGTCGCGGATGGACGGCTGCTCTCGAGCCAGCTCGTTCCGAGCGCGCGGCTCGTCGAGCCGGGCGCGCTCGATCGATCGCTCGCGCGCCAGATGGCGGACGAGCTGGTCGATCCCGAGCGCGTGGCGCTCTTCCACTGGCAGCTCGGCAACGGCGGGACGCCGCCGGTGCCGCCGGTGGGCGAGGGCGATCTTCCGGGTCTCGCCCGCGGGCGGCTCACGGCGCCGGAGGCGTTCTTCGAGGCTGCGGCCCCGAGCGCGGTGCCGGCGGTCGGGGCGGCCCTGGCCGCCGTCCGCGAAGGCCTGCTGCGCGTCAATCTGCTCCCGGTCGAGAACCGCGAGGCGTTCGACGAAGGGCCGTCGGTCGCGACCTGGGCGCTGCTCGCGGCGAGTGTCCTCCTGCTCGTGGTGTGGGGCGTGAGCGCCATCGTGAAGGACGTGATGCTGCGCGGCCAGCTCCAGGCGCGCCTGGAGGAGATCGCCCCCGACGTCCGCGAGGTGCGCACGGTACAGAACGAGATCGACGAGCTCCAGAAGCAGGTCGAGATCCTCGCGACGGGACAGGACGGGCGCGTCACGACCCTGCTGAAGGAGCTGACCGAGCTTATCCCGACCGACGCCTATCTCACCTCGTTCAACCTGCGCGGGAACCGCCTCACGCTCGACGGACAGGCGCGGTCCGCGTCGGACCTCATCACCGCGATGGAGAAGTCGAAGCGCTTCAAGAGCGTGTCGTTCAGCTCGCCCACCACGCGGCAGGGTGACAAGGAGCGCTTCTCGATCGCGGCCGAGGTGGTGAAGTGAACCTGGTCGCCCGAGCTCGGGCGCTCTGGGAGGCGGCGCTGCGGTGGTATCAGAG
>Ga0335084_10003423_pt1 | contig 15453 bp, 12 predicted proteins | sample Lox_Sample_44_FD_206721 | JGI IMG/M metagenome (GOLD analysis project Ga0335084, IMG submission 206721) | Soil microbial communities from Loxahatchee National Wildlife Refuge, Florida, United States - Lox_Sample_4.4 | ecosystem: Environmental > Terrestrial > Soil > Wetlands | place: USA...
CCCAGCTCTCGCCCTCGGGTGGCACGTAGTCGGGACCGAAGATGTCGACGTCGAGCGCGGCGTACGGCGTCCCTCGCACCGCGCCGTAGTTGCGCTCCTGGAGGTCCGGGTCGAGGACGATGGGGGCGCGGGTGGCCTCGTGCAGCGCCTCCGCCGTCGCGCGCGCACGCGCGAGGTCGCTCGAGAGGATGCGTCGCACCCCGCTCGTCGCGAGCCGCTCGGCCAGGCGCGCCGCTTGCACGCGCCCGCGGTCCGAGAGCGGCGTGTCGGGCGGCTGGACGACGCGCGTGGCGTTGAAGACGGTTTCGGCGTGACGAACGAGGACGATCGTCACGAAGCTCAGAACATTCCCGACGGGTCGATCTCGCCGCCGCCCGAGCGGGGCGTGTCGCGGCTGGGAATCCACTGGCCGGTGATCATGTCCTTGTAGCCCATGCCGGGCGCGACCATCGGGTAGACGTGGGCGTTCTGGTCGACCGTGACCTCGAGGAACGCCGGGCCCGAGAAGCCCACGAACGCTTCGAGCGCGGGCCGCACGTCGTCCTTCGTGGTCACACGACGCGCGAAGCCGAAGCCGTCGGCCTCGACGGCCTTCACGAAGTCCTTGCGGTGCAGCGTCTTGTCGGTGCCCGAGTACCGGTTCGCGAAGAAGAGGTCCTGCCATTGGCGGACCATGCCGTCGCCGTTGTTGTTGAGCAGGAGCACCTTCACCGGGATGTCGTACGTCGTGAGCGTCTCGAGCTCACCGTAGTTCATCCGGATGCTGCCGTCGCCGTCGACGTCGATGACGAGCGCGCCCGGGTTCGCGAGCTGCGCGCCGATCGCGGCGGGAAGCCCGAAGCCCATCGTGCCCATGCTGCCCGACGTGAGCCAGGTACGCGGTCGCTTGAAGTCGAGGTACTGGGCCGCCCACATCTGATGCTGGCCGACGCCCGTCGACACGATGGCCTCGCCCTTGGTGATCTTGTTCAGCTCCTCGAGCACGAACTGCGGCTGCACGAGCGGCGACTCGCGGTTGTAGTTGTACGGGTGCTTGCGCTTGAGCTCCGCCAGATGCGCCCGCCAGTTCGCGAAGTTCGTCTTGATGCCCTGGCCGTAGCCGAGCAGCTGTGCGAGCCCCTCTTTCGCGCTCGAGACGTGCGCCCAGTCGACGTTCTTCACCTTGCCGATCTCGGAGGCGTCGATGTCGAGGTGCGCGATCTTCGCGCCCGGCGCGAACTCCTTCACCTTGCCGGCGACGCGGTCGTCGAAACGCGACCCTACGGCGAACAGGAAGTCGCAGTCCTCGACGGCATAGTTGGCATACGCCGCGCCGTGCATGCCGAGCATGTGCATCGAGTGCTCGGTCGTCGTGTCGACGCCGCCGATGCCCATGAGCGTCGTCACGACGGGGATGCCGAAGTGGGCGGCGAACGCACGCAGCTCCTCGGCAGCCTCGGCATTGATGACGCCGCCGCCCGCGTAGACGAGCGGGCGCTGCGAGGCGCGCAGGAGCTTGTAGAACCCCTCGGCGTCGGCGGCCGAGAGGGCGGTGCGCTCGAGGTCGTCCAGGCGCTCGCGGTAGCCGTGCATCGGCAGCAGGCCGAAGCCGCGGAAGATGCCGTCGGCGTTCTGGACGTCCTTCGGGACGTCGACCACGACGGGGCCGGGACGCCCGCTGCGGGCGATGTGGAACGCCGTCCGCATCGTCGCCTCGACCTGCGTCTCGTCCTTGATGAGGAAGACGTGCTTCGCGCACGACGCCATGATGTTGAAGACGGGCGCTTCCTGGAACGCGTCGGTGCCCATGGCGGCACGCGCGACCTGCCCGCAGATGAGCACCATCGGAATCGAGTCCGCCTGGCAGTCGCGCACCGGCGTCACCGAGTTGGTGGCACCCGGACCCGAGGTCACGAGCGAGACACCGACCCGACCGCTCGAGCGCGAGTAGCCGGCCGCCATGAAGCCGGCGCCCTGCTCGGTGGCGGGGACGATAAGGCGAAGCTCCTTCTTCGCGCCGCGGTTGGCGTTGTAGCGGAAGACGGCGTCGAAGGTGGGCAGGATGGCGCCCCCGCTGTAGCCGAAGATCGTGTCGACGCCCTCGTCGGCCAGCACCTGGACGATGGCGTCGGCGCCGGTCACTTTCGAGCCCGCGAGGGCATGGGGGTCCCGGGGTGCCGGGTCCAGGTTCCGGGTTCTCGACGAGGCGTGCGATCCCTTCATGGCAGGGGCCATGGGTTTTCTATACCGTGAACGGGTGGTGGTTGCCATGCGGGCATGGTCGAGGTTCAGCGCCCGCGCTTGGCGGTCTCGACGACGATGCCGGCGGGGGCGGCGGCGGGCCTGAAGCAGCTGAACGTGTTGCCCGGGTGCGGCGGCGCGGCGACGATCATGCCGCGGCTCGCGAGGGCGGTCATGAGGAACGGGGACTGGTTCGGCGTGCCGCACGATCCGTGCGAGACCCCTAGCGACAGCCGAGCTTCGCCGCGTCGCCCTCGCACCGCGGCCGCTGGCCCGCGGGTGGGTTCCACGCCAGGGCGCCGCATTCACCCGGAGCACCCAGCACGAAGGTGGTGCGCACCTGCTGGACGTCGGGCAGCGCCAGCGTGCCGCCGCGCGCGGTGACGGCGACGCGCAGCATGCCCGGCTGCACCTTCGAGCGGTCGCGCACGATCACCTTCGTCACGTGCGCGATGCTTCCCGCCTTGTCGGTGAACGTCCATCGCGTCGCGCTGCCGTTCGTCCGCCAGGTCGCGCCGCCGGGAATGGTCGCATCGAAGCCGCCGCCCCCGGTCCCGGCGTCGACCACGATGCGCACGCCGTTCACCGGCGGATCGACGCCGAGCCACGGCTTGGGGATCAGGACGTCGCCCCGCAGCCTGCCGGCGAACGGCGAGGCGCGGAGCTTCAGCTTCGCCCGCGTGATGACGATCCCGCTCGCGCACACCGCCTGGTTCGCGCACTGGCACGACTGACAGACCTGGCCGGCGGAACACTGGGCGCTCGACTCACACTGCTCGCTCCCGCACACGAGCGCGTCGCCGCACACCGGCGCGGCGAGCGCGCAGGTGCAGCCGATGCAGGTGCGGCACGGATCGGAGCACGACAGCCCCGGCTCGCCGCACTGCTCGCCGGGATCGACGTTGCCGTCGGCACAGTGGAGAAGCTGCGTCTCGTAGGCCCCGACGTCGATCCCGGCCCCGACCGGGCGGGGGTTGCCGTCGAGATCGTCGCCCGGCGCCCCGGTCGTCGTGCCTGCGTCGAGCGCGGGGCTCGCGGGCGCGAGATGGAAGTCCGTCCCGGGCACCGCGAAGAGCTGCGCCGGTGTCGCGACGAACGAGTGCGCGTCGTAGCCGAGCGCCTGCCACTCCCCGAGCGAGATGACGGTGTCGCCCTGGTCGGTGCTGAAGCGGCTGATGACGGCGTTGTAGTCGCTCGCGAAGCCCGACCGGCTCGAGTCGTCGATCGAGATCGCGCCACGGAACGACTGCAGGTTGTAGAGGATGTTGTTGCGGATCGTGTTCCCGGTCGAGCCGCCACTGATGTTGACCGCCCACCGGCCGTCGGCGGCCTGGACGATCGTGTTGTTGACCACGAGGTTGCCGCTCGCGCCGGCCGCGGCGTCGATCTGGTAGAGGCTGATGCCGCTCGCGTGGTTGTCGTAGAGGAGGTTGTTCCGGATGACGCCGTTCTGGGCACCGTCCATGTTGATGCCGGAGCCGCCGCCGACGCCGTTGCCGTGGATGACGTTCCGCTCGACGAGCGCGTTGGTGATGATGCCCGCCCCGCCCTGGCTGAGATCGCCGTTCATGTGGATCCCGTTGCCGTGGTTGTCGTGGACGTGGTTGCGGCGCACGATCGGCCGCGTGCAGGTGTTCGACACGTAGATGCCGTGCTCGAGCACCGAGCCGTAGGTCTCGTTGTCCTCGATCGTGAGGTCGTCGGCGAAGCCGCTGAAGATGCCCCACCGGCCGTTGTTCCCGGTGCGGCAGTTCCGCACCGTCACGAACTGCGAGACCGCGACGCGGATCCCGGCTCGGGTGCGGCCGTTCGCGACGAAGCCGTCGAGCACGACGTAGGCGGCGCCCTCGACGTTGATGCCGTCGGGCGTGGTGCCGTTGTCGGCGGTGATCTGCACGTTGGGCCCCTCGGCGTGGAAGGTGATCGGGCTCCCCGGGCTTCCCGACCGGTCGAGGTAGAAGCCCTGGTAGCTCCCATCCAGCACGTGGACGGTGTCCCCCGCGTTCACGACGCCGGCGGCGTGCCCGAGCGTCGCCCAGGCGGTCGCCATCGAGAGGCCGTCGGCACCGTCGCTGCCGCCGTTCTTCACCCAGTAGTCGGCCGCGCCGGCGGGACCGAGGGTCCCGACGAGGATGGCCGCCGCGAGCACGAGACGCATACGAGGAGTGTACGTGCGCCCCGTTCGAAGTCTCAAGCCGAAAGGGTTCATTTTGCTCTGGACTCGAGTCCAACCTCGTGTTAGACCCGAGTCCAATGGCGCCGGAGCGCGCACGGAGTCGAGACGACCAGCGGGCCCGCATCGTCGACGCGGCCCGCCGTTTGTTCGCCAGCCGCGGGTTCGACGAGGTGACCATGGCCGACGTCGCGGCCGACGCCGGCGTCGCACGCGCCACCGTCTTCAATCATTTCGGGTCGAAGCACGCCCTCGTCGAAGCGATCACCGAGGACGTCATCGCGTACTACGACGGCATGCTTCGCAACGCCCTCGCCGACACTTCCACGCCGACGCCGACGCTCGTGCGTGCCCTCTTCGACGAGATGGGCGCGGGGATCGAGGAAGACCGCCGGTTCTATCGGGGCGTGTTCCGGGAGATCGCGAAGGTGCGTCTCGGGCTCGACGAAGGGGGCGTCGGGCAGCGGGCCGGCGAAGCCGCCCTCGAGCTCCTCGTCCAGCTCCTGGCGCGCGGCCAGGAGCGCGGCGAGCTGAGCCGGACCTTTCGCGCCCAGGACCTCGCGTCCGCGTTCGACAGTCTGGTCAACGGCACCATCACCCACTGGCTCTACGGCGACGCAGCCGAGCCGCTCCGGGAGCGGATGGGACGTGCGGCGGCGGTGTTCCTCGGAGAGGTCGCGACGGGCACACCGGCGAAGCGCCGCCCGCCACCAACCCTGGCGCCGCGGAGGATGCGGCACCGTCGATGAGAGGAGGATGTCCGATGCGACCGCTCGCCTACGACCCTCTCGACCCGATCGTCCGGCAGGATCCGTATCCCTACTACGCCGCGCTCCGACGCGAAGCGCCGGTCCACCAGGTCCCGGGTCTCGGGATCTGGGCCGTGAGCCGGCACGCGGACGTCCTCGCCGTGCTCCGTGACCACGAGCGCTTCTCGTCGGCCGCGATGGCCGCCGTCGTGCGGCGGCCGGCCGCCTACGCGCCTGCCGGCAACCAGGAGGGCGCGCCCGATCCCATGGCGGCGGCGATCATCGGCGCGGACCCGCCGGCGCACACGCGCCTGCGGACCATCGTCAGCCGCGCCTTCACCCCGCGCCGGATCGCCGAGCTCGAGCCGCGCATCAGGGAGATCGCGCGAGGCCTGGTGGCGCGGTTCGCCGCGGCGGGCGAGTGCGACGTGGTCGGCGACTACGGGGTCGAGCTGCCCATCGCCGTCATCGCCGCGCTGCTGGGGATCGATCCCGATCGCCACCGCGACTTCAAGCGCTGGTCCGACGCCCTCATGCACGCCGTCTTCGACACGCCCGCCCCCGAGGAGCTCGAGGAGATCGGCCGGACCCTCGAGGAGGTGAACACCTACGTCGAGGAGGTCATCGCCGCGCGCCACGTCCGACCGGCGGACGATCTCATCGGAACGCTCGTCCGTGCGGAATCGCTCGACGGTGCGCTCAGCGCCGACGAGGTGAAGATCTTCGTCTTCACGCTGCTCGTCGCCGGGAACGTGACGACGACCCACTTGATCGCCAATGCGACCCTCGCTCTCCTCGCGCACCCCGAGGAGCTCGCCAGAGTCCAGCGCGCGCCGCAGTTGATTCCACCGATGATCGAGGAGGGGCTGCGTTACGACCCGCCGGTGCAGTTCCTGTTCCGGACGGCGACCTGCGACGTCGACCTCGCGGGCGTCACCATTCCGCAGGGAGCGATGGTGGCGCCGCTGTTTGCCTCCGCGAACCGCGACGAGCGCGTCTTCGCCGACCCGGACCGATTCGACGTCACGCGCAACCCGAAGGACCACCTCGCCTTCGGACATGGCCTGCACTTCTGCCTCGGAGCCGCGCTCGCGCGCCTCGAGGCTCGCGTGGCGTTCGAAGAGCTGCTGCCGCGCCTGGGACATCCGACCCGCGTCGACGACCAGCTCACATGGACGCCGGCGCTCACCATGCGCGGGCCGACGGCGCTCCGCCTTCGCTTCCAGCCGACGACCGATCGTCGGCCCGTCCGTGTCTGCGCGCCCGACCCCGAGTCCGTCGTCCGGCGCTTCATCGAGGCATGGTCCCGTCTCGATCCGGCCGAGCTCGCCGCGTACTTCACCGAGGACGGCACCTACCACAACGTGCCGCTCGCCCCCGTCCGCGGGCGAGCGAGCATCGAGGCGATGATCCGCGCCTTCACCTCCTCCTGGACGGAGACGCGGTGGGACATCGTCACGCTGCTGTCCTCCGGGGACGTGGTCGTAGCCGAGCGCATCGACCGCACGCGCGCCGGCGATCGCGCCGTCGACCTGCCGATCGTCGGCGTGTTCGAGCTCGAGCGCGGCCGGATCAAGGCGTGGCGCGACTATTTCAACCTGAGCACGTACACGGAAGCCATGGCGTAGCGCGCCGCTCGGCTACCTCGGCGGGAACCCCTTCGACGGACAGTGCGTGATGTCGGTCGTGTCGCAGATGGTGCGCAGCTTGAAGTCCGGCGGCCAGTAGACCGTGAGGAAGATGTGCGCGCGCTGATGGTCGAGCCCCGCGCGCCAGGCGCGCGTCTGATCGAGGGCGAGCACGGCAGCCATCCAGTCCATGTGGGCCTGGTCCGCCAGGTCGAAGAGATCGGCGATCTGATGCGCCGGCCGCGCGCGATCGACCGCGGTCGGGAACTCGGGCATCGTGAGGAGCGTCCGTTCTTCGGCATCGCGCGCCATCGCTTCGAGCTCGTGATGGAGCGCGATCGTGTTGCAGGCGGGCGGAGGCGTGCCGTTCTTCACCGACTCGCCGAAGTCGTGGTGGCACTGGTGGATCTCATGGATCTTCGCCACCTGCTCCCCGGTGAGCGGCTGGCGCGCGATCGGCCTGCCGGTCAGCATGCCGAGGGCCAAGCGCCTCCGATCGCGCCTGCAGTCGCCATCGGACGTACATGCCTTGACGCCTCCCGCGCAGACGTCGGACTCGAGACACGGAGGCGCCAGGGGCGTCACCGGGACGAGGTCCTCGTTGCCCGCCACCAGCTCGTCGTCGACGACCGAGAGGTCGAGGATGCGCATGACGTCGTCCGGAATGCCCGCGGCGGCGTTCTCGTGCGGGCGCGCGAGGAAGCAGTGCCGGAAGCTCTGCAGGACGGCGAATGGCGTACCCACGTCGTATTGCGGCCCGAACGGCCAGTCCTTGCCGTGATCGAGCGGATCGATCGATTTCCGCGCGCTGAAATCACCGAACGTCCGGGCAATGAGCGAGCGCGCCGTCTTGAGCGCGCTCCGGCACGATCTGAGGCGCGTCGCGACCAGGTAGACCGCAGGCACGGCGACCGCGAAGCGCCCCTGGATGCGCAGGAAGCGCTCCGTCTGCGTGTTGTAGTCGCCGGTGACGGGATTGTTCTTCTTGAACGCGTCGCTGTCGCCGTAGCGCACCGAGGCGTCCTCCGGCCGGGGATGGTACGGCATCACAATCTGCGCGCGGGCCTCGCCCGCGAGCGCCAGCACGAGCGCGAGCGCGATCGACTTCATGGGGACCCCCCTTCCACTGCGGGTCGCGCGGCACGATCGGTCGCCACCCGGGGAGCGCTAGTCGGCGCGAAGGGTCATGGGCGCGCAGCGCGCACCCGAGCGGTCGCCAACCCCCCAGGAAACTCCTCCTCCTCGACGCAACCCGCTGCGCCGATCCGGTGCACCTCCCGTGCCACCCGGCGCCCCGACGGCGACACGCGGTGTTACCGTCGCGCGAGCGGCAGACGCCTGCGCGATCGCGCGACGCGCCGGCGCCACGGGGTCCGATCGTGTACGCCGGGTGCACAAAGCGCCGTGCGGACCGCCGTGCCGGCGCCCCTCGACTGCATTGACAGCGGCACGGCATCCGCGTCACATCCTAGGCGGATGCCGCCGCCAGGCAGCAAGACCGAGATCGAGGCGCTGAAGGCCCTGCTGGATTCGGCGCGCGACCTGGTAGCAGACATCGCGGACGAATCGATGGAACGCGCGCTGCGCTCTCTCGCGCGCCTTCCCCCCGAGGAGCGGGGAGTGATCGCATTGGCGCTCGATCGGGCCGTCACCTCCTGGCAAGCCAACGAGGCCTTCGGGCCACTCAACCACGTCCGCTTGCGCGCGAATCCCCACGCGCAGTTCTTCGTCCGCGTCTTCGATCCCGTGCCCGAGGAGCCCTTCCAGCAGCTCGACATCGTCCCGGAGACGCTCCGGGTCATGAAGCGCCTCGCGATCCTCATTCATCCGGAGGCGCGCGCCATCTGGGAGGAAGCCGTCGCGACCGCCCTCCCGATGCTGACGACGCAGGAATGGACGGACTGCGTGCGATTCCTCGAGCTCGCGCTCGCCGCCGCGACGGCCAGGACACCCGGCTCTCAGGAGCCCGGCGTTGCGGACGCCGGCACGACGCCGTCGGCCGAAGGGGCGGAACGCGACAAGAAGGCGGGGAGCTGACCCCGTCCGGCAGACGGCCGGAGGCGCACCGTGCTAGGAGATGCCGCGATGCGCGGGTCGGTGCAGTACGTCGCGGCCGCGGACGGAACCATCCTCGCCTGCACGGAGGAGGGGCAGGGTCTCCCCTGCCTGTACCTGAGCCCGATCGCCTCGCATCTCGAGCGCGCCCGCGACGTCGATGCGCTGCGGTCGTTCTTCGACTGGACGGCCGCGCGCGCCCGACTCGTCCGGATGGACTATCGCGGCACCGGCCTCTCGCAGCGCGGCGCGGTCGATTGCTCGATGGATCGGATCGTCGAGGACATCGACCGCGTGCTCGGACATTTCGGCGTCGAGGGTGCCGCCGTTCTGAGCTTCGGGCCGAGCACACTGGCGGCCATCGCGTTCGCCCATCGCTTCCCCTCGCGTGTCGGCCGCCTCGTCCTGCACCACCCGGTCGTCACCGGAAGCGACCTCCAGGCGGGCGGCGGGATGGCTCAGCTCGGAGAGATCGCCCAGACCAACTGGGAGCTCTTCACCGTGCTGGGTCAGACGGCGGTGTTCGGAGGCAGCGACGCGCGCGCGGATCAGCAGGCCGCCGTTCTGCGCGCCGCCGCGAGCCCGGCGGAGTACTTCGCACACTGGAATGCGCACGTGGCGACGGACGTGTCGGCGCTGCTTCCGGAGATCGCCGTCCCTGCCCTCGTGATCCTGCCGGCCCAGAGCATCGCGTCCCAGCCGAACAGCGTGCGGCGCGTCGCCGCCAGGCTGCCGAACGCCCGCGTAGTGGAGATGGAGGGCAAGTACGTCGCCCGCGTCCTCGACGATCCACGCATGGTCGCCGCCATCGCGGACTTCCTCGGCCTGCCGGTCGGGTCCGCCGCCCCGGCGGCGCAGAGCACGGCGGTCATCCTGTTCGCCGACATCGTCGACTCGACCGCGCTCACCGAGCAGCTCGGCGACGACGCCTTCCGGCGCCGTGCGCGCGACCTCGACGAGCGCCTGCGCGGCCTCATCCGCGACGGCACCGGCCGATCGATCGACGGCAAGCTCGTCGGCGACGGCGTCCTCGCGGTGTTCGCGTCGGCGCGCAATGCCATCGCCGTCGCCCTGCGCTGTCGCGACGCCGCGTCGGCAGCCGGCCTGTCGCTGCACCTGGGCCTCCACGCGGGCGACGTGATCGACGAGGGCGGCAACGTCTACGGCGGAGCCGTGAACCTCGCGGCACGCGTCGCCGCCGCGGCCGCGCCGGGCGAGGTCCTCGTCACCGACACCGTGCGGGGGCTCGCTCGGACGTCGGCGGAGGTCGACTTCACCCCACGGGGCGCCCACGAGCTGAAGGGCGTGGGGGAGCCGCAGGCGCTGTTCGCGGTATCGCCGCGGTGACCCGACGCGAGCGTCGCGCCGTCAGGGCTTCGATTGCGGTTGGGGCGCCGGCTGGCTCTGCACGCGGCCGAGGTAGACGGGGCCGATACGCCCTCCAGCCTCGGTGACGGCACAGTTGCAGCGGTCGCCCTCGAAGGCGCGGTCGGGCGCGTCGCATTCGATCTGTCGCCCGTCGTCCATGGTGACCACGCACCGCATCACCGTCCACGGCGCGCTGGACATGCGGCTGCAGCCGAGATCCGCCGTCGACCCGGCCACCAGTAGGGCAACGATTGCGAGCCGCCGGTTCCGTCTCATGATTCCCGTCTCATGAGTCCCCAGATGCCTTGGAAGGCGAGTCCCGTCCAGCGGACCGACTGGCCGCTATCGTGTGGCGACCGGTCCCGCCTGGATCGCGGAGCGAAGCTCGGTCAGGGCGCCGAGGCATGCGGTCGTCGCCGTGCGTTTCTCGTGGGTCGACACGTCGAAGGAGATGACGTTGGTGTTGAGGCGCGAGAGCCGGGTCACCTCCGCCGCGATGCGCTGATAATCGGCCCACGCCTTCGCCGCATCGGCGGTGGCGTCCGAGGCGCTGGCCGGGATCGACGGCCCCGCAGCTCGCAGGGCACCGTCCACCGTCGCGGTGAGCGTCCGGATCTTGGCCTCGATCGTCGTCATCTCGGCGTCCGACGCTTCCGGAATGTGGGCGAACAGGAGGGCCTGGATCCGCGCGATCGCGCTGACGGCCGACGACAGCGAGCGGATGGCCGTCACGTCGGTGCATACGAGGGTCATCGCGTCCACCGCCGTCACGAATCGGTCGAGCGCCGCCGAGCCTTCCTTCGCCAGCAGGCGCCCGGCCTTGAGGTTCGTGTTGGCGACGGCGAGGGCGAGCAGCCGCGCGTCGATGGCCTTCAGCTCGTCCCACTTCGCGCCGAACACGGCGAGCTTCTCCGTCTCCTGTGGGCGGTCGTCCTCGGCGATCAGCTTCCCGAGGCGCGTCTTCAGCTTGTCGATCTGCTCGGCCGAGCGCTTCGACTGCTCGGCGAAGGCCTTCGATTCCTCGTCGGTGGTGGCGACGACGGCGCTCTTCTCGGCCTCCACCGACTCGATGAGCTCCCGCTGGATGTTGTTCACCAGCCCGAGCTTCTCGACCTGCCGCAGGAGAGCCGGGTGGCGGCTGCATGCAGCCGCGCATGCGATCGCGATCGAGAGGATCGTGGCCCTGGACGACCCGAGGGGCAAGAAGTGTCTCCTCCGCACAGCGCGCCCGGGGTGAATCGAACACCCGACCTGCAGGTTCGAAGCCTGACGCTCTATCCAACTGAGCTACGGGCGCAGAGCGAATGCAGGCACTTAGCAGGGACGAGGGAATCGCGGCAACCGGGACTGTGCGAGCGGGTATCCGGGAATGGGGCCCGGCACCACGACCGGACTTCGACGGCGGCCACCCTTTGGTCTTCGACTTCGCGCGCACCGCGCCGCCATCGATGGGGTCCGGCACGGTCGCGCTCGTCGCGGAAGGATGCTACGCTGCCATCGGTGGCACGACGGACGCTGGCGGCGAGATGGCGCTCGCCGCGATCCGCGTCACCCGCGCAGGGCAACCGACGCCGCCTTTCGCCCCGTGCGAATGCCTCCGACCTCACCAAGCAGACGCCGAGAGGGAGCGTTCCCCGATGACGAGCCGATCGGTCGTGGTCCTGATGGTCGCACTTCAGGCGTTGGTGACGAGTTCGGGTGCAGCGGTGCTTTGTCAGAGGCGCTCGGGGGCGATCTTCGTCCGGGACGCGTGCCGGAAGCGGGAATCTTCCGTGGACCCCAATAGCCTCGGCCTCGTCGGTGCGAAGGGCGATCAGGGTCCCAACGGAGCTCCCGGCCAAGCGCGAGCGTACGGGTGTTCGAACGTATCGGCCGATGGCACCCTCGTGACCGCCTGCGCGGATCGGCCGAGCACGAACATCGTGAGCGTGGTTCCAAACTCCATGCAAGACAACGCGACGTGCTTCGTGCTCGATCCGTCGATCGACGCGCAGTCCGCGATCGTGTTGGTCACCTTCAACGACAACACGTTCACCACGTCTGGTACCAACATCGTCCTCAGCGTGGCCGCACAAGCGGACTTGCCCGGGTGTCCGGCGAACTCGGTCAAAGTGGGCACGGCGCGCACGCAGTTCAACGGAACCGGTCTGGTGAACACGGGAGTCCGGCTCGCGGTGAACCTCGCGGTGATGTGAAGCGACGTCGGCGCCGACGCGGGCAGACACTTACCCGACGCGAACGGCGCGTGTCGTCAGGCTGGCCCCGATCACGGGAATGAAGTCGCTGGCTCCCGTCAAGGTCAGGCTCTTGCGAATGGGAGCTGAAGGCCTTCACGAACGCAACAGACGACAGCGGACCCGTAGCTTGTGCCGCGAACGCGTTCGCTGATACCGGGAACCATGCGACCCTGTGTCCTGCTGGTGTCGTGCGTCGTCGGCGTGCTGGTCGCCGCCACCGCCGATGCCGTCGTCTGTCAGAAGAAGAAGTCTGGAACCCTCCGGGTGCGGCCGATCGAGTGCAAGCGTGGCGAGATCCCGTTCGAGGGCGCCTTCGGCCCGGCCGGCCCGCAGGGCCCCGGCGGCGAGCTCCGGATCTACGGGAACGGCTCGGCTGGGCCGCTCACCGTCGAGACTCAGAACGCGTTCGACGATGTGACGAACCTCCAGTTCACGGACCTCACCATTCCGACCACCGCGCTCGTTTTCGTCGCTAGCGGGACCGTCATCCGCTGCACTGGGACGTTCACGAACAACGGGACGCTCCAGGTGGGAGGCGCCGCCGAGGGCGCCAGCCACTTCGTCCCGAATGGCGGCAGCATCGACCCGGCCTCGCGCGGCGCGCATCCCGGCGTCTCGCCTGGAGCGGCCATGAGCGGCGAGCGCGCCCAGAGCGTGAGCAGCTACGCTGGGAGCGGTGGGACCGCGCTCGAGCCGCGCCAGGCGCGCCGGCTCCTCGCGCCGGGGCTCTATGGCGGGGGCGGAGGCGGTTACGGCAGCGGCCAGTTCGGCAGCGGTGGTACGGGGGGAGGATCGGTCACGATTCTTGCCGCGGTGGCCGCGGTGAACAACGGCGTGATCGACGCGAGCGGGACGACGCAGCAGAGCTTCACCGCCGGGGGTGGGGCCGGGGGCATCATCATCGTGGCGTCGCGTGGCAGCGTGACGAACAACGGAGTGTTGCGGGCGGAGGGAACGGCGGGCGGCGACAGCTTCCTCGACGGTGGCGCCGGCGGCGGCGGGGGCGGCGGTATCGTCCATTTGCTTGCGCCGACCATCAACTCCGTCGGATCGGTGGCCGTGGCGGGCGGTGCGCCAGGCGCGACGGGAAGCCCCGGGTCCGTGATCGCCTCGATTCGGTACGGCGGTGGTGGCGGGGGAGCGTGCGGTGGCGCAGGCGGCTACGGTGGGAGCGTCAACAACCAGAGTCCGATCGCTGCGACTGGGGGCGATCCGGGACAGATGTTCGAGTCGCTACTCGACCCGACTTCGCTGTTCTGAGCCGCGATCCACGCTGGGCCCCCGGCACGCTTCGACGTCGCCCTCGAGCCCGAGCGCCCTCAGCCGGAGCCATCGCCCCCCCTACCCGCATGCGGTCTGCTGGGCGACCCATTGAACTCTCCGTGAAATCGACGAAACTGGGCCCCTTGCGCGCACCTTCACCCCCGTGCGTCCCTTCACGGGCTTGCACGACTGCACGCGTTCTCGTCGTGGCGGCCCTCCTGGGCATCGCTGCGCCCGCTCTCGCCCTGACGCTCGCGGATCCGGTCCAGTTCTCGGTGGCGCAGACCTTCGTGGTCTCTCCGTCGATCCCCCGGCCGATCGCCGGGTTGCGCTTCTCGGCCGACGGCTCCACCCTGTTCGCCGTCGGCGCGGCCGATGGGACGACGAGCGCGCTCTACGCCCTGCCCGTCACGCGCGACCCCGGTACCATGGCGGTGACGGCGCTCGGCGCACCGCTCCTCGTCTTCGATGGCGCGAGCCCCGTGGATCCATCCGGGCTCGACGCGGGTCTCGCCTTCGGGCCGGGCGGCACCCTCTTCTACACCTACTTCCCGACGACGTCCCTCGCGCAGCGTCCCGGGGGCGTCTCCGGCGACGAGAGCACCCTCTCGATCCCGGGCGTTCCGAGCCTCGCGGGCCTCACCTTCTCCCCCCACCGCCTCGATGCCGGAACCGGCTTCGGGGCCCTGCAGGTGAGCACGCGCGCCGACACGGAGGAGAACCTCTACGAGGTCGCGCTCGAGCCGGACGGCGTCACCGCCGGCCTCTACGTGCTTCCTCCGTCCACGAGCCCGACTCTCTTCGCGACGCTCTTCGACCCCGGGCCGCCGCGCGTCGGCGGCCAGGGCGTCGGCGGGATCGAGTACTCGCCCGCCGGCGTGTTCGCCGGCGACCTCTTCTATGCGAGCTTCACGCACCGCGAGCTCTGGCGCGTCCTGATCGACCCGTCGACCGGCTTCCCCGACGGCGGCAGCGCCACGCCCACGCAGGACCTGTTCGCATCCGACTTCGCGACCCCGCCGCTGGGGCTCGCCTTCGATCCCATCACCGGCACCGAGCTCTTCGTCAGCACGTGGGACGACGCCACCGACGCCGGCAACACGATCGTCGAGATCGCCGGCTTCGCCGAGACCACGACGACCACGACCGAGACGACGACCACCTCGACGAGCAGCTCCACCTCGACCACCGAGGAGCCGACCACGTCGAGCACGTCCACCTCGTCCTCGACGTCGAGCACGACCGAACCCCCTTCGACCACGTCGACCAGCTCGAGCACCACCTCGTCCACCACCAGCTCGACCTCGACGACCGAAGAACCGACCACCTCCAGCACGTCCACGTCGACGACGACCAGCTCGTCGACCACCACGTCGTCGTCCACCACGACCTCGTCTTCGACGACGACCTCGTCCTCCACGACGACGAGCAGCTCGACCACGACGTCTTCGTCCACGACCACCAGCTCGTCGACGACGTCGTCGACGAGCTCCACATCGACCACGTCGTCGACCACCACGTCCACGACGACGAGCACGACGTCCTCCACCACCACCTCGTCGACGACGACCTCTACGACGACGTCGACGTCGACCAGCAGCTCGACGTCGTCGACCACGACGTCGACCACGACCACGTCGTCCACGAGCAGCTCGACCTCGTCGACTACGAGCACCAGCTCCACGTCCACGACGACTTCGACCACGTCGTCGACCACGACCACCACGTCCTCGACGACCTCGACCAGCACCTCCAGCTCG
>Ga0335084_10003424_pt1 | contig 15452 bp, 13 predicted proteins | sample Lox_Sample_44_FD_206721 | JGI IMG/M metagenome (GOLD analysis project Ga0335084, IMG submission 206721) | Soil microbial communities from Loxahatchee National Wildlife Refuge, Florida, United States - Lox_Sample_4.4 | ecosystem: Environmental > Terrestrial > Soil > Wetlands | place: USA...
TCATTGCGGCGGCACCAAGCGCGGCGAGCGTCATTGCGGAACGGACGGGTTTCGGCGTATTCATCGGCGGTTTCTCCTGTGGGGGGTCGCTGGCGATCCAGCAGGGCGATCTTACCGGATGCCAAGCCGCCTCCCTTAGTGGTCTAATTCGGTATGCAGACCGCGCCCGACCTCTTCTCCCACCGCAAGTTCTGGGCCGCGCGCTTCGGCACGGCGCCGTTCCTGCCGATGTCGCGCGCCGAGATGGACGCGCTCGGCTGGGACAGCTGCGACATCATTCTCGTCACCGGCGACGCCTACGTCGACCACCCCAGCTTCGGCATGGCGATCATCGGGCGCCTCCTCGAGGCTCAAGGGTTCCGCGTCGGCATGATCGCGCAGCCCGACTGGAATTCGACCGGCGATTTTGCGAAGCTCGGCGCGCCGAACCTGTTCTTCGGCATCACCGCCGGCAACATGGATTCGATGGTCAACCGCTACACCGCCGACCGCCGCATCCGATCCGACGACGCCTACACGCCCGGCGGCGCGGGCGGCAGGCGCCCCGACCGCTCGGTGATCGTCTACGCGCAGCGCGCTCGCGAGGCGTTCAGGGACGCGACCATCGTCATCGGCGGCATCGAGGCGAGCCTGCGCCGCATCGCGCACTTCGACTACTGGTCGGAGAAGGTGCGCCGCTCCATTCTCCTGGACGCGCGCGCGGACCTCCTGGTCTACGGCAACGCCGAGCGGGCGATCGTCGAGATCGCGCACCGCCTCGCCCGGCGCGAGCCGGTCGAAAGCATCACCGACCTGCGCGGCACGGCGCTCGTGCGCCGCGAGCCGCCCGAAGGCTGGATCGAGATCGACTCCACCTCGATCGACGAGCCCGGCCCGCTCGCTCCGCCGGTCGATCCCTACGCAATGGAGCCCGCGAAACCGGCGTCTCCCGCGGCGGGCGCTTCCGCGCCCGTGCGCGTGGTGCGCTTCGAGCGCCAGGTGCCCAACGCGATGCGCGAGAAGAGCGTCGTCCGCATGCCTTCGTGGGAGGACGTGCGCGACGACCCGGTGCTCTACGCGCACGCCTCGCGAATCCTGCACGTCGAGTCGAATCCCGGCAACGCGCGCGCGCTGGTGCAGCGCCACGGGGACAGCGACGTGTGGCTCAACCCGCCGCCCATTCCGCTCACGACGAAGGAGATGGACGCGGTCTACGAGCTGCCGTACCGGCGCGTGCCGCATCCGGCGTACGGCGACGCCAGGATTCCGGCGTACGAGATGATCCGCTTCTCGGTCGCGATCCAGCGCGGATGCTTCGGCGGCTGCACCTTCTGCTCGATCACCGAGCACGAGGGGCGCATCATCCAGAGCCGCTCGGAGGACTCGGTGATCCGCGAGATCGAGACGGTGCGCGATACCGTTCCCGGCTTCACCGGCGTGATCTCCGATCTCGGCGGCCCGACGGCGAACATGTACCGCCTCGCCTGCAAGAGCCGCGAGATCGAGTCGGCGTGCCGGCGGCCCTCCTGCGTCTATCCCGGGGTCTGCAGCAACCTCAACACCGATCACACGCCGCTGGTGCGCCTCTACCGGCGCGCGCGCGAGCTGCCGGGCATCAAGAAAGTGCTGATCGCCTCGGGCGTGCGCTACGACCTCGCGATCAAGTCGCCCGAGTACGTGAAGGAGCTGGTGCAGCATCACGTCGGCGGCTATCTCAAGATCGCCCCCGAGGCGATCTCCGAGGGACCGCTCGCGATGATGATGAAGCCCGGCGTCGGCGCCTACGAGCGCTTCAAGGCGCTGTTCGACAAGTTCTCCGCCGAGGCCGGCAAGGAGCAGTACCTCATCCCCTACTTCATCGCCGCGCATCCGGGCACGAGCGACGAGGACATGCTCGAGCTCGCGCTGTGGCTCAAGAAGAACGGCTACCGCGCCGACCAGGTGCAGGCCTTCCTGCCGGGACCGATGGCGACCGCCACCGCGATGTATCACACCGGGCGCAACCCGCTGCACAAGGTCACGCGCGACAGCGAACGGGTTCGGGTCCCCAAGGGCCTGCGCGTGCGCCGGCTGCACAAGGCGTTCCTGCGCTATCACGACGCCAACAACTGGCCGATCCTGCGCGAGGCCCTCAGGCGCATGGGCCGCGCCGACCTCATCGGCCCCGGCAAGCACCGGCTGGTGCCTTCGTGGCAGCCCGCGGGAACCGGAGAGGAGCACGAAGGCCGGCGACGGCCTCAAGGCGCGAAACCGTTTCGCACCCAGCACACCGGATTGCCCGATGCGGCGCCGGCGAAGAGCGGAAGCACGCGAGCGGGCGGAAAGGCCCGCCACAAACGCGAAGCCCCGCGATGAATTCGCAGGGCTCGCTGGTCGCCACTTGCCGTGGCTTCATTTCGTCACGTCGCCGTGACATGCCCGCCTGTTGCGGGCTTCAGGGTCGTGCTGTAGTAGGGCTCATCGATAGATACGCTCCATTCACGACTTCACGCTACACCCCGCTGTCACAAGGGCTCGTCGTCTGCCTCGGTTCCGGGTCGGGATGACCCTCAAACATTGTGTAGAGCGTGGTCGCCGCCCGTCCGCCTCAGGTACACCCGCAAATCGGGGCGCGCACAACAGCGAAACCTTGGTGCAGCAACCGGATCATCAGCCGTTGGTTCGAGAATCCGTCCCGAGCCGAATCACCGAAGCGCTTTCAGTTGACGCCTTTTACGCGCCTTCGTCAAGGTGTATTTGGCGGCCGATGGCATGCTTTATCTGACCTAAGTCAAAACATCCGCTTCTGGCCGATTGCAGACTTTGGAGACGGTGCCAGAAGCAGCGGCGAGGGGGTATTGTCCCGACTGTGCCTCCGGCTGAGGACGCGCGTCTGTCGGCGCGGGGGCATCCGCTCGTGAAGGAGTCACGAATGCGAGGAAACTCACATGAAAGAACCCACATGAAAAGATGCCTGTTGATTGCGGCGGCCGCTGCGTGGGCACTGTGCAAACCGGTGTGGGCGGCGCCGGTGAACTTTTCGGATCCCTACGTCGAGCTGAGCGTGGGCGTGGCGACGGGGTCGAATCTCGCGTTCGACGGCGTCAACGCATCGCTGGACTCGGGTCCCGCCGCCAGTATCGGCCTCGGTTTTGCCCGCTTCGTCGGTCCGGTCGATCTTCGGCTCGACTACATGACCACGGATCGGGATACTTGCTTCGCCCTGTCCTGCATTTTCGGAAACCAGGGCGTCACCTCCAGCAGCACCATGCTGAGTGCGCTCTACAACCTTCCTGTCGGGGAGGGTCGTTGGGAAGCGTATGTCGGCGCCGGCGCGGGAATGGTGAAGGTCGAAGTCGAGAACACGGGACCCGGCTTTTCCGGCAGCGACAACGTCTTCGGCTGGCAGCTCGTCGGCGGCGCGCGCGTGAGGCTGTTCGACTGGCCGATCCGCCTGCTCGTCGAATACCGATACCAGAGCTCTCAGGACGCTCACGTTCAAGGGCACACCGTCGAATACAACAGCAACAGCCTTGCGGCCGGCGTGCGCTGGACGTTTTAGCGAGTAAGCTATCCGCATGGATGCTCTCGCCGATGTCTCCGTTGCGAACGGCACCCGCCCGCTCTCCGAGCTCCTGAACCGCGAATGCACCTGCGTGACGCTCGACCGCGAGGCCCTGTGCGCGGCGCTGGAGCGGGAGGCGGGCGATCCGGATTTCTGCGCGACGCTCATCGGCACGCGGCCCCACCTGTTCTCGAATGCCCCGGTGTTCATGTCGGAGGCGCATGTAGCCGCCATGCTGCGCACGGTGCGCGCGATCGAGTCGATTGCGCGCCTTCCCGCCTACCGCGATGCGGTCCTGTCGCGCTCGGGCGAGATCGCGCGTCTCGATTTCGGGCCGCGCGGGGTCTTCATGGGTTACGACTTCCACCTGGCCCACGACGGTCCGAAGCTCATCGAGATCAACACCAACGCCGGCGGCGCGTTTCTCAACGCGGTGCTCGCCCGCGCCCAACACGCCTGCTGCGAGGAGATGCTGGGCGGGCTGCGCCGGTCGGAGGCCCGTGATTTCGACGCGGCCGTCGCGCGCATGTTCGAGAGCGAGTGGCGGCTGCAGCGCAAGGAGGGAACGCCGCGGCGCATCGCCATCGCCGACGACCTGCCGGAGGAGCAGTACCTCTATCCAGAATTTATCCTCGCGCAGCGTTTCCTCGCCATGCACGGCATGGAAGCGGTGATCGCCGACGCCGCGAAGCTTCGCTTCGAGCGGGGCGGGCTGCTCTTCGAAGGCAGGCCGATCGATCTCGTCTACAACCGTCTGGTCGATTTTGCGCTCGAGCGCCCCGAGCATGCGGCGTTGCGCGAAGCGTATCTCGCGGGCGCCGTGGTGGTCACGCCGAACCCGCGCATCCACGCCCTCTTCGCCGACAAGCGCGACCTCACCCTGCTGTCCGATCCCGCGCTGCTCCGTTCGTGGGGCGCTTCTGCAGAGGTGCTTGCAGATCTTTCGGCTGTACCGCGCACGGTGCCGGTCGTGCCCGGGAATGCGCAAGACCTTTGGCGCAACAGGAAGAAGCTGTTCTTCAAGCCCGCCGTGGGCTACGGCAGCAAGGGCGTCTACCGTGGCGACCGGATGACCAGGCGCGTGTGGGGTGAAATCCAGCACGGCCGCTACGTCGCGCAGGAGTACGCGGCGCCGAGCGAGCGCGTGATCGAAGTGGATGGAGCGACGGTGGTACGAAAGACCGACGTACGGCTCTACGTGTACGACGGAAATATCCTGCTCACCGCCGCCCGCCTGTACCAGGGGCAGGCGACCAATTTCCGGATGCCGGGAAGCGGATTCGCGCCCGTGTTCGTGATTTGATGGATCCGACGCTCTCGCAAGACGACGTCGTTCCCGGACGCCCGAAGGACGAGGGCCTGCGATTCGCGCAGCGCATGTACCGTCTGCGCACGCTCGGCCCGGTACTCGGCGCGGTATGCGTCGGTGGCGCGCTGTGGAGCCAGGGCGCGCATGCGCTCGTCTGGGTGGCGCTCGTGCTGAACGCCCTGGCGTGGCCGCACCTCGCGTATCGGCTGGCGCGCCGCAGCGACAATCCTTACCGCGCGGAGCTGCGCAATCTGATGATCGACTCGGCGAGCGGCGGCGCCTGGATGGCGATGATCGGCTTCAGCGCGGCGCCGAGCGCGGTGATCTTCTCGATGATGGCGATGGACAAGGCGAGCATCGGCGGGCTGCGCTTCCTCGCGCGCTGCATCGCCGCGCAGGCGGCAGCGGCGGCAGTGGTGGTGATGGCGCCCGGATTCGAGCTGCATCTCCAGTCGTCGATCTTGGAACGGGTCGCCAGCCTCCCGCTTCTGGTCGGCTATCCGATCACGATCGGCCTGACCACGTATCGCCTCGCGCGTCGCGTGCGGCGGCAGAACCTGACGCTCGCCGCGATCTCGAGCATCGACGGCTTGTCGGGGCTTCTCAACCGCAGCCACTGGGAGGCGGTCGTCGGCGCGGAGTTCCAGCGCTGCCGGCGGATCGGTCACCCCTCGTCGCTGGTGATGATGGACATCGATCATTTCAAGGCGATCAACGACCGTCACGGCCATCCGGCGGGCGACGCGGTCATCCGCTCGGTGGCCTCGATCCTGCGCGGCGTGCTGCGGCTCCACGACGTTCCCGGGCGCTACGGCGGTGAGGAATTCGGCATCGTCCTCCCGGGAACCGGCATCCAGGGCGCCGAGGTTCTCGCGGAGCGGGTCCGCAAGCGGATCGAATCCACGGTGCTGGAGGGCACCAGAGGCGTGCGCGCCACCGCGAGCCTGGGCGTCGCCGCCTTCGACCCCCGGGACGCGGACCACGTGGACTGGATCGCGCGCGCCGACCGCGCTCTCTACATGGCGAAGGAATCCGGCCGCAACCGCACCGTGCGCGACGTACCCGAGGGGACGCCCGCCCAGGCATAGAGGCGAACATGAGAAAACTCCATCGACTGACCGCACACAAGAAGCTCGCCGGCGTGTGCGCCGGACTCGGCGAGTATTTCGACCTGGACCCTCTGTTCTTCCGCCTGTTCTTCCTGGTGTCGCTGTTCTTCGGCGGCATCGGGGCGCTGGTCTACCTGCTGCTGTGGCTGATGGCTCCGGAAAAGCCCGGCGAAGGCGAGCGCCCGCCCGCGGCGGGGCTGCGCCTGTCCGGCACCGACCGCAAGATCGCCGGGGTGTGCGGCGGTCTCGGGGAATGGCTCGACATCGATCCCGTGTTCCTGCGCGTGGCTTTCATCCTGCTTGCCCTGGTGGGGGGACTGGGGATCGTCGTCTACGCGCTGCTGTGGATCTTCCTGCCGCGCGGCCCGGTCACGCCCGCGGCGAGCGCCTAGCAGAGCGTGCTAGAGTATCGGCTCCCAACTTTGAAAGGAGGTGATCCCGTGAGAGACCAACCAGGCAGGACCGGCTCGACAGCCTCGAACAGCGGATCAATCCACAACACAGGGATGTCCGCCAGCCGTTAGGCCGGCATGCCTCAAGCAGAACGCCCCGGAGACCCCGGGGCGTTTTGTTTTCAGCGGTTCCGGCACTGACAGCTCTCGGCGCGCCGCGGGTCGCCTCCGACGCAATGCGGATAGCCGGATATCGGCACATCGGCCGCGCCATCGTGACTTCTGCAAAATAGGGGCGCTTCCGGGTGTCCCTTTCTCTCTAGTGCCGTTTAGTGTGACCGGGCTCTGAACTTGCCTGGCGACATTCCAAAGTGCTTCTTGAATACGTTGGAAAATCCGGGAGCGCTCTTGAAGCCCGCATCGCGCGCGATCCGCTCGACCGACATTGTGCTGTGCCTCAGCGCGTCGACGGCACGGGCGAGGCGGCGCTCGACCAGATAGGCGTAAGGCGTTCGCTGAGTAGCGGCGCGAAAGCTGCGAATGAAATGATTCTTGGAAATGCCGACAAGCTGCGCGAGATCGGCCAGCGCGATGTCGCGGGCGACATCGGCGTCGATGTAGGCGAGGACTCGCCTCAGGTGTCGCGGCGCCAGGGGACGCGGCGCAGCCGCCGCCACCAGTCGTTGTCGGCTGCTCCGCGACACGTTCGAATGCCAGCAGACCAGATGTCGTATCAACAGCTCCATCGACTGCGTCAGGAGCAGCGCGTCCGGGTACTTGCCGCTTCCACTGAATGTTTCGAATTCGCTCTGCAGCATCGTGAAATAGCCCTGCAGCCAAGGATCGTGGACGGCGAACATGGGATCGATCTCCGGCGCGGCCGAGCAGGCGAGATTCTCATCGACGTACTGTCGTTTGAGCGACGGCGCGACGTAGACGTGCATGACCTCGCAGACACCATCCCGAACCCATTCGCTGCACTCGTCTCTCGGACTGACGGTCACGGAGCCGTGTTGCGTGCGTGTGCCGATGCAACGGCCGTCTACGAACTTTGCAACGGAGGTCGACCCTCCGACGTGATACATCACCGTGTCTTGCGCCAACACGACTTGCTTTGCGGTGCGCGAGGCCGGGCGATGCCACTTGGCAGCAATCTCGTTGCCACCCGGGCCGTGCACGACGTAATCGGGTTCTGCCGAATAATTTGTCGAGAGAAAATGACTGAAAGCCGAAGGTTCCGTGAGCTGGCGATCCATATTGGCGACCTCCCATCGCCGCTGGCCATAACCGAAATCAACATGCATGGATTTCACTTATCGCCAATCTTTGCCGCGACGCCATCTACCTTTGCGTTCCCTGCTTATCATACCCTTGTTGTTCGGGCGATTCATTCCCATTCCCACTTCGCCAAAGTCTGGAGGGGCTATGCGAAAAGAGCATGCGCGTCTGATTTCAGTTTCGGTTCTGTTCGGCTTGGCCTTGATCGCTTCGCCTGCGTGGGCGCATACGTCGCCGCCGCCGGTCAGCTGCGCCGAGCTCGCCACCGATCCGGCGAACGGGCTCGCCGGCAATCCGGATGTGAAGTCCGCGACCAGCAAGATCGTCAATGCAGCGGGAGCGAACAGGGCCTTCTGCCAGGTCGACATCCTGTTCGGCACCAACCCCAACCAGAACATCAACATCCGCGTCGGGCTGCCGCTCAACGCGAGGGACGGAGGCACGGGCGGCGTGCAGGGCGCGTGGAACGGAAGAACGCAGGGAATCGGCGGCGGCGGTTGTTCGGGAAGTCTCGCCGTCAATGGGCCGGTGAACACCGGCTATGTCGGCTCGGGCAGCGACGCCGGCCACGCTGGCGGCGACTGCGAACCGGGCGTGAACTCGGACGGCACGTACAACCTGCAGTTCATCAACGACTTCATCCGCAACGGCATGAAGGCGCAGGTGCTCTTCATGAAGTCAGTTGCGAAGAGTTACTACGGCGAGAAGCCCGCGTACAACTACTGGAACGGCTGCTCCACCGGCGGTCGCCAGGGCTACGTGATCGCGCAGGAGCTCGGCAGCGAGCTCGACGGCATCCTGGCGAACGCCCCGGCGATGTACTGGACACGCTTCCAGACGGCGCAGATGTGGGGCCAGATCGCCATGAAGGATCTGACGGGCGGCCCGATCGATGCCAACAAGACAGCGCAGGCGACCGCCTCGGCGGTAGCGGCCTGCGACGCAGCCGACGGCGTGGTCGACGGCATCATCGACGATCCGCGCACCTGCAAGTTCAGCGCGACCGCGAACATCTGCGGCGTGCCGGGCGCCCCGGCGACGAACTGCCTGACGCCGCAGGAAGCGGCGGCGATCGACAAGATCTGGGATGGTCCGCGCAATGCGGACGGAAATAGAATCTGGTTCGGCCTCGATCGCGGCACCAACATCGGCACGGGTTTCGCCCTCAACAGCGCGTCTCCGTTTCCCCTCGGCGTCACGCAGTTCCATTGGGACGAGCACGATCGGACCTTCGATTGGAGAACGGTTTCGATGGGCGGTTATTCGCAGGTCGCGCAGGACGGCTCGAGGAACATCGCCGACGTCACCGATACCTTCGGCAATCTCGATACGTTCAAGCACCATGGCGGCAAGCTGCTCACCCTCGTCGGCGCGAACGACCAGCTTATCTACCCGCGCGGCGTGATCAACTACTATCGCGTGATGGCGGACCGCTACGGGCGTCACGACGACGCGGATTTCGACGGCGTGCAGAGGTTCTATCGCCTGTTCCGCGTGCCCGGCGCCGGGCACTGCGCCGTACCGAACGGGTTCCCCGCGCTGGTCGACTGGGTTGAGAACGGCGTCGCGCCGAAGGAGATCATCCAGCAGAGTGGCACGCGTACGCGTCCTATGTGCCCATACCCGCAGAAAGCGATCTACAACGGCAGCGGCAGCACCGACGACGCGGCCAACTTCCACTGCGGCGGAAACCTCGAGAAGCGACGCGTGGTATGCGCCGACGTGCTGGTGAAGTACAAGCATGAGGTGGACGGGCATCTGGACTTCGAGGGCAGCGGTCTCGACAAGTGCGAGCCGCGTCGCCATCACGATCGCGACGACGACAATCACGATCGCGAGCACGACCGGGACGACGACTGATCAGAGGAGGAAGGAACGAAGCCCCGGCAACCCGGGGCTTTTTTTCGCCCTTCAGTCGGCCTTGATCCCTGCTTCCTTCACCACCTTCGCCCAGCGCGCCTTCTCGTTGACGATGAACGTGCCCAGCGCTTCCGGAGTGCCGGCGCGCACCTCGGTTCCCTGCTTCGCCAGGAACTCCTTCATCTCGCTGGTGTTCAGGATGCGGATCAGCTCGGTGTTGAGCTTCGCCACGATCTCGCGCGGGGTTCCGGCTGCCGCGAGCAGGCCCTGATAGGAGCCGGTTTCGAACCCGGGAAGGGTCTCGGCTACCGTGGGCAGCTCGGGCGCCGAGGGCACGCGCTGCGCGCTCGACACCGCGAGCCCTTTCAGCCGTCCGGCTTTCACCGACGGATAGGTGGCGAGCATGCCGTTGAACAGCACGTTGGCGTTGCCCGCGATCACGTCGGTGACCGCCGCCGAGCCGCCCTTGTAGGGGATGTAGGCCCACTGCACGCCGGTGCGCGCCGCGAACTCGACGCCCGCGAGGTGCGGCGCGCCGCCGGTGCCCGAGTTGGCGAAGTTCATCTTGCCGGGGTTGGCCTTGGCATAGGCGATCAGCTCCTTGACGGTGCCGACCGGCACCGACGGATGCACCGCCAGCACGTGGGGCGAGTACGACACCATCACGATCGGCGAGAAATCGCGGGCCGGGTCGAACGGCATGTTGGTATAGACGCTCGGGTTGATCGCCAGCGCGCCGACGTCGGACAGCAGCATCGTGTAGCCGTCGGGCGCGGACTTGGCGACGAAGTCCGCGCCGACATTCCCGTTGGCGCCGGTGCGGTTTTCCACCACCACCGGCTGGCCCCAGGCCTCGGTGACGCGCGGGCCGATGGCGCGCGCGAGGATGTCCGAGGTGCCGCCGGCGGCGAAGGGCACGACGATGCGGATCGGCTTGCTCGGGTACTGGGCCTGCGCCGGCAGGCTCGTTGCGAGGACTGCGGTGAAGATTGCGGCAAGGCGTTTCATGGATGGCCTCCGGTTCGCGTGCATGCGCGGAGTGTATCCCCACCCGCGCCGCCCGTCGCGCATGACATACTCGCGCGATGGATCGCCTCATCGCCGAATACGGCCTCGCGCTGGTTTTCGCCAACGTGCTGCTCGAGCAGCTCGGCTTGCCGATTCCCGCGGTGCCGGCCCTGATCGTCTCCGGGGCCCTGGCGGCGGAGGGCGGGTTCTCGCTCGTCGCGGTCTTCGGCGTGGCGTTCGTCGCCTGCATGCTGGGCGACGCGGCGTGGTATCTCGCGGGCCGGCGCTGGGGCCGGCGGGTGATGGCGCTGCTGTGCCGCGTGTCGCTGTCTCCGGATTCCTGCGTGCGCCAGACGGAATTCCGTTTCGAGCGCTGGGGGAGGCTGACGCTGGTGCTGTCGAAGTTCATCCCCGGCCTGTCGACCATCGCGCCGCCCCTTGCCGGCGCAATGCGCCTCGGCTGGCCCTCGTTCCTGCTGCTGAACGCGCTGGGCGTGGCGATCTGGGCCGGGGTGGCGATCGGCGCGGGCATGCTGTTCCACACCGGGATCCACCAGCTCATCGACCGCCTGGAAGCTCTGGGAACGCTGGCGCTGCAGGCGATCGCCGTTCTCCTCGCCGGCTACGTCGCGCTGAAGTGGTGGGAGCGGCGGCGCTTCTACAGGATGCTGCGCGTCGCGCGCATCGGCGTCCAGGATCTGCGCTCGCTCATCGAGCGCGGCGCCCGTCCCGTGGTGGTCGACGTGCGCTCGCGCGTCGTGCGCGACCTCGACCCGCGCTACATTCCCGGTGCGCTGGCGATGGACATCGGCGAGGTGGACGCGCGCCTCGGCGAGCTCCCGGCGGACAGCGAGATCGTGTTCTACTGCAGCTGCCCCAACGAGGCCTCGGCGGCGCAGGTGGCGAAGAAGCTGATCGGGCTCGGTTATACCAAGGTGCGGCCGCTGCACGGCGGGCTGGACGCATGGGCAGCGGCGGGCTTCGAGGTGGAGCGGCGGGACTGAGCGGCTACCTCGCCGCGCGCGGCGCGCTCTGAAGCAGATCCGAGAGGTGCTTCTTCCACAGGGCCGCGTTGCCGGTGGTGGCATGGCCGCGCGTCTCGCCGCCCGCCGGGATGAGCACGTAGCGCCCGTTCTTCACGCGCTTGATCTCGCGCTCGAGGATGCCGAGCTCGGGCGGATTCCTCTCGTCGTCGGCCGCGTTGATGGCGACGAGCGCCGCCTTGATGCGCTCCAGTCCGGGCGAGGGGTTGTAGTCGTCGGAGGACTCCCACTGGTACAGCAGGTCGTTGGCGTCGCCGCGGAAGGGCTGCGCCAGGCGCTGCGCCACGAACTGGTCGGCCTTTTCGCGCGTCGGCGCCTGTGCGTAGTACGCCTGCGATCCGCCCGAGGTGGCGATGCCGAACTGCACCAGAAGCCGTTGCATCCCGCGCGGCTGCGCGGCGTAGTTGCCGCCGTTCCACTCCGGGTCGTTGCGGATCGCCTCGACCAGCAGGCGCCGCAGCATCCAGTTGCGTCCCGACATCTCGGTCGGCTGGCAGGCCAGGGGCAGGAGCGCGTCCATGAAGTCCGGATACTTCACGCCCCAGACCCAGGTCTGCATGCCGCCCATCGAGTTGCCGAGCACCAGGCGCAGGTGCTTGACGCCCAGGCCCTCGGTCACGAGCCGGTACTGCGCGAGCACCATGTCCTCGTAGTTGTACCTGGGAAAGCGCGCTCGCAGGCCGTCCGAAGGCCGCGTCGACTTGCCCGTGCCGAGCGCGTCGGGGAGGATGATGAAATAGCGCGCTGCGTCGAGCGGCTGCCCGGGTCCGAACAGCTCGCCGCCGAACTCCTTGGAGAGCATGTTCGCGTGAGAGCCGCCGGTCCCGTGCAGGATCAGCACCGGCTCGCCCGAGGGCGCGCCCAGCGTCGCGTAGTGCAGGCGCACCTCGGGCAGCGTTTCGCCCGTGTGGAAGCGGAAGTCTTTCGCGACCCAGTCGGCCTCCTTAGGCGCGGGATAGTCGGCCGCCTGCGCAGGAAGACTCAATGCCCAAAATACGAGAGCGGCCGCCGCAATCGAACAAACCCCGGTGCCCTGCTTCATCTCCGTCCTCCGTGCGTGTGCGGTCCGAAGAGTATACAGAGTGTTGCTGTCTCGCCGCCGAGCCCGGAGTATCATCCGGCGATCTGAAGGCGAGCAAGCCGCAATGAGAACCGCACCCCTGATCATTCTTCTCCTCGCCGGCTGCGCGGCGTCGGGCGGGAGCGCCGGACCGCAGAGCGGCTGGGACGGGGCAAGCTACGACGACGTCGTCCGCGCCTGGGGCACGCCGGCGCGCAGCACCAAGCTCAGCGACGGGAGCAGCGTCTACACCTGGGTGTCCGAGGGCGCGGGGACGCGTGGCAAGGTGTCGCCCTCGATCGGCATCGGCGTCGGCCGCGGCGGCGTTGGCGTGGGCACGGGCGTGATGTTCGGATCGAGCGGCGGCGAGCCGGTTCGCTGCGAGCGCACCCTGATTTTCCGCAATGGGCGGGTCGCCGAGCAGAACTGGCAGGGGCCGGCGGAATATTGCGGCGACTTCCATCGCTAGGGGAGGGGAGATGTTCCGGAGATTCCTGCAGGTCGCGGCGTCGATCGTCTTTGGGTTCGCGCCGCTCGTTCATGCGCAGCATTTTCCGGAGCGGCCGGTGCGGCTGGTCGTTCCGTTTCCGCCGGGCGGCAGCGTCGATGTCGTCGCGCGCGCTCTTGCGCCGAAGCTCTCCGAGCGCATGGGACAGCAGGTGGTGATCGAGAACCGCAGCGGCGCCTCGGGGATCATCGGGACCGAGAGCGTGGCGCGCGCCAAGCCCGACGGCTACACGCTGCTGATCAACACCATTCCCTTCGTCACGAATACCTACCTGTACAGCAAGGTACCGTACGATCCCTTCGCCGATTTCCTGCCCGTGGCGTGGCTGTGCTCATCGCCGGCCACGCTCGTGGTGAACCCGTCGGTGCCGGCGCGCTCGGTGCGCGAGCTGCTTGCGCTGGCGAAGTCCAAGCCCGGCGCGCTCAACTACTCCGCCGCCGGCGCGGGCACCAACCCGCATTTCGCGGGCGAACTTTTCAATTCCCTCGGACAGGTCGACATCGTCGCGGTCCAGTACAAGGGCGGAGGGCCTTCGCTGCTCGCGGCGCTGGGCGGCGAGGTCGGGATAACGTTTCCGAACATCTCCGAGGCGATCCCCCACGTGAAGACCGGCAAGCTCGTCGTCCTCGGGGTGACGGGCGCCAAGCGCTCCCTCGCGCTTCCCGATGTGCCGACCATCGCCGAATCGGGCCTCCCCGGATACGAGTTCGTGACCTGGCACGGCGTGCTTGCGCCCAGGGGCACGCCCCCGGCGGTCGTTTCCCTGCTCAACGCCAAGCTGAAGGAGACCCTGGCGCTGCCGGAGCAGGCGCGCCTGCTGGAGCAGATGGGTTTCGAGATCGTCGCGAGCTCGCCCGAGGAATTCGCCGCCCACCTCAGGCGCGAGTCGGAGAAATGGGGCAAAGTGATCAAGGAACGGCACATACGGGTCGAGTGACTATGCAATCGATGCAGCGAATCGCAATAGCGGCTTTCGCGGCGCTCGCCGCCGCCTGCTCGTCGGCCCCGCCGAAGCCGTCGCCTGCGGCGCTGGCCGAGCTGGCGCCGACGGGCAAGCTGCGCGCGGCGATCAACTTCGGCAACCCGGTGCTCGCCTCGAAGGATCCGGCGAGCGGCGAGGCGCGCGGGGTGTCGGTCGATCTGTCGCGCGAGCTCGCCAGGCGGCTGGGCGTGCCGCTGGAGATCGTTCCCTTCCAGGCGGCGGGCAGGGTGGTGGAGGCGGTCAAGACCGGAGCCTGGGACGTGGCTTACGTGGCGATCGATCCGCTGCGCGGGGTGGACATGATCCAGTCGCCGCCTTACGTCGTGATCGAGGGCTCCTACCTCGTGCCCGCCGGCTCGCCGATCCGCAGCAACGCGGAAGTCGACCGCGAAGGCATCAGGATCGTGGTCGGCAAGGGCAGCGCCTACGACCTCTTCCTCAGCCGCGAGATCAAGCGCGCGATGCTCGTGCGCGCGCCGACCTCGGGTGAGGTCGTGAACATGATGCTCGGCGAGAAGCTCGAGGTCTCCGCCGGCGTGAAGCAGCAGCTCGAGGCCGACGCGAAGCGCGTTCCCGGCGTGCGCCTGCTCGCCGGCCGTTTCATGGTGATCAATCAGGCGATGGCCGTCCCGCGCGGCCGCGACGCCGGCGGGAGATACGTGCGCGACTTCATCGAGGAGATGAAGGCTTCCGGGTTCGTCGCGCAGGCCCTCCTCCGCCACAACATCGAGGGCGCCGCCGTCGCGCCCGCCGACGACCCGAGGTAAGGGTCAGACCGGCGCCGGCGCACGCGTGCGCATGCGTGCGAGCACCGCGGCGAGGGCGACGCCGAGGACGCACACCGCGCCCGTGGCGATGAAGCCCCACTTGAATGCCCCCGAGCTGTCCTTCACGACGCCGAGCGCGTAGGCGAAGGTCAGCGCGCCCAGGTTGGCGAACATGTTGCCGAAGCCGGCGGACATGCCCGCGACGCGCGGCCCGAGCGCTTCCAGCGGCACCGAGAACAAAGGCCCGAAGTAGAACTGCAGGAACACCGAGTTCACCGCGATGACGAGCACGAGCAGCGGGATCGAGTCGACCACCACGATCAGTCCCGAGGTCAGGGCGAGCGCGGCCAGGGAAACGCCGATGACCAGCGGGGGATTCCTCAGCCGGTCGGACACGTATCCTCCGAGCGGGTTGGCCGAGGCGGTCAGCACCGCGCCCATCGCGGTGATCAGGCCGGCGGCCTCGAGCGAGAGCCCGCGGTCGGACACGAGCAGCGAAGGCAGCCAGAAGTTGAAGGAAGTAGTGACGCCGAAGCGGATGAACTGGATGCCCGCGCACACCCACATGATCGGGTAGCGGAACAGCTGGAAGGCGTCGAGCATGCCGACCGGG